>ADJT01000712.1_pt1 | contig 19626 bp, 15 predicted proteins | sample 268108 | NCBI WGS metagenome assembly ADJT01 (sample SAMN00007487, study PRJNA43253) | human gut metagenome | isolation source: feces sample TS29
TGAGCGGCAGGCCGAACGCTGCGGTCTTTCCTGTTCCTGTTTGTGCCAGTGCTACTACATCATTGTTTTCTCCTAAAAGGTAGGGAATTACTTCCTCTTGTACCGGCATGGGCTGCTCGTAACCCATTTCTTCGATGGCGCGGCGTATCTCCGGCGACACACCGAGCTCTTCAAATGTCTTCATTAAATCTTCTGTATATCTTTATCTTTATATTTCGGGCGCAAAGATAGTGCTTTTCAATGGATAATTGATAATTGATGGTTGATAATTATGCAATTACATGATAAAATCGTTTTTTATTGGCTACTCATTATCCATTATCCATTGTCAATTATCCGTTAAAAGAATGTCTTGCAGTCTCTTTCTTTCTTCTTTTGTCAGACCGATGCCTCTTTGCAGGTAGGTGTCGGTATCTCCATACCTTCGTTCCATTTCTTCGATGGCGGCATTCAGGAAATCCTCGCGTGCCGAGAAGAGGGTGGTGATGGCCTCTTGCGAGCGTGCCGGAAGCTGGTAGGCGTATCGGGAGGCCGCCGGGATGTTGAAGTAGTCGTTGCTGAGGCGGTAGTCTTCCATGATGATGTCTTCGTCCACTCCAAGGGAGGCAAGCACAAGTGCCGATACGATGCCTGTGCGCCCTTTGCCCGACGAGCAATGGATAACGACGGGATAATTGTTCTTGTCCAGCAGAATATCGAAAATCCGGCGGTATTCTTTGGTGTAGTTGCTGATGAGCTCGCGGTTCATCTGCTCCACGATTCGGTAGACAGTGTCGCTCTTGATTTTCTGTTCCTGCACACCTTTCAGGATATACTCCATGTCGCCGGTAGGAATGGGGATATGGATCACTTTGAATTCCTGTTGCAAAGGGCTTTGTCTGTTCGCTTCGACAGATGAACGCAGGTCGATGATGGTCCTTATGCCTATGTTCTTGAGCTCTTTGCGCGAACACGGTTTCAGCTTGTCTATTTCGGCAGAGCGATATAACATGCCCCAATGCACTTTCTTTTGGGTGGGATAGGAGGAATAGCCTCCCAGGTCCCGGAAGTTCTGTATGCCGGGGATGTTGATGTTGCGGGTGGCAATCTTTACCCGGTATTTGTCGGCGAATACAAGTGTGTAGTAGTATCGTTGTGTAGGGTCGGTAGTGATGACAGTCATCTTCAGGTCGGAGATGTTGGCGACGGCAACGGGAACATCTTCGGGGATATGGTCGGGATTGGTCGAAGCATATACCTTCACATTTCCTTTGATGAGGGGGGCCATTTCCCATTTTACAATGCAGTTGCCCACGTTGTTTTCTTCGCATACAACGGAAATGTGAGGGGAAGTGCCGCTGCAGGAAGGGAGCAGCACTGCCAAAACAAGCAAGTTCAATAAGTTCTTATACATAATTCGTAACCTCTCTGATGTCGTCAGTCACAAATATATGTAATTTACCCACAGAAGGTAACAGCAATGCCAAGCTTTTATATTTCTTTTTTGAACTTTAAAAAAACTGCTATAGATTCTTTCGTGCATAGGCAGGTTGGTTTACAATGTTACATCAGCGAACCGGGAGGTGGTAATGGGGGGAGTTTCCCTTGGGGCTTTTGTCTCCATGACAGCATGATGTAATTGAGTTGTTTTCCCACTTCTCCGGGTTTAAAGTGTATTTGTTCTTTCAGTTTTACTTCGATTTCCCTATAGACATGCAGTGGTACTCTGGCGTATGGGCTAAAGGTCGTGAAATTGAAATTCACTTCCATTACTTTCCCCGTATCCGGACTGAGTAGCATGGTTATTGTGAACTCACGCTTTCCGAGTTCATCTGCCATGGCTTTGGTAAAAGCTTCGTCCACAATGAAGTCTGCTTGTTTACTCATGGAGCTATTGTATTCAATTACTTTTTTTTCATTCCAGCTACCGATGTATATTTTTCCTGTGGCTTTATATACAATATCTTTGTATGTCAACTTGTTCTCTTTGTTATAAAGAGTCACAAACTGGCTACCGTCATCTACGTCACATTGATACGTATAACCATCTACCTCGAAAGTGGTGGTTTTTTTATAAATGACTGTTCCTTCAAGTGATTCTTCTGTTTTGATAGGTTTGTCCTGTGCTACACAAGGGTAGATGTATCCTATAAGCAGTGTAATAAGCAATAGTCTTTTCATCCGTTACGATTTTTAGTTGTTAATTTTGTATGTTGCTTACATTAGCGAACCGGGAGGTGGTAATGGGGGGAGTTTCCCTTTGGGTTTTTGTCTCCATGACAGCATGATGTAATTGAGTTGTTTTCCTTCCTCTATGGGTTTAAAATGAATTTGTTCTTTCAGTTTTACTTCGATTTCTCTATAGACATGCAATGGCACCCTAGCGTATGGGTTAAAGGTCGTGAAATTGAAATTCACTTCCATTACTTTTCCCGTATCCGGACTGAGCAGCATGGTTATTGTAAACTCGCGCTTCCCGAGTTCATCCGCCATGGCTTTGGTGAATGCTTGGTCTACTATGAAATCTGCTTGCTGACTCATGAATCTGTCATGTTCAATTACATTGCTACTCCAGCTGCCAATATATGTCTTCCCCGTGTCTTTATACACAATCTTTTCGTATGTCAGTTTGTTTTCTTTGTTATAAAGAGTCACAAACTGGCTACCGTCATCTACGTCGCATTGGTACGTATAACCATCTACCTCGAAAGTGGTGGTCTTTTTATAAATGACTGTTCCTTCAAGTGATTCTTCTGTTCTGATAGGTTTGTCCTGTGCTACACAAGGGTAGATGTATCCTATAAGCAGTGTAATAAGCAATAGTCTTTTCATTCGTCACAATTTTTAGTTGTTAATTTTATGTTGGGAAAAATATTGGTGATATCCGAATACTCTTTAAATGGATAATTGTCGTATCCTTCCTGACGGAAAGCATTAACGACATTATTAGATATATAGGTTTCAAAGATATCCAAGAATGAAGTTGTAACATGACCTTGCTGATTTACATAGTCTGCTAATGAAGTTGTTGCTCTTAGGCGTTGGCTTTTTGCATATTTATCTTGTTTTTTGTCCGTCCACTCCGCGCTCCTTTGTAAGAACAGGTATTGCGCATAGTGCGCTTCTATCTCTCTGTTCATCATAGAGCTTTTGAACGACGATATGGACTCTTGCGCGGTTTGGAAAACATGGAACATTTCATGCAGAAGGTTGTTTGCTTCCAATTCTTCCAATCCGATGTGCAAGGTATGCTCTTCCCAATTGTAGGAATACCCTTTGCCGAAATCGAATTCCAGATTGATTTTGTTGTTTTTGACTTTCTCTTTCAGTTGGCTGTATAGGTCTCCTCCCAAACAGTCTTCCATGATTCGGGCTGTCATGTTTTCGGTGATTACCCATAAAAGCGAGTCTTGGTCGGCTTCTTTCTTGAATATATTTCCTGCCGGAGTACCCGGTGAAGAGCCGGAACCTCCAGAACTTCCTCCTCCAATCCACACATCGCCACTTCCTCCTCCACCACTGTTCCAGTTGCTATTATTTATAAAGGCATCATCCACCCAATAGGAATGACTAACGCAGTTGGTATAGCTGTATTCCAGCTGGTCTTTAGGTCCGGTATATACATCCCAGCATTGGGTGACGGTTATTACCGAACGGGTCTGGGCATGAGGCTTGAATGTGAGTCCTTGCGCATTCTCTTCGCCAAATACTAGATAGCTTAACAAGTCGAATATGAACACTTGGTCGCTTTCTCTTATGAGTTCGTCATCACGCTTCAATGGAAAAAACTTCATCCATCCGTCTTTGATGTGCAACAGCCAGATGGCATCGATGCAGTGTGGCTTGTCAAGGCGGTAGAGGGGAACGAAGATACAGGTCTCTTCTCCAGTCAATTTATAGGTGAAGTTCCAGAGAGGAATGCCGTATTTCAACAGGAAAGAAGCGGTGAAATGCTTTTCTTCTTCCACTCTGCGTAGTGCGGAAATCACGGCTTTTAGGGTAGAGTCGGTGTAGGCAAAGAAGTTTTCCGGCTTGAATAACGCTTGCCGGGTCAACGGGACATCGTTTGCCGGGAATCGGGGTTGATAGAAGGATTCTTCTGTTTCGCAAGAGGCGAGTATTCCTAAAAGAATGCACAAGGCAAGGCAGATGTTTTGCCATTTCTGCTTAGGAGGGGTTGGAGAGTGCTGTCTGCTTCCTTTTGTATTCATAGCGCGAATGCTTAAGGTATAAAGGATAGACAAATAAAGCAAAAAAAAAGCAGAAATGAAAGGAAAAGCGGGAGAATTTTGTTAATCCGGAAGCTGTTCTACCACAGATTGCATGGATTTTCAGGCCATGTAATCTGTGGTGAACACCCTTTTGTAAGGGTGTCTATGGCTGGTATTTTCGTGCTTCTGCAAATTCCTTTGAAACGGAGTTGTTGAAACTCTTGCATACCTCGGCGGCAAACTCAATGCCGTATTGGATAACTTGGTCCCAAGTAGCCTCGTCCATGGTATCGAGGTCCTCGTAGCGTACATTATGTTTCAGCAGCCCGAAGATGATGCCTGCGTTGAAGTTGTCTCCTGCACCGATGGTGCTGACCGCCTCCAGTGGGGGGATGGAATATTCCTTGGAAATCGTGCCGGTGCGCAATGACACCTGCTCCGCGCCTGCCGTGCAGAGGAAGTTGCGGCAGTAGAATTTCACCTTGTCTTTGTATATCTTGTCGGCCTCCTGCAGGCCCCACATATAGAAGAAATCCTCTTGCGAGCCGCGTACAATGTTGGCGTATTCCAGATTCTCGATGATGGTGGGAGCCAGCTTGATGGCCTCCTCTTTATGGGACGAACGGAAATTGGGATCGTAGTAGATGATGGCATGCATGTCGTGTGCGCGTTCCAGTAGCTCCACCACTTTGTCGCGCAGTACCGGATTCAGGGCATAGTACGACCCTATGATTACGATGTCGTCTTCCTGAATCTGCGGATATTCCACGTCCAGGCGTTGTTTGGGATAATCTTTGTAGAAGATGTATTCCGCATCGCTCCGGTTGTTCAGGAAAGCGAGTGATACGGGGGACTTCCCGTCGGGGAACACATTGACATGGTCTGTGGGAATATTGTTCTCGCGCATGAAGTTGAGGATGATATTGCCCACGTGGTCGTTGCCCGTTTCACTGATAAAGCAGATGGGAACACCGATACGTCCCAGTGAAACGATGCCGTTGAATACCGAACCGCCCGGAACGGCTGCTGTGGGCTGTTCGCCACGGAATATGATGTCCAGTATGGTTTCTCCGATGCCTATTACTTTACGCATAGCGATCTTGATTTTTCTCCGAGGTAACCACCGTGATGGCGCTTGGAGTAGTCTTCAATGGTGAATCCTGTTTCTTTCATGGTCTGTACCACCAGGATGTCGCCGATGACGGTCATGGCGGTGGTCGAAGTCGTGGGTGTCATGCCCAGTACACATACTTCTTGCGGTTTCCCGGTGCTGAGGCATACATTGGATTCGTGTGCCAGGGGGCTGTCGGGGTTTCCGGTGATGACGATGAACTTCAGTCCCGGGTTCAGGTTATGTGCCAGCTGTGTCAGCTCCACGATTTCGCGAGTTTTGCCCGAATTGGAGATAAGTAGCAACAAGTCGTTCTCCTGAAGGATGCCGAGGTCACCATGCTGTGCTTCGCTGGGGTGCAGGAAAACGGACGGAATGCCGGTGGAGCAGAAGGTAGTGGCGATGTTCATGGCTATTTGTCCGGCCTTGCCCATACCCGAAGTTACCAGTTTCCCTTTTTTGCGGTGCACTTGTTCTACGATGAGTTCTACAGCTCTTTCATAAGCGTCCGTCACTGGAATGTTCAGTACGGCCTGTGCCTCTTTCTGCAAAAGCTCTTGAATGGATGCAATCATATACCTATAATGTGTTAATGTGATTAATGTGCTAATGTGCTAATTGGCTGCGCTGTGATGCCGCATGGTTAGCTGTGATGCCGCATGGTCATTGGCACATTGGCACATTGGCACATTTGTACATTGCAAATATCTGCAATTTTCTATAAACGGCAATAAGTTTTATTGTATTTTTGTCGCCTCAAATAGTTTGAAACGTCAGAATGAAGAAGTTAAAAGAGAATTTACCGTCGGCTTTCAACCGATATATCCTGCCCAACGGCTTGCGCATCATTCATGAACCCTCGGCCTCCAAAGTGGCTTATTGTGGTTTTGCCGTAGATGCGGGTACGCGCGACGAGCTTGAAAACGAGCAGGGTATGGCGCATTTTGTGGAGCACCTCATATTCAAAGGTACCGCCAAGCGCAAGGCATGGCACATCCTGAACCGCATGGAGAATGTGGGCGGTGACCTCAACGCCTACACCAACAAGGAAGAGACGATGATTTACTCTGCTTTCCTGACCGAGCATTTCGGCCGTGCCTTCGAACTTCTGACGGATATTGTATTCCACTCCACTTTTCCGCAACGCGAGATAGAGAAGGAGACAGAGGTGATTATCGACGAGATACAATCCTACGAAGACAATCCTTCCGAGCTCATCTTCGATGATTTCGAGGACTTGATATTCAGAGGGCATCCCCTGGGACGCAACATTCTGGGCAATCCCGAGCAGCTGAAGCTATTCCGCAGTGAGGATGCTGCCGCATTCACTTCCCGTTTCTACCATCCCGGCAATATGGTCTTTTTTGTTCTGGGCAATCTGGACTTCAGGCAGGTGGTGCGCTGGGCGGAAAAGCTCCTCGCGGATTTACCTGCCGTGGCAGTGGACAACCGCCGTACTCCGCCGCCCCTCTATGTGCCCGAGCATCTTGTAGTGCATAAGGATACCCATCAGGCACACGTCATGATTGGCAGCCGGGGATATAATGCGTACGATGACAAGCGCACCGCACTTTACCTGCTGAACAATATCCTGGGTGGCCCGGGCATGAACAGCCGCCTGAACGTTTCTCTCCGCGAGCGTCGCGGACTGGTCTATAACGTGGAATCCAACCTGACCTCCTATACCGATACGGGCACCTTCTGCATCTACTTTGGTTGCGACCCTGCAGATTTGGACTACTGCACCCGTCTGGTATATAAGGAATTGAAACGCCTGCGTGATGCCCGGATGACTTCCTCGCAGCTTGCGGCCGCCAAGAAGCAGCTTATCGGGCAAATCGGTGTAGCTTCGGACAACAATGAGAACAATGCGCTGGGTATGGGTAAGACTTTCCTGCATTATGATAAATGCGAAACTTCCGAAGCCGTGTTCCATCGCATTGAACAGCTCACTTCGGAAGTGCTGTTAGAGGTGGCGAACGAGATGTTTGCCGAGGACTATCTTTCGACGCTCATTTATCGGTGATTGATTCTTGCTTTGCATCCAGCCGTTGCATGCTGAATTGGCATCCGCAATACTGCTGGTTATAGAAATCGTACTCTTTCAGCAGTTGGTTGCGTCGGTCCTGAAGTCCGCCTTTCCGCCAATTCTGTTCCCAGAAGAGGGTACCCGGGTAGAGCGCGGCGGCACGGCGTCCTGCTTCATTGATTTGTTCCAGACTTTTCCAGCGCGAAGAGGCGAGGGTGGTGGTGAATACGGAGAAACCATGCTCGGAGGCGTAGCGGGCTGTCTCTGTCAAGCGCAGGGTGAAGCACTTCAGGCAACGGCTGCCGCGTTCCGGTTCGTGCTCCAGGCCTTGCATGGTGTGCAGCCAGTGTGCATAGTCGTAGTCCGCATCGATGAAATCGATGTTTTTGGAGGTTACGAAACGGATAGCCTCGTTTTTCCTTGTCTCATATTCTGCCTGCGGATAGATGTTGGGATTGCAGTAGAATACGGTCGGGCGTATGCCGTTGGCCAGCATGCACTCGATGATGGCGGAAGAACAAGGTGCGCAGCACGAATGCAGCAGCACCTTGTTGTCACCGTTGGGTGTCTGAACTTTCAACATTATACTTTCAGTTTAATCTTGCCTTTCACCAGCAGGCCGGTCAGCCCCACAATGACAAGCGAGAAGACGAGGGACTTGAGCAGCCCCGGTACACCGCTTCCCAATGCTTCGGGATAGTGCAGATGCAGCAGTTGCTGGACAGCATACCAGATGTAAGGGATAATATAGCAGGTCAGCGTTGCCGTGCCTGCGGGTTTGATAATATCGAACCAGTTGGTCTTGCCTTTCACGTCCGTCAGCCAGTAGAAGAAGCCGAACAAGGGGAAGAACATGGCGAGGCAGTAGAACAGCCATGTCGGTGTGGCTTGTATTTTGGATATAATCCAGAACAAGTGTGAGACGAGGGCAAGGACAAGCATTCCTATGCCGAGGGCACAGAGCATGCCGATGAACCGTCCCGGCCGTTCCCGGTCGGCATAGCGCTGCATGAGCAGGGAGGTCAGTACGCCGGACATACCAAGGGCATGCAGCGTCCAGTCGCTCGGGATAAAGGGAAGCAGGACAATCCGGCTGCCGTACTCTCCCGGTATCAAGTCGGAATGGCTGACTACGGCAAGCAATACGACCACGAACCAGGCAATGGCATTCTTCCGCAGGTTCTCCCGAGTGAATAGATAGATGCCTGCACATACCGCATACGTCCAGCCGATAAGTCCGAGGATGCCCCACCAGCTTATCTGGAACGGTTTCCCGTTCATGTCCTTGTAGATGACGAGGAAGGCAAGCAGAAGCACGCCTGCTGTTTTCATTGCGGTGAAAAGGACCTTTTTCGTTCCTACCGCTTTGGGATATACCCCCCAGGTGAGGAAGAAACCGATGACCATCAGGATGGAGAACCATGGGTGCGAGAGGCCGCCTTCGATGCCTCCGCTGTTCAGTGAAAACAGTCCCATGGCAATCAGTGCCACTGTCCGCCAGAAGATATGGGTCACGACTTGCAGGGTGTTGTCTCCCTTTTTGTACCGGTTTTGTATGGCAAAGGATACGGACATGCCCATGCAGAAAAGGAAAGCAGGGAAGATGGTGTCGGAGAATCCCATCATGTCTTCGTCCATCCTGGCATGCATCAGCCAGTGGGGCACGTTTTTCAGTCCGGGAATGTCGTTGACAAAGAGCATGAGGAACATGGTGAGTGCGCGGAATACGTCTACCGCGGCAATCCGTTGGAGTGTTAAGCTTTTCATGATAGATAATTTGTTTGGGGGTTTTGAACGCAAATATAGGAAACTATTCTTTCCGATGCTACTGCTTTGCAGGATTTCTTGCTATATTTGCATGAACTTTATGGTCATGGAAAGGAGATTGTTCATTTTTTGTTTTCTTGCCGTCGTGGTATGGCAAAGTGTGGCTTTGGCTGCCGGCACGTCGTCTTTCACTGCGCTGACGTCCTCTTTGGATGAGGCTATCGAGGCGCACCGGCACTATGTCGCCGTGCGTGAAGGACGCATTGCCCGGCTGAAACGCCAATTGCTGGATACCGATACCGCCAATATCTCTTTTTTTCGATGGAATGGGGAAATCTATAAGGAGTATAAGGCATATATCTGCGATTCGGCCATCCATTATCTTCGTGTCAATCTGGATTGGGCAGAGCGCTATGGCCGGCAGGATGCGGCACTCGAAACAAGGCTGGAGCTTGCCCACTTGATGGCTTCGGCAGGCATGTACGAGGAGGCTGCCGAACTCTTGAGGCAGACGGACAAAGCCTCCCTTCCCTCCCATCTGCTGCCGGACTATTACAATGCCTGTCATAAACTTTACACAGAACTGAGTTTCTATACGCTGGACGATTCTTTCAAGAAGCATTATCAGGCTTTGGCTACCCATTATGACGATTCTTTGATGCAGGTACTTCTGCCTTCATCCCCTTTCTATCTGGAACGAAGAGAGGCGCGGGAGGCCGCTGCAGGCCATCCGGACGAAGCCTTGAGCATCAATGATACGCGTCTGGCACATGCCAAGCCCAATACTCCCGAATATGCGCTGGTGACCTATCAGCGCTCATTGCTCTACCGCCGGCTCGGAAACCGGGAGGAGGAGAAGCGCTATCTGGCTTTGTCTGCACTGACCGATATTCGCCTGAGCATCACAGACCATGCCTCACTCTGGAACCTGGCGGAACTTCTTTATGAGGAAGGGGATATGGAGCATGCCTACCGTTACATCCGTTTCTCGTGGGACGAAACCAACCGATACAACGCCCGTAGCCGCAGCCTCCAGACTGCCGGCATCCTTTCACTGATAGACCTCACTTATCAGGCCATGCGTGAGAAGCAGAATGACCGGCTCCGGCTGTACCTCTGGCTCATCAGCGCTTTGATTGTGCTGTTGGTGGTGGCAGTGGGCTTTATCTACCGGCAGATGCAGCGACTCTCTGCCGCACGGAACAAGCTGGAGCATGCCAACGAGCAACTGCAACTCTCAAACAACATCAAGGAGGAGTATGTGGGCCGTTTCATGAATCTCTGCTCCGTTTATATCAACCGGCTGGATACCTACCGGCGGATGGTCAACAAGAAAATCTCTGCCGGGCAGATGGAAGAGCTGCTGAAGATGGTGCGTTCCCGCGAGGTGCTGGACACCGGACTGAAGGAACTCTATGATAACTTTGATACTGCCTTCTTGCACCTTTTCCCCGATTTTGTCGATAAATTCAATGACTTGCTGCAGCCCGAAGAACGCATCGTGCTCCGTAAAGGCGAGTTGCTGAATACGGAACTCCGCATTTTCGCCTTGATTCGTCTGGGCATCGACGACAGTTCGCAGATTGCAGAATTCCTCCGTTATTCCGTAAACACCATCTATAATTACCGTGCCAAAGTGAAGAACAAGGCCCGCATTTCGCGCGAGGACTTTGAAATACGGCTGATGCAGATACGCTGACAATACGTCAAACCGGCTTTTTGAATCCACTTTCTGCCTTTCTCTTCTTTTGATTATATTTCTGATTATTAGTTGTTTGTTTGTTCATGCTTCTTCACTCCTTCCACCTATTCCCGATTCGCCGGTACGAGGTGTTCTTATCTTTCCTAACTTTGGGGAAGCAAAAGCGAATATCGCAACTAATACTATAACCAAAATTATTGCCATGAAACATTTATTAGCGACAAGCATTTCCATCGCCTTGCTGTCTTTGGGCCTTGCGGGATGCGGTGAGAAACAAGCGACAAAAGAAGTAACTTCGGATGCATTCGTAACCATTCAGGGTCAGGACTTGATAAAGCCCGACGGTACCAAACTCTTCATCATGGGTACCAACCTGGGCAACTGGCTGAATCCGGAAGGATACATGTTCAAGTTCAACAAGACCAATTCCGGCCGTTTCATCAATGAGATGTTCTGCCAGTTGGTGGGACCGGACTTTACGGCCGACTTCTGGAAAGCATTCAAGGACAATTATGTAACGCGCGAGGACATCCGCTTCATCAAGGAGCAGGGTGCCAACACCATCCGCCTGCCTTTCCACTACAAGCTGTTTACCGACGAGGACTATATGGGGCTGACTGCCGACCAAGACGGCTTTGCCCGCGTGGACAGCCTGGTAGAGTGGTGCCGCGAATCGGACTTGTACCTCATCCTCGACATGCACGACGCTCCCGGCGGACAGACGGGCGACAATATCGACGACAGCTACGGCTATCCCTGGCTGTTCGACAGCGAAGTCAGCCAGCAACTCTACTGTGACATTTGGCGCCGGATAGCCGACCGCTACAAGAACGAACCGGTCATCCTCGGTTACGAACTCTTCAACGAGCCCATTGCCCCTTACTTCGAGAACATGGAGGAACTCAACGGCAAGCTGGAAGATGTATATAAGAAAGGTGTAGCCGCCATCCGCGAGGTGGACAGCAACCACATCATTCTGCTGGGCGGTGCGCAATGGAACGGTAATTTCAAGCCTTTCAAGGACTCCAAGTTCGACGACAAGATAATGTACACTTGCCACCGTTACGGAGGCGAACCTACCCAAGCTGCCATCCAGACGATTATCAACTTCCGCGACAGTGTGAACCTGCCCATGTACATGGGTGAGATAGGCCACAATACGGACGAATGGCAGGCCGCTTTCTGCCAGACGATGCGCGAGAACAACATCGGCTATACCTTCTGGCCCTACAAGAAGATGGACGGTTCTTCTTTCGTCGGCATCACTCCGCCGGAGAACTGGGCAAACATCGTGTATTTCTCCGAAGCACCGCGTGCCACGTACAAGGAAATCCGTGAGGCACGTCCCGCGCAGGCCATGTCCCGCAAGGCGATGATGGACTTTATCGAGGCATGCAAACTGAAGAATTGTGTGGTTCAGGAGGGTTATATCCGGTCATTGGGAATGAAGTAGCGGGTGCTGCCTCGCTGCAAACAGTACGTATCAAGTCCCAGAGGATGAGATGCCGGGACTTAGCATGAAAGAGGTAGGGACTGAGCTGTACACACCATAGGACTGAGCACCCAAAACATCCGGATGTTTTAGGGCAAAACATGGGGATGTATTGGGATAAAACATCCGGGTGTTTTGGGGTAAAACATGGGGATGTTTTGGACAACAACATCCGGATGTTATGGGTACTCACTATACGGGTGTAAGGACTTCAGTTCCTATGTAGGTAGGGCTAAGTCATATTCCCTTGTATGTCGGGGATTATCAATGGTACGGACTGATTATGATTGCTTACTTATATAACAACTTAATTATACAACAATGAAAAAAGTATTATTCGGTTTGGTTCTGGCTGCTGTCGCGCTGCCTCTTTCGGCCCAGCAGAAGCCCGTCTATCTGGACGCAAGCAAACCTATTGAAGAAAGAGTGGAAGACGCCTTGAGCCGTCTGACCCTGGAAGAGAAAGTGAAGTTGACCCATGCGCAAAGCAAGTTCAGCAGTGCGGGTGTGCCCCGTCTGGGCATTCCCGATGTGTGGACGGACGACGGCCCCCACGGCATACGTCCCGATGTGTTGTGGGACGAGTGGGAACAAGCCGGATGCACCAACGACTCCTGCGTGGCTTTCCCTGCCCTGACCTGTCTGGCGGCAACCTGGAACCCCGAAATGTCTCTCCTTTACGGACAGAGCATTGGTGAAGAGGCACGCTACCGCAACAAGTCCGTCCTGCTGGGCCCCGGTGTCAATATCTACCGCACACCGCTCAACGGACGCAACTTCGAGTATATGGGTGAGGACCCTTATCTGGCTGGAAAGATGGTGTCGCCCTATATCCGGGGCGTGCAGCAGAACGGCGTGGCCGCCTGCGTGAAACACTTCGCCTTGAACAACCACGAAGTGAACCGCCACACCACCAACGTCATCGTGGACGACCGTGCCCTTTATGAAATCTATCTGCCTGCTTTCAAGATGGCCGTGCAGGAAGGCGGAGCGTGGAGCATCATGGGTGCCTACAACCTATACAAAGGCCAACATCTTTGTCACAACCAATACACATTGAACGATATATTGAAGGGCGAATGGGGATTCGACGGCGTAGTCATTTCCGACTGGGGCGGCACGCACGATACCCGGCAAGCCATCACCAACGGGCTGGATATGGAATTCGGCAGTTGGACCAACGGGCTCTCGAACGGTGCCAGCAACGCATACGATAACTATTATCTGGCAAATCCCTATCTGAACCTCATCCGCGAAGGTAAGGTAGGTACCACGGAACTGGACGACAAGGTACGCCGCATTCTGCGCCTTATCTTCCGTACGGTGATGAACCCCGACCGCCCGTGGGGAAGCATGCTCTCTCCGGAACATTACGAGGCTGCCCGCCGCATCGGTGAGGAGGGCATCGTACTGTTGCAGAACAAGGGCAATGTGCTCCCGATAGACCTAAACCGGGCTAAAAAGATTCTTGTAGTGGGCGAGAATGCCATCAAGATGATGACCGTAGGCGGTGGCAGTTCTTCCCTGAAGGTACAGCGCGAACTCTCTCCGTTGGACGGCATCAAGCAGCGTGTGGCCGGCAAGGCCGAGGTGGTCTATGCCCGTGGCTACGTGGGCGATGCAAGCGGTGAATACAACGGGGTGGTGACCGGACAGAATCTGAAGGATGACCGTACTCCCGAAGAGCTGATAGCCGAAGCCGTGAAAGAGGCCCGGGATGCCGATTATGTCATCTTCATCGGTGGTTTGAACAAAAGCAACGGCCAGGACTGTGAGGATTCAGACCGTGAAGGTCTGGGTTTGTCTTACGGTCAGGATGCCGTTATCTCCGCACTGGCCGAGGCGAACAAGAATCTGATTGTCGTCAACATCTCCGGCAACGCCATTGCCATGCCGTGGGTGAACGAGGTGCCTGCCATCGTGCAGGACTGGTATCTGGGTTCCGAAGCCGGCAGTTCCCTTGCCGCCATCCTCATGGGTGATGTCAATCCCAGCGGCAAGCTTCCGTTCACCTTCCCCGTGAAGCTGGAGGACTGCCCGGCCCACAGCTTGGGCGAATATACCGGCAAACGGAGCAAGGACATCATCGACATCAAGTATAATGAAAGCATCTTCGTGGGCTACCGTTGGGCCGATAAGCAGAAGAAGGTGAAACCGTTGTTCCCCTTCGGCCACGGTTTGAGCTATACCACTTTCGAATATGGCAAGCCGACGGCCGACAGCAAGACCATGCAGGCCGACGGTACGCTGACCGTGAAGGTTTCTGTAAAGAATACCGGAGCGCGCGAAGGGCAGGAAGTTGTCCAACTGTACATCAGTGACAAGAAGTCCTCTCTGCCTCGTCCCGTCAAGGAACTGAAAGGTTTCCAAAAGGTGAAACTGGCTCCGGGCGAAACAAAGGAAGTCACATTTACCATTGATAAGGAGGCTCTTAGCTTCTTCGATGACACCCAGCACGCTTGGGTGGCCGAGCCGGGCAAGTTCGAGGCTGTCATAGCAGCTTCGGCAGCCGATGTGAAGGGAACGGTTCCTTTTGAATTGAAATGATGTAGGAAAATAAAGTTTCCTTTTAGGTTATTATCAAAGATAGTGTAGATGGAGGGTGTGGCCGTGAGGTTGCACCCTTTCTTTGTACTCTTTACAAGCCAATATGTTTTCTTATATTTCTGAGTTTCTTCGGGTTGGCTAAGGAAGATGCAGATATGCTGGATGTTAGAGTCAAAGCAGTGATGTTTTGTAGTAATGGGTGAGTTTTTACCGCCGTGTTTGGGCAGATCTTCATCTTTTATATTTATTTTTGCAGAAATCAATGTTTAATAAAAACTATCATGAAGAAGTATTTAGCAGAAATGATCGGGACAATGGTTCTTGTCCTGATGGGATGTGGTAGTGCTGTCTTTGCCGGAAGTGCGGCGGGGGCGGTTAGTGCAGGTGTCGGAACGCTGGGAGTGGCTTTTGCTTTCGGCTTGTCCGTTGTGGCGATGGCATACGCTATCGGAGGAATCTCGGGCTGTCATATTAATCCTGCCATTACCCTGGGCGTTCTGTTGTCCGGCAGGATGAGCGGGAAAGATGCAGCCATGTATATGGTGTTTCAGGTTATTGGGGCGGTTATCGGTTCTGCCATTCTTTATGCATTGGTGTCTACGGGCGCTCATGGTGGTCCTACGGCTACCGGTTCCAATGGGTTTGCTGACGGAATGATGTTGCAGGCATTCATTGCAGAGGCTGTGTTCACGTTTATCTTTGTGCTGGTTGTGTTAGGTTCTACTGATTCCGAGAAGGGGGCGGGTAATCTTGCAGGATTGGCCATTGGTCTTACGTTGGTATTAGTGCACATTGTTTGTATTCCTGTTACGGGAACTTCTGTCAATCCTGCCCGTAGCATCGGTCCGGCACTGTTCCAGGGTGGCGAGGCTCTCTCTCAGTTGTGGCTGTTCATTGTAGCTCCGTTTGTGGGTGCTGCGCTGAGTGCCGTTGTATGGAAAGTGCTTGCTGCAAAAGAAGGTAAATAAATGTCGGCAGACAGTGCCTTAAGAAGAGGCGGCTGATGGCAGAAAACTTATAAAGGGAAGCCCTCCGTCCGAAACTTCAAAGTTTCGGACGGAGGGTTTCCTGTTCTTTCCTTATGCTTGCTATATCTTGTGCCTTATTCGTACAGCGATTTGGCTATACCCATTTCCAGTCCACGAAGCTCTGCCAGTCCGCGCAGACGGCCGATACAGGAATAGCCGGGATTGGTTTTCTTCTTCAAGTCGTCTACCATCTGGTGTCCGTGGTCGGGTCGCATCGGGATAGAGACACCACGGCGTTGTTGCAGTTCAAGGAAGGCTTTCATCACGTGATACATGTCCACGTCTCCTTCCAGGTGGTTGGCTTCGTAGAAATTGCCTTCGGCGTCGCGTTGTGTACTGCGCAGATGGACAAAGTTGATGCGGTCGGCAAATTGCTGCATGATGGCTGCACAATCGTTGGCGCTGCTTACACCGAGCGAACCGGTGCAGAGGCAAAGACCGTTGCTCTTGTTGGGAACAGCGTCAATCAGTGCCTGGAAATCGGCAGCACAGCTCATGATGCGTGGCAGGCCGAGGATGGAGCACGGTGGGTCGTCCGGATGGATAACGAGCATGACACCTGCTTCGTCGGCTACCGGAGTGATTTCTTGCAGGAAATAGATCAGGTTGGCACGCAGGCGTTCCGGAGTGATGCCCTTGTAGCGGTCCAGTTCCTGTTGGAACTGTTCCAGGGTGAAGCTTTCTTCTGAGCCGGGAAGTCCGGCAATCATGTTGCGTACAAGCAGTTGTTTGTCTGCCTCTGTCATCTGTTCGAAGCGGGCACGGGCTTTGGCCTTTTCTTCATCGGTGTATTCGCCTTCTGCACCGGGACGACGTAGCAGGAAGAGGTCGAAGGCGATGAAAGCGGCACGTTCAAAGCGGAGGGCACGACTGCCGTCGGGTAGTTCGTAGGCGAGGTCGGTACGTGTCCAGTCCAGTACGGGCATAAAGTTGTAGGTGACAATGTGAATGCCGCATTTGCCCAGGTTACGCAAGCTCTCTTTATAGTTGTCGATATACTTCTGGAAGTCTCCGGTTTGGGTCTTGATATGTTCGTGTACGGGTACACTTTCTACTACAGACCAGCGCAGACCGACGGCTTCAATCATTTCTTTCCGTTTCTTGATTTCCTCTACTGTCCATATTTCCCCGTTTGGAATATGATGCAAGGCGTTTACAATGCCGGTAGCCCCGGCTTGTTTGATGTCCCAAAGGCTTACCGGGTCGTTGGGACCGTACCAGCGCCAGGTTTGTTCACAAAGAATCATGTTATTTATTGTTTGATGATTTGCAATTTACTATTTACATGGCGAATGCGTTGAACCCTCCGTCCACTACAGCCACCGTACCGGTGACAAAGCTGGAAGCATCGCTGATGAGGTATTGGATGGTTCCGCAAAGCTCTTCTGCACGGCCCATACGTCCGAAGGGAGTTTGGCGAATCACATCTTGCCCACGTTCCGTGTAGCTTCCATCCGGGTTCGTCAGCAGGGCACGGTTCTGCTCTGTGAGGAAAAATCCGGGTGCGATGGCATTTACACGAATACCTTCACCAAACTTCTTGGCAACTTCCGTAGCCATGAAGGCTGTAAAATTGGAGATACCGGCTTTTGCGGCAGCATATCCGGCTACACGCGTCATGGGGCGGAAAGCAGCCATGCTGGAGAAGTTGACAATAGCGCCTGTCTTCTGCTCCACCATCGGTTTGAGGAAAACTTGTGTAGGCAGTACGGTACCGGTCAGGTTTAATTCCAGCACCCGTTGGAACTCTTCTATCTTCAAATCGAAGAAAGTGCCCGTGGGCGCGATGGTGGCACCCGGCATATTTCCGCCGGCTGCATTCAGCAGGGCATCTATGCGGCCATAGGCTTTCAGTATATCTGCCAGGTTCTGTTCCAGTATCTCCCGGTTCATCACGTCTGTAGTAAGGAACAAGGCCTCTCCGCCATTTGTCTTTATTTCGTTGACGATGGCGTTTCCTACCTCTGCTTTGCGACCTAAGATTACTACTTTCGCTCCTTCTTCCGCCAGATGAAGAGCGATAGCTTTCCCTAATACTCCTGTTCCGCCGGTTATTACTACTACTTTGTCTTTGATGTTGAATAAGTTCTTCATAATGTTATGTATTAGTTTATAAAATGAATCTTTTTCGCAAAGTTAGGGATTAAATCATTTTCAGTGCTTAAATAGAGTGCTAAAATACTTATCTTACTGGCCGGAAACGGAAATTAGTGCGGTTTTTAAGATTCGTTTGCTATCAGATGCACTCACCACGACGGGTGCGTGCTGCTTGTTTACGCGGATACTTGCCCGCCCGTTAGCAGCTTGTATGCGGCGTGAGCCTTGCGCGGTGCCTTGGTTGCGGAGCAACGCTTCACTGTCCGTGCAGCCGAATTCTATGAACTGGCAGGCATCCAGGCAGCGTATGCCGTTTTCGTCTATCAGTTCAGCCTGCACAAGTATGGTTTCCGCATCCTGGGCGGTCTGCGTCAGAAGTATTCTTGACGGTTTGCCCCAGGTTCGGGTTTGATACTCCTGCTGAGTTTCATCGTCGAGGCGCAGCTTGCCGTCATAGCCCGTGGCGGTAATCTTGTTGTTTCCTTCTCGTAATGGCACATTCCAGCGCAGCCCTGCTGCCGGAAAGTCCTGGCTGTTGCGCTTCTTCCGTCCTTGCGACACACCGTTGACAAACAGCTCCACTTCGGGGCAGTTGGAATAGACCAGAATTTCCTTGGGCTCGCCCGGCTTACCCCAGCGCACCGGCCAGGAGTGTCCATAGATGTGCAGCATCGGTTTGCTGCTCCAATAGGATTGAAAGACGTAATAGCTCTCTTTCGGGGTGCCGTCGCGTTGCACCACCCCCTTCTGATTGACGTAAGGGATGGGATTGTCCGGGCGCAGCGGAGTGGAGAAGTCCTTGAAAGTCCAGAAGAGGCTCCCCGTAAGCCGGGGCATGGTCTCTTGTTCTTTCAGGTGCCAGTCGAAGAGGCGGATGATATAACTTTCGCTCCAGTCGCCGTTGCGGTCTGCGGCTTCGATGTCGAAGTTATCTATTCCTTTTCTGCCCGTCTCCTTGTTCACTTCCATATGGCGCCCGGCATGGCTGTCGCCTCCCCATTCGGCATGGAGGAAACGGGTGGTGGCGTTTATTCCGGCCGTCTCCATCTCGCGGTAGTTGCGGAAGCGGCGGCCATACCAGCCCGCCCAGATGGTGGGGGAGTAAACGTCCACAATGTCTTTGCAGAACTCGCAGCGGCGAATGGCTGTGGAGCGCGTCGGGTCGAGGCGATGGGCAAGGTCGTGCAGCTCGCCCATAAAGGCGCGTATGCTGTCTTTTTCGAACGTTTGGAAATCGCCCGGCCAGTCGTTCTCATTGCCCAGCCCCCACAGGATGACGGAAGGATGGTTGCGATGTTGCTCAATCATATTGGTGAGCATCCGGCGCGCCTGGTTCTTGTAGCTCTCTCCGCCCAGACCGCCGCGGCACCAGGGTATTTCTTCCCAGACGAGAAGTCCCAGCTCGTCGCAGAGCCGCAGAATGATGCCGGACTGCTGATAGTGCCCCAGGCGGATAAAGTTGGCACCCATCTCTTTTATTTGTTGCATTTCGGTGCGCATCATCTCTTCGGTCAAGGCAGCGCCTACTCCGGCATGGTCTTCATGGCGGTGGGTGCCGCGCAGCAGCAGCCGTTCGCCGTTCAGGTAGAAAGGCCCTTTCTCTTCGAAGCGGAAATGGCGGAAGCCGAAGTGCTGGGTGGTGCGCAGGGTATCTCCGTTGTCG
>ADJT01011918.1_pt1 | contig 19618 bp, 17 predicted proteins | sample 268108 | NCBI WGS metagenome assembly ADJT01 (sample SAMN00007487, study PRJNA43253) | human gut metagenome | isolation source: feces sample TS29
TACGCTCTAATCTCTGCATTCCGGATGTCCGCTGCAGAAATATCTTTTGTTATTTGCTCTTCAATGATTATAAAGAATTGTTGCGGAGATTGCAATGATAATTTTTAATTTTCAGTTCCATACAAAAAAGCCGTACCCACGGAGCTTACGCTCCGGGATACGGCTTATAGCTTTACCGGTGGATCATCAATTATTGCGTTTCAGTTTTACTACTACATGCCTGTAAGGTTCTTCTCCCTCACTGACTGTCTCTACATAGCGGTTGCCCTGCAGAGATGCATGGATGATCCTTCTTTCGTACGGATTCATCGGTTCCAGAACTACCGGTTTTCTGGTTTTCTTTACCTTGAAGGCGATTCCTCTTGCAAGGTTCTCCAGAGTTTCCTTACGACGGCGTCTGTAGTCCTCGGTATCGAGTTTTACACGAATGTAGGTAGACTCGCCTTTGTTTACCACAAGGCTTGTCAGATACTGAAGAGAATCCAGTGTCTGGCCTCTTTTTCCGATGAGGATACCCATATCCTCACCTTCAAAATCCACATCCAGAGAACCGTCTGCAGTGTTGTATTTCGATGTGATCTCCACTTCTCCAAGATCCATGGAGCCGAATACGTCACGAAGAAATACGACTGCTCTCTCCTCAACCTCTCTGATCTTCTCCGGATCGCTGAGGATCTCTATCGGTCTGCCCTGCTTCGGTGCTCTCTCACGTGTTTCCTTCGGCTGACGCTCCTTTGGAGCTCTTGGCTGTTTCTCACGTGCAGGCTTTGCTTTGCCCTGGAAATCCCTTGCAGGTCTTTCCTTTGGTGCTGCTGCCTTTGCAGGTGCTTCTTCGGATGCCTTCTCCACCTGTACAGCTTCTTTCTTCACCGGCTTCTTCTCCTCTGCAGGAGCTGCTTTCGGTGCAGATTCTTTCTTTACATCCGGAGTAAAAGGCTTTTCTAATTTCTTCTCTTCTTTGATAGCGTCCAGTTTCACGGACTCTACCAGTTCATCGATTTCCTGCATATCAGAAACTGGCTCGATTCTGCGAACTTTGATCACGGCAGGTTTGCTGCCGATTCCGAAGAATCCGGAGCTGCCTTCACTGATAACCTGAATATCAAGCTGGTCACTGGAAGTTCCAAGCTCAAGACACGCTTTTGTGATAGCTTCATTCTTTGTTTTTGCTGAAAACTGAATGTAATCCTCCATTACGAACCCCTCCGTTCCTGATTATTTCTTCTTATTTCTCTCATCAAAGTCTCTTACGAGATTTGCTTTAGCTGTGATGCTGCCCGGTTTTGCACTTCTTGCCTTCTCATAAGCAGTATCAACCTTCTGTGCTCTGTCTGAAGCACCATTGTTTCCGCTGTTGCCCTTATTGATCACAGGTTTATTGATATTCTTGGCGGACTGATGAGCCTGATTGGTGATCTTCTGCGGCGGAAGTCCTTCCTTCGCACGCTTCGCTTCGATCTTCTTCATATTCTCATTAACCAAATCATCAATGTTCATCTTATCAAGATGACGATTGATTGCAAACTGCTGGGCACTTCGAACGACAGCACTGGCGATCCAGTAGATACCAAGACCAACCGGGAATGTGAAACAGAAGAATGCAGACATCAGAGGCATGACCATGTTCATGGTTTTCATGGAGTTTGCCATTGCGCTGGCCTGATCATTTCCGTCTGCCGGCTGTGTTGCAGCCTGTGGCATAAGCTTCAGGTTCAGCATCTGAGTTGCCCATGCAAGAACCGGGATCAGAAGTGCTACGATCGCAAGTAACAGAGAACCATGATTTTTGAAGAATTCCATGATATAGTACAGCGGCTGGTCTGCGATATTCAGTCCACAGAAGCCCTGCATCTTGGAAATATTGCCGGATGCTTTTGTGATCGCATCAGAAAATCCTGAAAACTGATTCATCTGTGCCAGCTCTTTCCACTGGGAAGGAGAAAGTGCATACAGAAAATCAACAATCGAGTTACTTGTAGCATTTCCGGCACTGTCCATAACGAGACGCACTCGTGTCATGGAATGGTCTGTGATAAACTGCTGCAGGATATCTGTGTATCCGTTTACAGCTAGCAGGTTGTCAACTACACCAGTAAAAATGTTCTTTACACTTCCAACGTAAGCAGGAATCCGGTAGATAACCTGATACAGAGCAAACAGAATAGGCATCTGAATGGCTAACTGTACACAGCTACCGGTTGGAGAAACACCATATTTCTGATAAACAGCCTGGGTTTCTTCGTTCATTTTCATCATGGAAGCCTGATCCTTTTTACCCTGATATTTCTTCTGGATCTTCTGGATCTCAGGCTGCATGATCGCGCTTAACTTGGAGAATTTCTGCTGCTTGATCTGCAGCGGTGTCATAAAGGCAAAGATAAGAATACTGAAGATAATGATACAAAGACCAATGTTCTGGATTCCGAACAGGCCGTCAAGCATCTTATATATGCCATCCATGATCCATCCCATCACAGACGCGATCTGTCCGATAATAGGAGTTCCGGTTTTTGTTGCTAAAAACAGTTCCAAATTCATTTCCTCCTAGACTTCTTATTCAATTGTAAAAGTCCGGTAACTATTCTTTCGTCCACTAACTGCGGAGGTACTGAACAGTTACAAATTCCGATAACTGCTCTGCCCGGGAAAAGGCTGAACAGTCACAAAATAATTCATGGCACAGGGTCATAGCCTCCGTGGGAAAAAGGATTGCATCGCAATATCCTCCATGCCGCAAGAAGACTGCCCTTAAATGCGCCATATTTTTCGATTGCTTCCAAACCATATTGAGAACATGTGGGAATATAAGGACATTTCGTTCTCTTCATCGGCGATATATATTTTTGATAGAGCCTTATCATCTTAATCAGAAATTTCTTTATCATGTTCATTCCCTGTTATATGATGCTTTCTTGCAAGATGCAGAAAAGCACTCTCGATCTCGTGAAAGCTCTTGCCCTTGGCTGCGGCTCTCGCTACTACTACAATATCAAGGTTACTGTCAAAATCTGTTTCGTTGAGACGATAGCTTTCTCTGATCAATCTGGTGAGTCTGTGGCGAACCACACTGTTCCCTACTTTTTTGCTTACTGATATTCCCAGACGATTCTTCATGTGCTGATTCTTCAGCACGTACATCACCAGAAGCCGATTTGCGTACGATGTTCCGTTCTGATATACAACTTTAAAATCTTGATTTTTCTTTAAGGACTCTGATCTGATCAAACGAATCCTCCTTAATTAGATTCCGCCTGCGCGGATATTTCTCCGGATAGAAGAAAAGACCACATAAATGCGGTCTTGCAGCTTATGCTGATAACTGTTTTCTTCCTTTTAATCTTCTTGCAGCTAATACTTTACGTCCGCCCTTTGTGCTCATGCGAGCTCTGAAGCCGTGAACTTTAGCTCTGGATCTCTTTTTTGGCTGAAATGTCATCTTCATAGGTAAAGCACCTCCTTTATCTATTTTTAATTGTTATGAAATAACTTATCATTCAGAACATCGTTTCAATTATATAAATAAACCTCCTTTTCGTCAAGTAAAAATTGCAAAAAACCCGATAAAATCAAGGGTTCTATAAAATACCCCCACCTTACGGTATTTATTTTTTTCTCTTATGTGGAAAGCGCTTATGGTTTACGTAACATTATCCACATTTTGTGGATAACTTGTGGATAACTTGTGGATTGACCGGAAATCTATCCACTTTTTCGGAGGGTTTGTTCACATCGTTTTCAAAAAAACCCTTTATTTGCGGTATTTTTAAGGTGGATTTTTTTATACACATAATTCTTCCACATTTTCCACCAATTCTCGACTTATGGAAACCTCCAGGACTCTTATCCACAATAATCCACCCTAATCCACAGTAATTTCCCCACATTATCCACATTCTTTTCCCCAAAATCTCAAGGATTTTCCATTGCGAAAACCCCATTTTCATTGTAATATATAAAAGGATATCTATCTCCAGTCGCAGACTGGGGTTATTATAATACTCATGGGAGGAAAAAATGGACGCTGTTATTGAAAAATGGGAGGAGATCCTGCAAACTGTCAAATCTGAATATGAGGTGACTGATGTCCCTTTTAATACCTGGCTCAAGCCGCTGAAAGTTTATGAGGTTGACGGAAAGCTGATAACAGTGGTTGTTCCCTCTGAACAGGCAGCGATCGGAGTCAATTACATCAGTAAACGCTACAAAATACCCCTCCAGGTTACTATCTGTGTACTGACAGGCATGGAAGAATGCGAGGTTCGCTTCGTTCTGGAAAAAGATCTCCCCAAAAAAACAGAAAAAAACACTTCTTATGATAAACAGGTTCAGGATACACGTTACGAAGAGGCGCATTTAAATCCAAAATACACCTTCGACACCTTCGTTGTAGGAAGTAATAACAAATTCGCCCAGGCCGCAGCTCTTGCAGTTGCCGAATCACCGGGAGATACCTACAATCCACTGTTTATCTATGGCGGAGCCGGTCTTGGTAAGACTCATCTTATGCATTCCATCGCTCATTTCATTCTGGAACACGACGAAAACAGCCGTGTTTTGTATGTAACCAGTGAGGAATTTACCAACGAGCTGATCGAAACCATCCGAAACGGAAATAACACGGCAATGAGCAAATTCCGTGAAAAATACAGAAATATCGACGTTCTTCTTGTCGATGATATTCAGTTTATTATAGGAAAAGAATCCACACAGGAGGAATTTTTCCATACATTTAACAGTCTTCACAGTGCCAAAAAGCAGATCATCATATCCTCTGATAAACCACCGAAGGATATGGAAATCCTGGAAGAGCGCTTCCGTTCCCGGTTCGAGTGGGGTCTGATCGCAGATATCACGCTGCCTGATTACGAAACCCGAATGGCGATCCTTCATAAAAATGAAGAAATGAACGGCTACAACATCAGTGAAGATGTTATCAAATATATCGCTACCAATATCAAATCCAATATCCGTGAGCTGGAAGGTGCCTTCAACAAGGTCATGGCCGGAGCCAAGCTTGAGAAAAAGGAAGTAACTCTGGAGCTGGCAGAGCAGGCACTGAAGGATATTATTTCTCCGGATGAGAAAAAAGTGATCACACCGGAATACATCATCTCCGTTGTTGCAGAGCATTACGGAGTCACACCTGCGGACTTAAGCGGAAACAAACGAAACTCCAAGATCGTCATGCCCCGCCAGGTTTCCATGTATCTCTGCCGTGAGATCATATCCACACCTTTGAAAAATATCGGAAAAGCGCTCGGAAACCGTGACCATACCACCGTTATGCACGGTATCGAAAAGATCGAAAACGAATTGCAGAACGACGATAACTTAAAAAATACCATTGATATATTGAAAAAGAAGATTAATCCACAAGGTTAGGGAAGTTTTCCACATTACTGGTGTATAACGTGTTGATTGTATGTGGAGAGATGTGTACAACTTTTTTGCCAAAACGCGGCGGTAATTTTATCCCCGGGTTATTCACATGCGAAAATACCACTTTTACACAAAGTTATCCCAACGGAAAACCCCTGAAAACATCAGGCCTGCGGGAGTTTTTCACAAAATCTGGCCCCCTACGGCGGTTACTGCGGATTTTTTCTATAAATATATTTATAAAAACCACAAATTGTTCAGAAAGGGAGTTATACACACTATGAAAATCATCTGCTCCAAATCAAGTCTGTTAAAAAGTGTAAGTATCGCACTCAAAGCAGTTCCATCAAAAACCACAATGCCAATCCTGGAATGTATTCTCATGGATGCAACTACAAACCAGATCAAATTTACCACCAACGATATGGAGCTGGGAATTGAAACCATCGTTGAGGGTACTATTGAAGAAAAAGGTAAAGTTGCTCTTGATGCAAAAATCTTCTATGAAATCATCAGACGACTTCCGGATAATGATGTTACCATTAAGACCGATGATAAATATGCAGCAACCATTACCTGTGAAAAAGCAAAATTCAATATCCCTGGAAAATCAGGAGAAGATTTTGCTTATTTACCGATGATCGAGAAGGATGAACCGCTGACGATCTCTCAGTACACACTGAAAGAAATGATCCGCCAGACTATTTTTTCGATTGCTGTAAATGAAAACAATAAGCTTATGACCGGTGAGCTTTTTGAGATCAAAAATAACTGTCTGAAGGTAGTTTCTCTAGACGGACATCGTATCTCTATCCGCAAAATGTTACTTAAGAAAGATTATTCTGACCGTAAGGTGGTAGTTCCGGGCAAAACTTTAAGCGAGGTCAGCAAGATCCTTTCCGGAGAAGTGGATGATCAGGTCAGCATTTACTTTACAAAAAACCATATTTTATTTGAATTTGATCAGACTATGGTAGTTTCCAGACTGATCGAGGGAGAATATTTCAGAATTGACCAGATGCTTTCCAGTGATTATGAGACAAAACTGAAGATCAACAAAAAAGAGTTCCTGGATTGTATCGACCGTGCCACACTTCTGGTACGTGAGGTTGATAAAAAACCGATCATCATCAACATCACAGACGATGATATGGAGCTGCGCATTGATTCTGCAATGGGTTCCATGAATGAAGAGATCGATATTGAAAAAGAGGGTAAGGATATCATGATCGGCTTCAACCCGAAATTCCTGATCGATGCGCTTCGTGTTATTGATGATGAAACCGTGACGATCTATCTTGTAAATCCGAAGGCACCATGCTTTATCCGTGACGATGAGGAGAACTATACTTACCTGATCCTTCCTGTAAACATCAACCAGAATCAGGCCAGATAAGACCTGGGGTAATGTGACCGTTTTTGACCGATTGTGCATGGGAATGCGATCGTGTTCTGGAAATTGTTTTATGCGTAAACTGCTGGAAGGGGGTATTTAAATTACCACCTTCCGGTGAAATTTGTATTTTGGGGGATTTTAAATACCGCCAGGAGATCAGAAAAGATCGATCTGACGGAGAAAATACCCCGGAGATAAGAGGAGAAAAAATTGGAGATCAGAATTAAAGACGAATTTATCAAGCTTGGTCAGGCGCTGAAACTGGCCGGTGTTGTGGAGGACGGCGTTGAGGCGAAATATGCCATCAATGATGGTCTGGTACTGGTAAACGGTGAGGTGGAGAACCGCCGTGGCCGCAAGATCCATCCTGGAGATACCATTTCCTACGATGGAAAAGATATTTATGTGATCGGGTGAAGGAATGTACATTGAATCCATCAGACTGAATAATTTCAGGAATTATGAGTCGCTGGAGATGAATTTTGATCAGGGCACCAATATTCTCTACGGCGACAATGCCCAGGGAAAGACCAATATCCTGGAGGCGGTTTATCTGGCAGGTACCAGCAAATCCCACAAGGGAAGCAAGGACCGGGAGATGATTCGCTTTGAGAATGAGGAATCCCATATCCGAATGATGGTGAAGAAGGGCGATCTTTCATACAAAATAGACATGCACCTCCGGAAAAACAAAGCAAAGGGAGTTGCCATCAACGGGCTGCCGATCCGCAAGGCAAGGGAGCTGCTGGGGGTGGTGAATCTGGTGTTTTTTTCTCCGGAGGATCTTAATATTATCAAGAATGGACCGGGAGAGAGAAGACGTTTTCTGGATTCGGAGCTTTGTCAGCTGGATGGTGTTTATATCACGGAGCTGGCCGGCTACAATCACATCGTGAACCAGAGAAACCGTCTTCTCAAAGACTGTTATATGAACCCCGGGCTGAAAAGTACCCTGGATGTCTGGGATATGCAGATGGTCGATTACGGAAAGAAGATCATCGGGAAGCGGGAAGCCTTTGTGGAGGAGCTTAACGAGATCGCAAGGGGGCTTCATAAAGGCCTTACCGGCGGGATCGAGGAGCTGGAGATTCTGTACGAGCCAAGTGTGACGGCGGCAGAGTTTGAGGATAAGCTTTCCAGGAACCGGGAGCGGGATCTTCGGATGAAGCTGACCTCCGTGGGACCGCACAGAGATGATTTCTGCGTAAAGGTCAACGGGATCGACATCCGGAGGTATGGTTCCCAGGGGCAGCAGAGGACTGCGGCCCTTTCCCTGAAGCTTTCGGAGATCTATCTGGTGAAGAAAAAGATCCGGGATACACCGGTTCTTCTGCTGGATGATGTTCTTTCGGAGCTGGATAGCAGCAGGCAGACATATCTGCTGGAAAGCATCCACGATATACAGACTCTGATCACCTGTACAGGACTGGATGATTTTGTCAGCCATCAGTTCAAGATCAACAGGGTTTTTCAGGTGGTAAAGGGGCATGTTTATATGCCTAAAGGGTTTTGACAAGCCCGTATGCATATGGTAAACTGATTCTGATTATGGAAAGTTGGTGAATATTTTGGATAAAGAGGAGTTTCGCGTTAAGCTGGGACAGATCAATAAGCTGGTCGAGACCCAGGATTACAAAGGCGCCATGCAGATTGTTGACAGCATTGACTGGCGTCGTGTGAAAAACGTCCGTACCCTTTGTGTAGTGGGCGAGATCTACGCGGCCAACAAGCGCTATGAAGAGAGCAAGGAAATTTTTCTTCTTGCCTACCACAGAGCGCCGATCGGCAAGAACATACTTTACCGTTTGATCGAGGTTTCCCTGAAAATGGGACAGATCAGTGAAGCCACAGAATTCTTTGATGAATACAGAGAAGTGGCAGGTAATGATAACAGCCAGTATATACTGAAATATAAGATCGCCAGAGCGAAGAATGCATCTCTGAATGAACAGATCCGTATTCTTGAGGAATATAAGGAGAAGGAATTTACGGAGCGCTGGTCCTATGAGTTGGCCAAGCTCTATTACAAGGCAGGAGACAAGCAGAAGTGCCTGGATCTCTGCAATGAGATGATCCTTTGGTTCAATGACGGAACTTATGTGATGAAGGCCCTTGACCTGAAACAGCGGATGGGTGTTCTCACTGGCGAAGAGAAAGAGAAATACGAACAGCGTTTTATCCCGAAGCTGATCCCGCCGGAAAAGGCGCAGGAGATCAGGGAGAGCAAGGAAGCATCCGGCGAGTATGAGGAGGCAAAACCGGTCACAGATACCATCCAGGTAGATGATGAGCGGGATCTGAACAGTGCGGAGACATTCCAGGAGAAGCTTTCCAAGGGATTCCGTGATATCTTTGGCGGACATAAGAAATCTGCGGAAGAGGATATGGAGGAAAAAGAAGCTGCGCAGGATGAAGAGCAGGATGAGGTTTCCACAGGCTCTGAGGATGTGACGGAACAGACGGAAGTGCCGGAGGCTGAGACTGCTGCGGCAGCAGAACCGTCAGAGGAGTTTACAGATTCTGAGGAGATCGAAGCAGCAGAAGGAAGTGAGGAAGCTTCGGATGAGCCTTCTGAAGAGCAGGAAGAGTTTTCCGGACAGGAAGCGGATGAGATCCCGCTGGCATCCGGTGTTGAGAACCTGTCATCCGGAAGTATGAAGCTGCAGGCTCAGGAACAGCAGGATAAAGAGGAAGAAGAGACTTATCAGGAAGCGGAAGAAGCTGAGGCTGAGAAAGCTACAGAGATGTCTTTGTCCCAGAGTGTTGCAGAAATCATGAAGGAGAAGGCTGCCGGAAATGAGGAAAGTGAGGAGAAGCCTGCAGGGGTTCCGCTCAATGAGGAAGGCAAGCCTGATTTTTCCGCAACGATCCGTATGCCGGAGCTGAAGATCCCGAAGTCCATGATCAATGTGGACCCGGAGAATGCAAGCAGTTCCGCGGAGATCCCAGATGCGTCCGGAATTTTCGGAAGTATCGAGGATATTGCGGCATCTGTAGGTGACAGGTCCGGGAAGGATAAAGATAAGGACTTCAACCTGGAGGATACTATTCTGGCAGCAGCTACACAGCAGGGAATCGATATCCCGGAGGAAGAGAAATCTCCGGATGTCCAGCAGTCCGACGTAACGGAAGAGCCGGCAGGTATTGAGGATCTGGATATTGCGGCTGATGAATTTGTTCCGGAGGAGCCGGATGCGGCAGATATCGAGGATATCATGGCGCAGATCTCCGCTCAGCAGGAGGAAGAGGTAACGGAGACTTCCGATACCAGACTTCCGGATATCGTATTTGATGAAGATGAGGAGCCGGTTACTGAGGAGGATCTTCAGGCTGCAGAAGCAGAGTTTCTGAATGGTCCGTCAGGAGTACAGAAGCCGGTGGAAGAAGAGGATGTGCTTCCGGAGATTCCTTCACTGGAATCTGAGGAGCAGGTGCAGAAGGCGGCAGCAGAGCCTTCAGCGAAGCTTCATCATGAGGAACCGGTGGCTTCAGCGGAAGAGGAAAATCTTCTTGATGAGGAAGAAGAATACAGTGATGACGCCTTTGACTTCCAGGATGAGGATGACGAGAATGAGGATGATTTTATCAGCAGTCTCATCGGTGATGATTCTGATGAAGCCATGGAAGAGGACGATGAGGAAGAGGAGCTCAGCGAGGAAGAGCAACTTGAGAAATTTATCGCTACGATCCATCCGGAAAAGGATCCTACAAAGATCGTTTCCAGAAAGAAAGAGCTCACAGATGAAGAGAAACAGCTTTTCACCTATTTTGTTACAGTTCCCGGAATGAAGGAACAGCTGCTTGATGTACTCTGCGATGTGCAGATGGGCGCAGCAGACAAGACCTCCCAGACCGGAAATGTGATCGTTATGGGCGGCAGAGAAACAGGTAAGACGAGACTGATCTCAAGTCTGATCCCGGCAATCTGTAAAGAGCTGAATATCGAGGCTTCCAAGGTTGCCTATATATTTGCGGATGATCTCAACGGAAAGGATATTCCGGAGATCGTATCCAAGCTTGCCGGCGGTTTCCTTGTTATCGAGGATGCAAACCAGCTTTCCCAGGAAACAGCAGATGAGCTTGAGGAAGCTATGACCGGAAACACAAAGGGAATGATCGTGATCCTGGAGGATGAAAAGATCGGTATGCGTAAGCTGATCGCAAGATATCCGAAGCTTGCGAAGAAGTTTACATCCATGATCAACATTCCTGTATTTACAAACGATGAACTTGTTAATTTCGCCAAGGTCTATACCATGGAGAATGGATTCCGTATCGACCAGATGGGCATGCTTGCTCTGTATAATCTGATCGGGATCAACCAGAAGGAGGATCAGCCGATGTGCATCGGTACTGTGAAGACCATGCTGGATAAGGCTATGGAGAGAGCTCAGAGCGGATTGTTCAAGCGTTCCAAGAAGCGTGTGGACCGTGATGGCTACACGGTACTTTTTGAAAAGGATTTCAGCTGAAAATAAGAAAAAGCAGAGGTAAAAAATATGGCCAGACCTTATCTTGGTAACCCGAAATATACCATTGAAGTCCTTCAAAAGTATCATTTTGTTTTCCAGAAAAGGTTTGGTCAGAATTTTCTGATCGACGAGCATGTTCTGGAAAAGATCATTGAGTCTTCGGGTATCACGAAGGATGATTTTATACTGGAGATCGGTCCGGGTATCGGAACTATGACCCAGTATCTTGCGGAGGCTGCCAGAGAGGTGGCTGCTGTGGAGATCGACAGTTCGCTGATCCCGATCCTTAAGGATACGTTGAAGGACTGGGATAATGTTTCCGTGATCAATAACGATATCCTGAAAACGGATATCAAAAAGATCGCAGATGAGAAAAACGGCGGTAAGCCTGTGAAGGTGGTTGCGAATCTGCCGTATTACATTACGACTCCGATCATCATGGGGCTTTTTGAGAAGAATGTTCCTGTGGATTCGATCACTGTCATGGTGCAGAAGGAGGTTGCAGACCGTATGCAGGTTGGTCCCGGTACCAAGGATTACGGTGCGCTTTCCCTGGCTGTGCAGTATTATGCGAAGCCAGAGATCGTTGCGAATGTACCGCCGAACTGTTTTATGCCGCGGCCGAAGGTTGGAAGTGCGGTGATCAAGCTGACGCGTTATGAGAAGCCGCCGGTGGATGTGAAGGATGAGGGGCTTATGTTCCGTCTGATCCGTGCATCTTTTAACCAGAGGAGAAAGACGCTTGTGAACGGGATCAGAAATTCCGGAGATTTTTCCCTGAGTAAGGAGGAGATCGAGGATGTGTTCAACAGGTGTGATCTTCCGCTGAATATCAGGGGTGAGGCGCTGACACTGGAGCAGTTTGCGATGCTTGCCAACTGTATTTATGATGAGAAAAATTAATATATGATAAACGCAAAAAGAGCCCGGGCAGCTGTTCCGGGTTCTTTTTGCGTTTCCGGACGGGAATGTTGGAGAGTTTTCCTGTCCGGACCTATATATTTGTCATAGAAAGGAGGTTATGTCTGAGGTGTCAGACATAAGTAAGTAATGAAAAATTTACATTTTTTATTTTACTGATGAGATGTTAGGAAAGTTTGTTTAAAATATGAAAATATTGTGAATATATTTTTGGTGATATACATAAAGTCTGAATGGTGCGGGTGGGAATGGGGAAAATTGAGGTTTACAGAGGGGTGGGGGTGTGTGGTATACTGAGGGGAGTCGAAAAGGTAATGATGAGGTAATAAAAAGGCAGTAAAAGATAGTTAAAAATAGTAAAAGGCAATTTTTGATAAGGGCTGGTGCCCGTATGGAGGTTGAATATTATGAGAAGATTGAACAAGGTTACAGCTTTGATTGTTGCGGGTGTTATTTCATGTACATCTCCGATGATGGTTATGGCGTCTGATTCCGGTTCTGTTATGAGTCAGGCGGAGGAGATCCTGAAGGATAATGAGGTTGGGTCTCTTGCTTCTGATCCGGATAAGGTTGGGGATATCATTGTTTATGTGAAGGGGCTTTTTGATTCTAACCAGATCACGGATGATGAGATTTCTCAGGGGATCGATGAGGCTGCGGATCATTTTGGGGTGAGTCTTAATGAGGATGATAAGAGTTCGCTGGTTAATATCATCAGTAAGTTCCGTGGGATCGAGATGAGTGATGATCAGATCAAGGGGTATGTGAGTGATGCTTATAGTACTTTGAAGGATATGGGTGTTACGAAGTCTGATGTGAAGAATATTTTTGAGAAGGCGATTGAGTTTATTAAGGGGATGCTTTCACGGCGGTGATGGTTTGTGATGGCTGGTGTTTTTGATGATGTTTTAGATGGAGTTTGAGTTAGAGGGTGAGGGTTGTGGCTCTTTTGTTGGGGTTGTTGTTGGTTTGTTTGGTTGAGATGTACAATATGTACAATGTTTAGGGTTTTGGTTTTGTTTGTGAATGTGGTGTTTTTATAAATTGGGGGAGGGTGTTTTGGAAAAAATTGTGCAAATGCGCTAATTGTTTACGAGATGTTCATTGTTTGTTCATATTTGTCTGGTACTATAGGGATAGTTCGAAAGAACGTTACGAAAGACGCTGTAATGGTGTGTATCTGTATCATTACACATACAATTTTTTTCATAATAATCGCCCCGGTAAGCCACTACCGGGGCACTCCTCGTTTTTGGGCCTTTTTTGGGCTCTTTTTTTGTGGGTGCGGGGGGATGGAGGGAGGGACGGACGGACTGCCGGAGGGGCGGCTGCATGGTCGTGCCTGGTGCGGTCGTTTCGCCGGGTCATACTAAGCGTCTGAGTCTTCTGCCGTGCAGGGCGCCCCATAACTCGCCATGTACGCTGATGCGTACCTGGCTCAGACAGATGGGGCTTACTCTGCGGCTTGTGGCCGCAGAGTACCTTCCCGTCAGAAGCCTCAGGCGCTAAGTATGACCAGCGGCTTACTCCGACGCACCGGGTCCCGACCATGCAGCCGCCCCTCCGGCAGTCCGTCCTGTGCGTTGGAGAGAAACAAAGAAAGCATCTTGGAGAGAAATAAAGAAAGCATCAAGGTTGTGATAAATGGGCTGATCTAAGTCCGTCCTGTGCGTTGGAGAGAAATAAAGAAAGCATCAAGGTTGTGATAAATGGGCTAATCTGAGTCTGTTCTGTGCGTTGGAGAGAAATAAAGGGGGTAAGAAATTTCCAGTGCAAAAAATATAGCGCGGGTGGGGTGTGCATGCTATAATGATTAGGATTATAGTGCTGTCGTCTGGTTTGGGGCGGCGGTGGTTGGTTTTTTGTTTGAATGGGAGGTCTGGATATGGCGGAGTCTATGAAGGATTTTGAGAGGGAGCTGGAGGCTTCTTTTAAGAGGATCGATGAGGGTGATATTATCTCAGGGATTGTTGTGAGTGTGGATGAGTCGGGGGTTGTTCTTGACCTTAAGTTTTATGCTGAGGGTTTTATTCCGGTGGAGGAGTTTTCCCGGGTGCCGGGGTTTAATATTAAAGAGGCTGTTCAGCCGGGGGATGAGGTTCAAGCGATGGTTCTTCGCAGGGATGATGGTCAGGGGAATATTCTTCTTTCCAGAGCGGATGCTGCGGATGTGCTTGCCTGGGACAGGCTGAAGGAGCTTCAGGATTCGGGTGAGGTGCTGGATGTTGTTGTGAAGGGGATAGTTAACGGGGGTGCCATTGCTTATGTTGAGGGTGTCCGTGGTTTTATTCCGGCATCCAGGCTTGCTTTGGAGTTTGTTGAGGATACGGAGGTGTTTCTGAATAAGCCGATCCAGGTGCGGGTGATCGAGGTTGATAAGGCGAAGAAGAGGCTGGTGCTTTCGGCGAGGGAGATTCTTCGTGAGAGGGCTGAGGTGGAGAAACGGAATAAGATTTCCAATATCCAGGTTGGCTTTGTGACTGAGGGTACGGTTGAGAGTTTGCAGCCGTATGGTGCTTTTGTGGAGCTTGGAAACGGGGTTTCCGGGCTGGTGCATATTTCTCAGATCTGTGAGAAGAGGATCCGGAAGCCTTCTGAGGTTTTGAGTGTTGGGGATAAGGTTAAGGTGAAGGTTATCGCGATCAAGGATGGTAAGCTGAGCCTGAGTATTAAAGAGGCATCGGATCTGATGGCTAAGGAGGTTGAGGAGGAGTCTTTTGAGCTTCCGGAGTCGGAGGAAGAGGCTACTACTTCCCTGGGTGTTTTGTTTGCAAATATTAAATTATGATTATTTTGGATGAAAAAGGATGGATGTGTATGAAAAAACCGGAGAGAATATTTGTAATCGGACATAAGAATCCGGATACGGATTCCATCTGTTCGGCTATTGCTTATGCGGATATTAAGAACAGAACTACGCAGAATAAAAAATATATCCCGAAGAGAGCGGGGCAGATCAATGAGGAGACCAGGTATGTGCTGAACCGTTTTGGCGTACAGCCGCCGGCTTATCTGGGAAATATCGGTACGCAGGTCAAGGATATGGATATCCGGACCAGTCCGCAGGCGGATAAGAATATGTCGCTGAAGAATACCTGGGATCTGATGCAGGAGAACGGGATCGTTTCTCTTCCGATCCGTGATAAGGATGGGTGTCTGGAGGGGCTTGTGACGATTGGTGATATCGCAAAGACCTATATGGATACTACAGACAGTTATCTTCTTTCCAATGCGAGGACGCAGTATCAGAGAATTGCCGAGACTGTTGGCGGTGAAGTGGTGGAAGGTAACGGACACGGATATTTTGTGAAGGGGCGTGTGCTTGTCGGTACTGCCAACCCGAAGATGCTGGAGGGCTACGTTGAGGAGGATGATATGATCATCATGGGTGACCGTGAGGAGGATCATCTTCAGGCGATCAGCCAGAATGTCAGCTGTATCATCGTGGGGCTGAATATCGTGGTTTCCGAGAAGGTTATAAAGCTTGCTCATGAGAAGAATATCGTGATCATCCGGTCTCCGTATGATACGTTTAATATTGCGCGTCTGATCAATCAGAGTATTCCGGTCAGTTTTGTTATGAAGCGGGATAACATGGTTACGTTTAATACCGAGGATTTTACGGATGATATCCAGGATGTTATGATCAAAAACCGTCACAGGGCGTTTCCGGTGATCAATCCTCATGGTAAGTGTATCGGTACGATCTCCAGACGTAATTTTCTGGATATGCATAAAAAGAAAGTGGTTCTTGTGGATCATAATGAGGTGGATCAGGCTGTTGATAATATCGAGAAGGCGGAGATCCTTGAGATCATCGATCATCATAAGCTGGGTACCTTGCAGACCATGACGCCGGTTGCTTTTCGTAATGAGCCGGTGGGATGTACGGGTACGATCCTTTATGAGATCTACGGAGAGCAGAGACTGGAGATCCCGGAAAAGATCGCGGGGCTTCTCTGTGCGGCTATTATTTCGGATACATTGATGTTCCGTTCACCGACCTGTACGCAGACGGATAAGATCGCTGCCAGTGCTCTTGCGCTGATCGCGGGGATCAAGATCGAGGAGTTTGCCCGAGAGATGTTTTCTGCGGGAAGTAATCTGAAGGATAAGTCTCCGGAGGAGATTTTTTATCAGGATTACAAGAAGTTTATCGGTGAGGGTAATGTTTCCTTTGGTGTGGGTCAGATCAGTTCCATGGACAGCGAGGAGCTTAAGGAGATCAAGGAGAAGCTGATGCCGTTTATGGTGAGTGAGTGTGGCCGTCATGATATCACGAGAGTTTATTTTATGCTGACGAATATCCTGGAGGAGTCTACAGAGCTTCTGTTTTACGGGGAGGGCAGCCAGCAGATGGCGGAGATCGCTTTTGAGCGGAAACCGGATGGAGATACCTTCAGTCTGCCGGGTGTGGTTTCCAGAAAGAAGCAGCTGATCCCGGCTATGATGGAGGCTGCTCAGCTGATGAACAGCGATTATGCATAAGAGGTGACGGAAAATGGCGAAACAGTTATGGAAGCCGGGGAACATGATCTATCCGCTGCCGGCTGTAATGGTGAGTGTTACCGATGGTGAGGGGCATGATAATATCATAACGGTTGCGTGGACGGGTACGGTGTGTACCAATCCGGCGATGGCTTATATTTCTGTCCGACCTTCCCGTTATTCCTATGATATGATCCGGAAAACGGGTGAATTTGTGATCAATCTGACAACGGAGAAGCTGGCGTTTGCAACGGATTTCTGCGGGGTCCGTTCGGGACGTGATGTGGACAAGTTCCGGAAGCTGAACCTTACGAAAGAGAAAGCGCAGTTTGTTTCTGCACCGATGATCGGGGAGGCTCCGGTTTCGATCGAGTGCAGGGTGCGTGAGGTGAAGGAGCTAGGGTCTCATGATATGTTTCTTGCTGATGTGCTTGCGGTCCATGCGGATGAAGCTTATATGGATAAAAACAACAGGTTTCGTCTCAATGATGCGGGTCTTTTGGTTTATTCCCATGGGGAGTATCTGGCGGGTGGCCGGAAGGTGGGAACCTTCGGCTACAGCGTAAAGAAGAAGCAGCAGAAATCGGAGAAGGCAGAGATGGCGGGAAAGTCAGGTATGCCAGGGAAGTTAAAGACGTCGGGAAAGCCAGGGATGTCAGGAAAGTTAAAGACGTCGGGAAAGCCAGGGACGTCAGGGAAGTTAAAGACGTCGGGAAAGCCAGGGATGTCAGGAAGTTAAAGACGTCGGGAAAGCCAGGGATGTCAGGGAAGTTGAAGATGTCAGGAAAGCCAGGGATGTCAGGGAAATTAAAGACGTCGGGAAAGGCAGGGAGAGAGAAACGGTAGGTTCTGCGGAGCCGTAACGTTTGTTGAGGTTTGGCAGCTGTTATGCTAATATGAAAGGATACAGTATGAATAATATTACACTGATAGGGATGCCTGGTGCGGGGAAGAGCAGCATCGGTGTCGTACTTGCGAAGGTACTTGGTTACCAGTTTATTGACTCAGATCTTCTGATCCAGAAGGAGGAGAAAAGGACTCTGAGTGAGATCATTGCGGATGAGGGTACAGAGGGCTTCAAGGCGATCGAGAATCGTGTGAATGCTTCGATCCAGGTGGAGAATACGGTGATCGCTACCGGTGGAAGTGTGGTTTACTGCGATGAGGCTATGCAGCATCTGAAGTCTGAGGGTGTTGTGGTGTATCTTAAGATCTCGCTGGAGCTTCTTTCCAGGCGTCTTGGTAATCTTAAGGGGCGTGGTGTTGTGCTCAAGGAGGGGCAGACGCTGGCGAGTCTTTATGATGAGCGTGTTCCTTTGTATGAGAAATATGCGGACATTGTGGTGGATGAAGAGGATAAGGATCTGGAGGGGAGTCTCCAGGTTGTGCTTGAGGCACTGAAGAACAGGGGAGATAAGGCGTAACTGTTGGCTTGTGGAAACGGTTTGCTGGAGTGTTTCGGGTCATGGGTTGTGACAGGTTTTCGTCATAAATTGTTTACAAATCTGAAATATGTGTTATAATATACAACTGACCTAAAAAACGGTATTGCGGAACGTTTGTTCCTGCAGTAAATTCAGAGAAAGTTTCTGCTCATAGAGGAGTAAATAATAGAGGTGTGTTATGGAACAGTATGTGATTAAAGGCGGCAATCCTCTGGTTGGAGAAGTGGATATTGCGGGTGCGAAGAATGCGGCGCTTGCGATATTGTCAGCAGCCATTATGACTGATGAAACTATATTGATCGAGAATCTGCCAGATGTTAGGGACATCAATGTTCTGCTTGAGGCGATCTCCGAGATCGGGGCTCAGGTTGAGCGTATTGATAAGTCTACTGTAAAGATCAACGGTTCTACTATCGGCAATCTCAGCGTGGATTATGAGTTTATCAAGAAGATCCGTGCTTCTTATTATCTTCTGGGTGCTTTGCTTGGTAAGTATAAGCATGCGGAGGTTCCGCTTCCGGGTGGATGTAATATCGGCAGCAGGCCGATCGACCAGCATCTGAAGGGTTTCCGTGCTCTTGGTGCGGATGTTGATATCTGTCATGGTGCTATTGTTGCCAAGGCGGAGAATCTGCATGGCAGCCATATTTTCCTGGATGTGGTTTCTGTTGGTGCTACTATTAATATTATGATGGCTGCTTCTATGGCGACTGGTCGTACGATCATTGAGAATGCTGCGAGGGAGCCGCATGTTGTTGATGTGGCGAATTTCCTGAACAGTATGGGGGCGAATATCAAGGGTGCTGGTACGGATGTGATCCGTATCCGTGGTGTTGAGACGCTTCATCGTACGGAGTATTCGATCATTCCGGACCAGATCGAGGCTGGTACGTTTATGTTTGCTGCTGCGGCTACTCGTGGTGATGTTACTGTTCGTAATGTTATTCCTAAGCATCTTGAGGCTACTACGGCTAAGCTTGAGGAGATCGGGTGTGAGGTTGAGGAGTTTGATGATGCAGTTCGTGTCCGTGCGCCGCATGTGCTTCATCGTACGCATGTGAAGACGTTGCCTTATCCTGGTTATCCTACGGATATGCAGCCGCAGATCGCGGTTACTTTGGCTTTGGCTGAGGGTACGAGTATTGTTACTGAGAGTATTTTTGAGAACCGGTTTAAGTATGCGGATGAGCTTTCCCGGATGGGTGCCAATATTAAGGTGGAGGGGAACTCTGCTATTATTGATGGTGTGAGGAAGCTTACGGGGGCGCGTGTGAGTGCGCCGGATCTTCGTGCGGGGGCTGCGCTTGTTATTGCGGGGCTGGCTGCTGAGGGTGTTACGGTTGTTGATGATATTGTTTATATCCAGCGTGGGTATGAGAATTTTGAGGAGAAGCTCAGGAGTCTTGGGGCTGAGATTGAGAGGGTTTCCAGTGAGAAGGAGATTCAGAAGTTTCGGCTGCGCGTTGGGTGATGGTTGGTGACAACTGGTAACGATTGATGATAATTGGATATTTGAG
>ADJT01000521.1_pt1 | contig 19272 bp, 20 predicted proteins | sample 268108 | NCBI WGS metagenome assembly ADJT01 (sample SAMN00007487, study PRJNA43253) | human gut metagenome | isolation source: feces sample TS29
AATGTATTTGCTACTGTAAGAACATCAGTGCTAACTCCTGTGCCGATATTGAAAGCGTGACCGGCAGCCTCTTTGGTTTCAAGGCCTAAAATAGTTGCATCTACTACATCTTCGATGAATACAAAATCTCTTGTCTCTTTTCCGTCTTCAAAAATATTGATTTCATTGCCATTTTTTATTCTGGTTGAGAATATGGAAAGAATTCCTGTATATGGATTGGAGAGTGATTGACCTGGACCGTATACATTTTGGTACCTGTATGAAACAGCATCAATGCCGATGGAAGGGCATACCAAATGTGCCAATTGGCCTTGTACTTGTTTGGTTATGCCGTATACAGAAGAGGGATGTATCTTCGAGTCTTCAGTGGTAGCCACTAATTGCAGCTTTCCAGCATCAGGATAAGTACATTCAAATTCTCCTTTGCACATATTCTCGTCCAAGCGTTCTTCCGGATACACATCTTTTCCCAATAGTGGGCTATAGTATTTGCCTTCTCCATAGATGGCACGACTTTCAGCAACAATAACGCGCTTTACGTTGTGCTTGGCATTGGTCAAAATATCAAGCATTAACGCGGTTCCACCGATATTAGTATTTACATATTTTTCTATTTCATACATAGACTGCCCTGTACCGGTCTCTGCTGCCAAGTGAATAATGGCTTCTTGACCATCAATGGCTTTTAGCCAATCTTCCCGTGATGTGACACTTCCTTTGATGAACTTGACTTTATCTTTTATAGATAGATAAAGAGGGGATGTCTCTTCCGGTTTTTGTCCGTGTATTTGCTCAGACAAAGAGTCTAATACAGTCACGCTAACTCCTTTGTCAACTAACTTTGATGCAATGTTAGAGCCGATGAAACCAGCTCCGCCTGTAATCAAGACATTCTTAAATGTAAGTTTCATATTTGTTGTATTTTAAAAGTCTCCTAGTAGAATTTTTTTAGTATAATGGTTATACCTAAGTAAGGATGCAATTGATAGAGATAGTATAACTATTAGTGTTGATATTAATATTGAAAATAATATAAGAGGATAGTCATTGTTCCACAAATGTTTATTGAAAAAATCTTTTATGAGTTTTATAAAAATGAAATGTATGGTATATATGCAAAGTGTATATTTCCCATAATGAATAAGTTTTTTTATAAGGATGTTGTTTTTAAAATACTTTGTGATTAATATGCAACCATATATTATTGATAAACTTCCAGTTACAGCAATTGCAAATCGAAATATGGCTATGTGTGATATCGGTATTATAGAACTGAATTTGTGAAAGCGAATAGGAGTAATATAAACAGAATCCTCAAAAGTCCAATGTTGATATAGGATTATGTAAATCATTAATATAGGTAATACTAATTGCCAAGTTAGATATTTATTATGTTTATTCAACCAATATCCTATAGCTAAGAAAGGCATTAAAAAATTAATCTTTACAAAGTAACAGTATGGTGTGAAATAGGTTATTATACATGCCACCGTAAATACAATAAGGTTATTGGTAGTGATTTTTGTAATAATGGCTAATATGCAGAAGCAGAAAAATAGGCAGTTTAAAAACCAATATGATTCTAATGATGCTTTTACTTCAGGTATTTCTCTAAATAGGCAACATTGGATTATATACCAAGAAAAAGCGGGTATCATTAGATGTTTAAATTTCGAAAAACAAGATATTGTAATTTTATCAGTTCTCATTCTTTCAGGGTTGATAAAATAGCCGCTTAATATCATAAATAGGGGCATATGAAAAGATATAGAGCCTATGAAGAAACCGTTTTTCAAGGCTTCATCGGGAGCAATGCTTTGAATTGTATGATCATAGCATACAATTATCATTGTAATGATTTTGCATAAATCAATCCATTCTATTCTTTTTTTCATTTATGCTGTCTTACTAATTCTGTACTTTGCTGTCCATTCATACTAATCACCTTTGCAGGGATTCCAGCTACTATACTGTTTGATGGCATATCATGAGTAACTACAGCATTGGCTCCCACAAAAACATTATCTCCAAGAGTTACAGAACCTAAAATTTTACTTCCTGGTCCCAACACACAATTATTTCCAATAGAGGGTACGCCAGCATTGCTTCCTCCCATTTTTAGAGCTGTTGTTACGCCATGAAATATGGTACAATTATGTCCTATTTGGGTTGCTCCATTAATAATGATACATGAAAAATGATTAAAGCTTAATCCTCCTTTTACGGGGGTACCTAATGGCATCTGAATTCCAAATTTAAACATATAATGCCGATGCATCATCCATGAAAGGATATAGATAGGTAGTACTTTTTTCTTTCCTTTTGACCAACTGCCCAATCTGAACCAAAAACAAAATTTGAATGAGTTATTGGAAATTAAATATCTTAGGATATATAAGTATTCAGATATTTTTCCATGTGGCTGTTGTGTCAGTACCTTACGAAAATCTTCGTGTATTAATTGGCGGCATATTTTGAAGTTCATACTTACATTATTGGATGATTCGGATAAAGTCATTTATTATATAGGAAGCAGTGGTTTGTGCATTATATTCTTCTTCTGTCAACTTTTTAGCATGTTTACTCATTGTTTCTATGACTTCAGGATGTTGCTTTAGGTAAATGATTTTTTCTTTCCATGTTTCGACATCGTAAGGTTCTATTAAATAGCCGATGTTTTCTTTTTCTAAATCTATGTGTATATCGGGGTTATGTGTCATTAGGATTGGAATGTAGTAAGGCAATGCTTCTACTATATTGGTGTAACCTACTCCATATTCTCTTCTCTCACAAGGAATAGCCAATATAGATGCTTGGCCTTGTTGTTGCATAATGTACTCATATTCATTGTTTATATGTAGGTCTTCCATAAATGTGAATTTTATGTATTGACTGTTTTTGAACTTTTCCGCTACTTTTATATTGCTTTCGTGGCGGCGAGTAATGATATGGCAATTTGTCTGAGTTTGTTCGCAGGCTTCACTGAGTGTTTGATAATCTCTGCTATCCTTTCCTGTTGCCATTACCAGAAAGTTGTCTTTCTGAGGTTTAAGATACTTTTCATACCATTTTATTTCTGCTCCTCTACTTAGTGTTGTTATTTGATAATCTTTCACAATATTATGACTCAGTGCATGCCGTGTATGGTTATCAAACATCATGTAAATTCTGTCTATTCCTTTCCAATAAAAGAACTTGGTAAACCAATTTTTAATAGAGTTAGAGTATTCTTTGCAGTAAGTGTATTTCCACGCAACTATTTTACACTTTAAAATTCCGACTCGTTTTAGAGTTATCAGTTCGTTGAGTCCTTGCAGATTATCTAAATATAGAATGTCAGGGCTAACTTCTTTAATAGCTTTCACTAGGCTAATAAAAGATAGAATGCTATTTGCTTTTTTAAAAGATAATGGATTTAACAGATGCACATCAATAAAGTTTGTATTCATCATGCTTTTAATGTAATAAGCAAAATTATCAGGTCTCTTTAAAATTTCTTTTTGGTTATATTTTGTGATATATATTACCTTAATGTTTGATGTCATTTTATAAAATAGAGTATACTGTAACTAGATAAATTTACCAATAACAACCACCTTCTACGTTATTAGCATTAAATGGCTTTTCTGTCTCTAATGGAGAAACCCAAAAATCGTTCATTAGATTTTTATAGTAATTTTCCCTTATAAAAGGGAGTGATTTTATACCGTAGGTAGGATTACTCCAACGTTTTCCTTTGATGCCGAACAACAGTTGTAAGGCTCCTCCTAGGTGAATAGCTTTCTTTCCGCTTCGCTTGATATGAGCTGCTAGAGGAAATCCATATGCTCCACATCCAATTAATGCGATATCATAATCCCGTTTATCAATTTCGTTTTTCATGTATTGTAATGCATCAAACCATGTGTAAAAAGAACTTTGGCCACCGATACTTTGAACTGCCTTAAGTGTTTCTAATTGGAACTCTGGTAAAACTTCTGGATTTTTGAATAATAGTGTTCTCTTGTTTGCATATTGTTGTTGTATTGTTTCAGCGAAAGGATGTATGACAAGTACTTTTTTCCCTTTAAGAATTCTTGACCAAGGGTGTATTGCATGGTATGGTTCTAATAGTAGAAGTTGCACAGCTTTCACATTTTCTATATCAATGAGTCTACGTTCCTCTAAGCGCCATGACCCTAATATATCCACTAACTTCGAGTCTTCAATCATTAGTTCTGCAAATCGTTCTAAATTTTGTTCTGTAAGTGGAAAAAAACCTGCATTGTTTTGCATGCTCTGTATCCCAGTCTTATTCCACCAAAATTGAGGGGATTTATCTGTAATATAATTCCAGATATTGTGTTTGAACTTATTTATTCCTAGGTAGTTGTTGATGCATAAAATTTCTACACTGCCATAGCGAGCAATCATACACGGAATATCTGATTTTAATTGTTGATATATAATGTTGGATGCTTCATTTGGATTTGTTATTCGATCAAGAGGTTTTAGGTATGAACCATAATGGTTAACATAGAGTCGATGTGTTCCGCGTAGAATCTTGTCAGTTAAATAGTTCATTGTTTTATAATGTTTTGCCTATATATGTTTCTTGCTGTTTCTTTATAGTGTCTAGTGATAAGCGTTCTGTTTCTGGATAAAGTCCAAACTCATGTTCCAATATTTCTTTGGGTGTAAATATAAACTTAATGACCTTTGCAGGATTTCCAATAACGATAGAGTATGGTGGTGTACTTTTTCGTACAACTGTTCCTGCTCCTATGATACACCCTCTACCTATTGTGACTCCACTTAATAATGTGACATTGGCACATATTAATGCATCTTCTTCTACAATAATGTCTTTTTCTATATCTGAAAGTCTGTTTCTTATGGAATCATTCAATAAATGTCCTTTGACGTAATGATGGTTGCCAGTAACAACTGTTAGCCCTTGTGCTGCAGTTGAATTCTTTTTCATTATAAATTTTCCGGTTGTATTCAATACTGTAGTAAAGGCTTTAATAGATGTATTATCCTCAAGAAATATATTAGAGGGATTGTGAAACACAAGAGGATACTCTATATAAACATTCTTTCCATATTTTCCTAATTTTTGCGGACGACTATCATAAAAAAGTCGCTTTATAGTTCCTAATGTTGTTCTCAATTGTTTAATATTCATACAATAATGATTATAGATTTATTAATTGAATATTTTTTGTTTGGTCATTTTCTAATAGTGCATTTTTAAGCCATCTGATAGAATAGTTCCTTGTTTCTATTATTAGTCTTGAACATTTTTGATAATCAATATTTTTATCATTTATGAGTAGTTCTTTTAGTTCTTGTGCACTTGAAACGATTCGTTTTCTTTGTCCTATAATGTCTAATAATGATTCAATTCGTTCCATTCGTGTGCCATGTTGCATTACAATAAAATTCTTCTGAAAATTGACTGAGAAAGCAACACCGTGAAAGGAACTAGTTATTATGTAAAAGGCATGTTTAAATAAATTTATAAATTCTTTGGGGCCAGCTGCTTGAATAAATTTATCAAATTTATAAGGAGTTGTTGTGCTGACAGATATTGCGACAATCGGTAACTGTAGAGACAAACGTAAACTTTTTATTATTTGATAACAATTTTCACTTTTATCAAATCCATAATAAAGGATATATTTGCCTTTAATAATAGGGGATGTGGAACTAAATTTAGACCATTGCTCATCGGTGAGTAAAAGTGTTGGATCTAATACCAATGTAGCATCTAATCCTGTTGCTCGTTTAATCAGTTTTACTCCTCCTTTTTCTCGAACACTTAATTTATTAAATTTGGAAAGTAATTGTTGTAATAGTGGATAAACAGAATTAGAAACATTAGAATTTCCAAAACTTGAGGCATAGGAGATGCATATTTCGTTTCTTGGTAGGAAATCAAGAAAATAATAGTATTGTTTGTCTATTTTTCGTTCTATATTCCAAACTTGGTCACTACCCACTAAATGGATATCATATTTTGGTGGATTCTTATATATATCGTTGATGCTTTTATACTTTTTAGATAATGGCATGGATTTGTGAAAATCTCTAAATCTTTTGCTCTTTATCCATATCAGTGGATTTATAAGCGCATATAGATTTTTTATAACTGATTTTAAAGAAATATTATTAGTTAGATATGCATTTAATTTTTCATTAGGATGGTCATTTACGATTTCTACATCAATACCAAAACTCTTAATTATATATTGAGTTGCAAATGCTTGCAGCATTGCTCCGAAATTATGTGCTGCGTGTATAGTATAAATTCCAACTTTCATTTTCGTATTTCAATTTCTAGTTTTAATTGATTACCTGCTAATTTTTGCATATAATTTAAGTATTCCATAAAATCATCTTCTTTGGTGTTTTTTTGCCAACAAAACCTATTCAAATTATCGCAATGTTTCGCTAAAGATGGTTTGCCTAAAAATAAAAAATCAAGAAATGTGTTAATTCTTGTATTATGGAAAAAGAATTTAATAGGTTGGTTGATTACCTTCTTTGTGAAAATTGCTATTTTATGCCGTCTACCTATCTCTTTGAGACTACTTGATACGAAAATACTTCCCAGACTCTTTCGTTTGCCATCTACCTGTGTTTTACGAAAAGCATTATAGATTTTGATTCTATTTAAAATATTGTCTACGTTATCTTTATTTGTTGTATTTAATTCGACATATAGTACAATGCCTTTTCCTAAATTTCTTTTTAAGATGCTATTTCGATTAGTGTATTTCAATTCTTTGTTGGTAAGATCGGTGACATTTCCTTGTGGAGTTAGAATTTTTACTTTTTTTACTATATTAGAGATGGAGGTGTTAAATGCTCCGCTATTGTTGATAGCAGCTGCCCCGATAGTGCCGGGAATTCCAATGAAACCTTCATATCCAGTTATGCCTTCTGATGATAATTCCCATGCTATTTTAGTGAGACTATAACCGCACTCAACCCATATTGTTTCATTCGTTTTTTCTATTCCTTTGAGTTTTGTTGTGACTATTATTATATCTCTTTGATAATTGTTGGATAAATAGGTGTTGGTTATTCCTCCCAAAATATCAAAAGAAAGTTTGTCGGTGATAGCTTTAAGATATATACTCTTCAATTGTTCTATGGTTTCAGGATATACAATTAGTGGTAATATTCCTATTTGATTCATGCCTGTAAAATTAGATAATGGAATATATTCCTTGTATGGAATATGATTCTTCGTCAAGAATGTAATCATGTTTTTTTAATTTTATTTATTAATGATTGTATTAGTGACTTTTCTTTTTGGTTTAAGCCTAGGGTGTAAAATGATACTCCGAAAGAAATGACGCAAATACCACTCACCAAAATGAAACGAAAAAAGGATTCTTTAAATCCCCAAAGAGGTAGTAGACCAGTAGAAAGTGTAATAAAAGAAACACTAAAACATGGGAAAAGTACATTTTTCACAAATAGTCTTATCCTTAATTTACAAAGTTTTTTCATGAAGTAAACAGAAGAGGTGAATAGTAAAATGACCATAAAAATGAGCACTATATAGATAGTGTAAATTGGAGTACCCCAATAATATAGTAGACAAGTAAGTGGTAACATTAAAATCATGATTATGGACGTTATAAAATTACTGTTTTTAATTTTTCCGGTGGCTCCTATTGCGGTGTTGAAAGTAATTGTTAATTGTGTAATAGATAATCGTACCAGAATTAATCTGCAAAATAGCACAGCATATTCTGGAGGTTCTTTTAACCAGATTTTGAGGATAAATGGCATTTCGATACAGAATGGGATAGCAAAAAAAATCATTATAAGATAAGAAAATTTATTTCCAGCTAAAGTAGCCTCTATCATTTTCTCTCTATTATTTGCCCCTTCATTTTTTACGATTATGGGATTTAAGGCTGTGAGCATAGTTCTAGAAAATACCATTATCTGGCCGGAAAGCTGATTAGCCACTCCTTGTGCTGCATTTGCTAATACCCCCCAAAATGAATTTAGTATGATTGATACTCCTTGCATGGTCAGAATACTTGCTACACTGCTTGTTAGATTCCATCCGGCAAATGAGGTCATTTCTTTCATTAGTTTTTTATCCCAGTTAGTGTATGGAGAGATGATACATTCTTCATAATGCTTGTGACAGTATATTCGCATGGTGGAAAGCATAATCAAGGGAATGCAAGCCATGAGTATTCCATATATGATTAATCTATCGTTAGTAGTGTACATACAAATAATGGCAACTAGCAATTTGAGGGGTACCTCGATCAATCCCATGGCTGCATAGTATTTCATATTTTCATGGGCATTTATTACTGCGTTATATGGAACAGTCATTACCGTGAATACGGTACTGATAATCAAACTGCCATAAACGACCTTTGCTGCAAACTCTCTCTCAATTGGTATGTTGAGTATACCATTGAAGAAAAAAAAACCTGCTATCAGCAATACAATTCCCACAATTACTGCAAGAATAAAGTGAAGAATAAAACTAACATTGAAAATACTTTTTTTTTATTTTTGTTTCCTTCGCCTTCAGCATAAGACATGAAACGCTGGGTGGCATCTGCCATTGCTGCATTTAGAAAACCAAGCATTCCAATTGCTCCACCTACAATGTTGAAAATTCCAAAATCAGAAGCTCCGAGAGAATTTAGTATCAATCGGGTAGTATAAAGTGAGATGAACATTGTAATGCCCATTCTGGCATAGAGATAACAAGTGTTTCTTAATACTCTGTTAGCAATCTCTGACATAGTATGTATTTGTTTTTTTAAAGCTGTTAGCTATGAAGTAAGGGTATAACATCATAGTAAAGAGAGCAAAGTTCATAATATGGGGCTGACCTAACCCCATATTTAAAACTAATAAAATTCGTACTATTATGTCCCAGATACCTTTATTATACTTAAATACCTGATAGAAACAAAAGCCAAATAATATGGAAAATGGCATTATTCCTATGGCGAGAAGTAGGAATAGAAAACCTGCACATCCTCCCACCCCCATATTGCGTAATTCGTCGTAGCCAACTCCAACCAAAGTAATAGGGTGATGGTATATATGGTAGATAATACGCTACTTATACTTATGGTACGTGCACCACCGGAACTAAGAGAGAAATCCAATTGACCGTTTGCGTAAATTTTGTGGAATATAACTGTGTTCATGAATTCACTACCAACTTTTGTCGTCGACATGAAAAACACAGTACCAATAATCATAGCTATATATATTTTTTTCATTCGTTTATCTGTAGTTCTTGAGGAATGCAGCAAAAAGCAAAAAATTAATATAGATAAACTTATATAACCGCTTGTGGAAAGGGTCGTAATCAAAGCGAAGAAGAATACAATCATATATAGCATTCGTTCTTTTTCTTTGAAAAGAAGGGGGCGAAATAGAGTGAAATATAAGGCGACAGCAAGTACGCATTGGTATTGGCCCGGCTCGCCAAATGGACCACAATTTCTATCACTATGTAGGGTGACAAAACGGTATAAAAATCCTCCATAACTATAGACTTGCCCTTCTCTATAGAAGGAGGTATATAAATGTGGAAATATCCCGGAAAACGAGTTGAATCCAAACAAGCGTATGATTGTAAAGAGGATAATGCTGATTAAAGCGATATAGAAAAAAAGTTTGACAAATCTTTGGAGATAGTTACGTGGATCTATTTTGTAAGTAGTATATATGATTAATGGTATTGAAGTAACACTGAGTGCTGTACCTAAACTTAATGTAGAGCCTATTATGACTAGAAGCATTGAAAAAAACAAGCATCCGATGAAAAGTAAATATTGCTTTTGAAGATGAAATAATGTCTTTTTCTTCAATACATAGTATATTCCCATTAATAGTGTCAATATGATGAAATTATCATTCCCTATATAGGCGGGTAAGGCCATTCCTGCGGAGGATATCATTATGTATATATAGAGGTATTGAATGATACAGGTTGTATATTTATGAATATAATTCATCGGATTTTATAAGGAGTGTTTATCACTTTTTCAAAAAATAGTTTCTTAATCTCTTCTAAAAATATCCCTCGTATAAACTTTCTCTTTCACCTCTTCCAGGCAGACGTCATACCTATTGGCAATAATCGCATCACTCTGTAGTTTGAATTCATCCAGATTATTCATTACTCTGCTGCCGAAGAACGTGCTTCCATCTTCCAGTGTCGGTTCGTAGATGATAATCTCTGCCCCTTTTGCCTTTATCCGTTTCATTACACCTTGAATGGATGATTGTCGGAAATTATCCGAATTGGACTTCATCGTCAAGCGATATACGCCAATTACAACTTGCTTTTCTTTTGCAACATCATAATTACCTTCTGCATAACTATAGTAACCGGCTTTCTGCAATACACGGTCAGCAATGAAATCCTTGCGTGTGCGATTGCTTTCCACAATGGCGGTCATCATGTTTTGGGGGACGCGGTCGTAATTGGCAAGGAGTTGCTTTGTATCTTTAGGTAAACAATAGCCGCCGTAACCGAAAGAGGGGTTGTTGTAGTGTGTGCCGATACGTGGGTCGAGACATACTCCGTTGATGATGGCTGCGGTATCAAGCCCTTTCATTTCGGCATACGTGTCGAGTTCGTTGAAATAGCTGACACGCAGGGCAAGGTAGGTATTGGCGAAAAGTTTTACGGCTTCGGCTTCTTTCATACCCATAAATAGGGTATCTATGTTCTCTTTAACAGCACCTTGTTGGAGCAATGCTGCGAAAATTTTGGCATATTCTTCCGCATTGGGATTGCTGATGGCATTTATAGCTGTATTTTCTTCTGTAAATTCTGTTCCTTCAATAATTTTAGGATAACCTACTATGATGCGAGAAGGATAAAGGTTATCGTAAAGTGCTTTACTCTCACGCAAAAATTCCGGAGAAAAGAGCAGGTTGAATTTCTTGCCTTCCAGTTCCGGATTGTGAAGGAATTGTTGTGCATATTTTATATAGAGTGAACGGGTATACCCCACGGGGATGGTTGATTTGATGATCATTACCGCATCCGGATTTACGCTGATGACGAGGTCTATCACATCTTCGATATGATGGGTGTCGAAGAAGTTCTTCACCGGGTCGTAGTTGGTAGGAGCGGCAATAACGACGTAGTCCGCATCTTTGTAGGCTGCCTTGCCGTCCAGAGTAGCAGTTAGGTCAAGCTCCTTTTCTGCCAAATACTTCTCTATATATTCATCCTGAATGGGTGATTTCTTGTTGTTGATAAGTTCTACTTTATTAGGGATTATATCGACAGCAGTGACATGGTTGTGCTGTGCAAGCAAAGTTGCAATACTCAGACCTACATAGCCGGTACCTGCAACGGCAATATTATATTGTTTCATAATCATGATTATATTTTATATGGAATAGCTGCTTACTTTCTCTAATATCTATACCATAAAATTCACAGATTCTTGTAGGTAATTTTTCTTTTCAATTTCTGTCAATTTATGTAATCAGTGGTAAGCCGAAATGACACCTGTGTCACCCCTTAAACATAAATACCCGTTACGCGCGCGAGACAAATTATCAATATGCACAGACCTGTATCGTTTGTGTGTGATAAATATTAGCCTAATAGGGAGTATTGGAAAAAGGGTGCCACAAGTGTCAAGGTTGCAAGTGAAGTTAAGGTTTCAAGACTCCCGTGTGGATTCTATAATTCCTCAAATCCCTCTCCAGGCAATCTGCCACCTCTTTCTCAAAACTCTCCCTTTCTTGGTCTGTTTTCGGGAACGACCTCCAGAAATGCGTTATGGCATGTATCTGGTTGATGTTGTTGCTCAGCCCTTTTTTAAAAGGTTGTAGGTTCTGGTACTCATCATCGTTGCTTGGGCGATGGTCTCGTTGGTCAGATGTCTGCCGTTAACGAGCTGTTCTTTCTGGCATTTGCTCAGAAAGGCTCCGAATGCCGGTGTCACCGGCTCTTTCTTTGTCATGTTGACTCTTTTAATTGTTAAACAATAATAAAAACAAGCGAAATCATTTCCATGTAGTGGAAACGACCGGACTTGTGTATCTGGGCACTTATGCGTTCCTTCGCGTCGTAATTTTAAACATAAACAAAAATCAGTAAATTATGGAACACCGCAATATCAGCCTTTTCAGAGGCTATTCGGACACAGAATCAGTAGAAACTTCTCTTGAAGAAATAGTCAACATCATTAAATGCGACGCTGCCCTGCGAGACCGCACCGAGAAACATCGCTACTACTTGCAGCAAGACCTGCGTAGGGATGCCGACCGCGAGAAGTCCGGCTGTCCCTGCTTCGCTGTTGCCGTCTGCTTTGAAGGTGGGAAGACCCGCGAACATATCTGTGCCTGGACCGGCTATACCTTGGTCGACCTGGACCATATCGCTCCCGAGCGGATGGCTGCCACACTGACATTGATTTGTGCCGACAAGTATACATTGATGGCCTACACCACCGTCAGCGGTCATGGCATCCGTATCATCTGCCGCATCGATGACCTGAACGGAGCGGAAAAGGGAAAAGCCTTCCGGCAATACGCCAAGTATTTCAATCAAGTCAACGACTACTATTCCTGTCTGGTGGGCTTCGAAAGCGACGGGCAGTGCAAGAATGCTACCCGTATCAGTGGACTGGCTTCCGACCCTCATGTATATTACAATCCCAGTGCCGCTTCTTTTGTTTTGCAAGATAGTCCGATTGCTCCCCAACCGCAGGATGGCGCTTCCGAAGCTGTGCCGACAAAGCGCAACAAACGTTTGGAGAAGGTGGTGAAAGCTGCCGAACGCCTGCTGGAAGAGGAGGGAGTGAGTTATTGTGAACATCATCATAACGAATATGTGATGCGCATGGGTTATCTGCTCAACCAGTACGGAGTGGCCCGGAAGACAGCCGCCGCTTGGGCAGCGGAGCACTTTCCCGACTATGACGGGGATGTGGCAACTGTCATCGGCTCCTGCTACGCGAATACCGGGGAGCATGGCACCCGTTCCCTTGTCCGCAGGGGAGAGGACGATGAAAAGTTTGCCACGGTGGCAGATATCGAGCAGTTCCTTTCCGAACAGGCGAAGTTCCGCAAAAATACGGTGAGCGGCAAGTTCGAAGTCCTGATGGCCGACTGCGGAGAGGAGTATGCGGAGCTGACCGACCGCTACGTCAACACGTTGTGGAGCCGCATGAACAAGGCAGGGATGCTTGCCCGCATTGCTGACATACGTTCCGTGCTCGATTCGGAGTACACGCCGCTTTTCAATCCCTTTGTAGCCTATCTGGAGGGGCTGCCTACTTGGGACGGTACTACTGACCCTATTGCCCGTCTGGCTGCCGGCGTACATGTGAAGGACGACCAGAAGCTTTTCGGCATCTACTTCAAGAAGTGGCTGGTGGCCACCATTGCTTCGCTGCTCGATACCAAGGTGGTGAATCATGAGATTCTGGTCTTCATCGGTAAGCAGGGCATCTACAAGACTACCTGGATGCAGCGTCTGCTTCCTGTCGAACTTCAGCGTTATTTTTATGTGAAAAGCAACAGCCGGCGCGTCAGCAAGGACGACCTTTTTACGCTGACCGAGTTTGCACTGGTATGCCTTGAAGAGCTGGAGGAGATGACCTCTGCCCAGGTCAGCCAGTTGAAGGCCATCACCGGCATGACAGACGTGAACGAGCGTGCCGCCTACGGACACTTCAAGGAGAGCCGTCCGCATATTGCCAGCTTCTGTGGCACGAGCAACAACGTCACCTTCCTCAACGACCTCAGTGGCAACCGCCGTTGGCTTCCCTTCGAGGTGGATTCCATAGACAGTCCTTTCGATTATCCCATAGACTATGCCGGAGTGTATGCGCAAGGCTATGCCCTCTGGAAGAGCGGCTTCCACTACTGGTTTGAGCAGGAGGAGATTGATGCCGTGAATCTTCATAACCGTTATTTTGAGGTGCCCTGCCTGGAGCGTGAGCTCGTTCAGGTGTACTATCGCCGCCCCATGCCGGGCGAGGAGTGCATGTTCTTGACCAATGCCCAGATACTGGGACATATCAACATAGGTATCCGGCAACCCTTGAGTCCCACGCGCCTCGGTCTGGTGATGAAGCAGGAGGGCTATGAGGCTGTCCGTTCCGGTGGCCGTCGTGGTTATCGGGTGGTCGAGCTGAAAGGGGATGAAATCTACCGCAACCAATGCGCCATGGCGCGCAATGTGGGGGATTGATTCTTTCACGGTTTTCCTAAATACCTGAATATAAGTTCCACCTGCAGGGAGGTGAATATTTTCTGGGAGCCTTTGTAGCCGGTATGCCGCAGGGCTTCGTCCAGTTCCAAATTCAGCTTCATCCATTTGGACAAGCGGTTGAGTGCGGATGCCGGTGAAATGGTGGGGGCGTATGCCTCTGCCAGTTCACGTTTGTAATAGGGGCGGACGGGCCACTCTTTGCCGGGGATATTTTCGTAGTCTTCAACGTACTTCATAAACAATGCTTTAACTGGTTATTACACTGTAAATGTACGGAATTTTTTCTGTATACCCATTGCCGGAACCCGGTATAATCTTACCTAATCTCACATTTTCCCACATCCCTTCATATCACTTCACCGCATCTCTTATTCTGCCCGGAGGTACGTCGTATCTTTGTTCTGTCAGACGATGAAGGGTGAAGATTAGTAATCGTGACGCGCGAAGATTAGTAATCGTAAGCCCCTGGGATTAGTATCGTCTCCCTATCTTTTAATTTTTAACTTATAATTTTTAATTTATGATTAACTACAGTATCGTGATGCGTGGCAATCCTACCGATAAGACGGTTGCCAAAAAAGCGTACGCAAGTGCGCAGTATTCGGAAGTGATGGACATCAACCGCTTTGCCGAGCATATAGCCAGTCATGGCTGCGTGTACAAGCGTTCGGATATCGTTGCCATCCTCACCATGTCCGTGGATTGCATGCGGGAGCAGTTGCTGGCCGGACAAAAAATCCAGTTGGGCGACCTGGGGAGTTTCTACATCAGCATCAACAGTATCGGTGCGGCTTCTGCCAAGGAGTTCAATCCTGCCATCCATATCCGTAGGCTGAATGTGAACTGGACCTGCGGCCAGCGTTTTGGAGAGCTGCTGGAGGAGGCGGAATTCAATCTGGTGGCAACCCGAAGTGCAGCCCGTGCCGTGGTGAAAGCCCTGAAGGCCGGAAAGACTACCGTGGACCTGACCGGAGCCACTGGCGGGGGTGAAGATGCCGGTGGAGGCAGCAACCCGGGAGGCGGTTCGGACGGAGACCAGGGGGAAAATCCGTTAGGATGAAACGAAAAGACAAAAGAGAGAAAATAAATATGTTCTTCTGTCTAAAAAATGCAGCTAACCATAGTGTTTAATTCCTTAATTGCAAATTGTTATGAGTGAGAAAACAAAATCAAAATCTGTATGGGGCATTGTCCTTAAAGTGATTATTACCGTGGCCACTACATTGGCCGGAGTGTTTGGCTTGACTTCCTGCATCAACCGTTAGCCGGATGAAAGCAGGCAGTTTCTATCAGAACTATCGGGAGGTAACCCTCCTGGTAGTTCATTGCAGCGCTACGCGCTGTGACCGTCACTTCTCGGTGGAGGCGCTTCGCCGCAGTCATCTGGCACGGGGCTTTGCCGATATCGGTTATCATTTCTACATCACCCGTGACGGCGAGGTGCATATTTGTCGCCCGGTTCATCAGATTGGAGCCCATGCCACCGGCTGGAACGACAAGAGTATCGGCATCTGCTATGAGGGTGGGCTCGACGAGAATGGTGTCCCTGCCGATACACGTACCTATGCGCAGAAATGCTCTTTGCTTGACTTGCTTCGGCAGCTGAAGACCGACTATCCCAATGCCCGTATTTCAGGGCATCGGCAACTCAGTTCCTCTATCCATAAGGCTTGTCCTTGTTTTGACGCCAAAAGCGAATACGAGACAATTAAAAATTAATTCTCTCCACGTATCCTATCGGCATGTCCACATGTGCGCAGCCCAGCATATCCAGCCGGACTGCCACTTTGCTTTTTCCTCCTATCATGACCAGTTCTCCCTCCAATCCGGCAAGGGGGCCTTTTATTACTTTCACGGCATCACCTGCTGCCAGAGGTGTACTGCAAATCTCTACAGCCTCCGGGCTATAATCCAGCATAAAGCGGAAACGTTCCATCTGTTCCTCGGGAATGACGGCGGGACGGCTTTCACCGCGCAATACCATGTACCGACTGATAGCTTGTAAGGTAAGCGGCAGGGGGCGTTCCTGCGGAGTGACATGCACGAAAATCATCATCGGGATGACCAGGCGGTCCACTTTCTTGCGCCGGTCGCTCCATTGGCGTATTTCGCTTTGTATGGGTAAGTAATATTCCACTCCCATAGCTTTCAGCCGTTCGGCAGTCTTCTTTTCCAGACAAGACTGCACGTATGCCACCAGCCATTGGCGACGAGGAATAATATGAGGGGTGATATCAGTATGGTTCATGTAAAATCCTTTAAAGGTGTATTTCTATGGTTCATAAATAGTTGAGGTTCGGGCGCGCTACGCGGTCGCCTGTCACATTGGAGGGGCGGGGTTAATTAAAAATTAGAAATTAGAAATTAAAAATTAGACACTCGATTATTTACTCTCAACTCTTAATAGCTAGTCGCTAACTCAACTGTATCCGTATTTCTTACCGTAGCCGTAATACTTTCCGTATTTACCATAGCCGTAGTAATAACCGTATTTTTCTTCTTCATATCGATTCCGTTGACTACTGTGCATAAGTTGGGGAGACGATGATGCTCCTGAAGCTCGTTGATGAGCTGGTAATCGGTCTTATGCGTATAATCTGCACGACAGACGTAGATGCTGGCGTCCGCTACGCGCGAAAGGATGAGCGTGTCGGTCACCATGCCGATAGGGGCTGTATCCAGTACGATATAGTCATATTCTTTGCGTAATGTACTGATGGTGTCTTCCAGTGACTGGCGTGCCAGTAGTTCCGTAGGATTGGGTGGGATGGGACCGCCCAATAGCAGGTCGAGGTTGGAAGTTATGCCGGAAGGCTGTATCAGCGCATGAAGGTCTGTGGATTTGGGGGCGGCAAGGTATTGGGTGATTCCTTTTTCTTTGTGTGAAAGATGGAACAACTTGTTCAATCCCGGTTTGCGTATATCCAATCCTACCAGAATGACCTTTTTGCCGAGCAGCGCCAGACTGAGGGCGAGGTTGGAAGCTATGAAAGTCTTGCCTTCACCGCTTATGGTGGAGGTAACCAGGACGACTTTCTTATCCGGATCGCCCATCATGAAGAGCAGGTTGGTGCGCAGGCTGCGGAAGGTTTCCGTCATGATGTCGTTGTCGTTTTCGCGTACGGCAATGGCAGACTCTTCATGCTTGTTTGAACCGGTAAGGGGGATGTCACCGATAATGGGAACCTTTGTGAGCTTTTCCACATCGGTATGCCCTTCAATGCGGAAACGGAGCAGGTTCAATAGGAAAATGATGCCCAAGGGAATGCCGATGCCGATGACAAAGGCAATCATATAGATTTTTTTGCCTTGGGGAGAAACGATGCCGGCAGGCATGGGCTCTTCGATAATGCGTCCATTGTTGGCGGTTGCAGCCAGTGTGATGGCGTTTTCCTCGCGTTTCTGCAGCAGCATGATGTAGAGGGTGGCCTTGATTTCCTGCTGGCGTGCGATACTCATGAACTCCTGCTCCTGCTTGGGGGCGTTGCTGATGCGGCTTTCGTACTTGCGCGACTGTCGGTCGATGTTGCTCCGGGTGATTTGCAGGCCTTTCAAAACACTGTTTACGGTGGTTTTCACATTGTGGCGCATGGCCTCGATCCCCGTGTTCAGATTGATGATGGCGGGATTGCTTTCGGAGGAGGTACGTAGCAGGCGCTTACGCTCCACGATGAGATTGTTGTACTTGTCTATGGCGGAGGTCAGGTTCATGTCGCTCAGTCCTACGTTGGCAGGGATGATCTCGTCGTTGTTTGCAGGATTGTTGATGTAGTCGCGCAGATAGTTCACGAGGTTGATTTGGGTGGCGTTCTCTGCATATTGCTGTTCGTACTTGGAACTTTCCTGAAGGGCAAGCTGCGCGTCGCTGCTGATGTCGGTCAGTCCGGCGCGTTGCTTGAATTCCGCCAGTTCGGTTTCTGTGGTGCCCAGTTCGTGGTTGATGATGCTGATACGTTCCTCGATGAAGTCGGCGCTTTTCTGGGCCACTTCATTCTTTTCGGTGTTGGTGTCCTGATTATAGAGTATTATCAGTTCTTGGGTGAAATCGGAGGCTCGTTGTATATGGGTGTTTTGTACACTGATGGTGGCAATGGTACTGGTATTGGATATGGGGGCTACGGTCAGACCTGCCCTATAGCCTGCTGCTACGGCAGTGGGGGTACTGATGATAGCCTTCAGATTGACGGGCTCTTGCGGAGCAGGCAATGAGTTATTGTGCGAAATGGTGATGACACCTACCGGGAGTGGTAGAATGGCAGGTAGTTCGTCGAAAGATTTGGTCGTTTCTTGCTTGTCTCCGTTTTGTATATAAAAGGCTGTGACAGTCAGTTGGCCGGTAGGGGAGTATATCAGTTCCAGCCGAATGTTCCCTTCCAGTTTGTCAGCTTCCTCGGCGGTCATGAACACATCAAGAGGGGAGTTTTTGTAAAGTGGAACATCGTAGCCGAAAGATTGTTCGATGGCGATGTTGGTATAAAGGTTCAGACGTGACACGACTTTCTTGATGAGTGTCCTTGATTTCAGAATTTCCAGCTCATTGTCAAAGTTGCTGGTCATGGAAAGCATACCAAAATCCTGCATGGCAGACAGTGCATTGTTGGTACTTTTCTTGTCGTCTTCTTTAATTAGGATAGAAGATGACACTTCGTAGACAGGTATTTGGTAACGGAGATAAGCAAAGGCCAGGCCAGTGCATATCAATACGCTTGCCACAAACCAGGGCCAATGAATGATGTATTTGAAAAAGAGGGCTTGGAAATCTGTTTTTTCCTCTTTTTCGTTTAAAAGGTCATCGTATAAATCTTCTTTCATTTTTTGAGGATTAAAATTATCTTACAATGTTGACAATCAGACTTGCGAGTGAAACAAGGGAAGTAATCACAGAAACCCAGATAGTGGTACTGTTACTGACGCTTGCACTCTTTGCCTTGGTTTATTTGGAGCTATATAAAGGATATCATTCTGCTGCATGTAGTAGTAGGGAGAATGAAGAATATTCTGCTCGTTCAAGTTTAGGCTGATGACATTTCGCTGGC
>ADJT01012467.1_pt1 | contig 19145 bp, 13 predicted proteins | sample 268108 | NCBI WGS metagenome assembly ADJT01 (sample SAMN00007487, study PRJNA43253) | human gut metagenome | isolation source: feces sample TS29
ATTTATTAACTCATATTCAGGAGGATTTAAAGGTATGCGCAAGGGAAATTTAATCAAAATGGCAGCTCCTGCAATTTTAAGTGCAGCAATGATGGTTTCAGGATTACCGGTTATGGCTGCGGATTTTACATCTGATACTGCTGTGGAGATTGAGGCACAGACAGATGAGTTTGATGCAGCAGATGACACCGCTGATGCTTTTGCAGGCGATGAGGAAACACCTTTTGTTGACGATCAGGCAGCAGCAGAAGATGAATTCGCTGCAACAGCAGAAACAGGCTACAAATATGTCTATGCAGGTCTGACATGGGCACAGTACTGGGCATCTGAGGGAGTTTATAATGCTGCAAACACAGCTTCCAATGGAACAAAAGACAGCCATGATGAACTTGACAAAGGCGGTTTCGACACAGTAACCAGAGCTACTGTAAACCATGGCCTGCACAGAGGAAGCTACCAGTGTGAAGCAATCATGTATGACAAAAACGGCGGTTCTTATGAGATTTCCTACTGGACCTCAGCTAATGATGCAGTTCTTACAGACGGAACAACTGTAAAGCTGAATCAGCCTGAAAGAGGACAGATTACAAAAGCTGATGGAAGTGTTGTAGAATTCGACCATTATAACGTAGTAGGCCTGAAATATATACCTGTCGCAGTAAAAGCAGAAGATTATGAAGCCTTCAAATCCCAGTTCAAGGTTGTGGAAGACGGAAGCACAGTTGCCGGAGGATTTGGAGAAAACAATTTGCAGTCCTATAGTGCAGTTGCGGATGTTACCGCTGAAACAAACGGCTTAAAAGAAGCTGTAAAAGGTTCCGATGGAACATTCACATTCAAGGCCAGAACAAACGGTACAGGTTCCGGACTTAAAGATCAGGCACTCCAGACAGCATCCAATGTTACCGCAACAGTAAAAGAAGCAAGTGGAAGTTACGGCGAATTCTTAAGAGTAGATATTACAGGTGACGGATATGGAGCTCTTGGTGCTAAAATGTATGCTGTAAAATGGGATTACTACGGAAATGGTGATAAAGTTCTGGCATCTTACGGAACAAAATTTGCAGCAGATAATTGGATGCACAAGGCAATGGGAATCCAGCTTGGTCTGACAGATTCCTACCGCTGCCAGCTTCCAAAAGGAACAGATGGAACCGGCAAATGGAAAATCGCCGTATATGCAATGGGATATGCAGATACTGTATTTGAAGTTAATGCAACAGATGCAAACATCGTAAAACCGGAAGCAGGAGAAGCAGATACAACAGTATTAAAAGCAGCAGTAGAAAAAGCAGAAGCCTTAAAAGAAGCAGATTACACAGCAGATTCCTGGAAGGCAATGCAGTTAGAGCTTCAGGAAGCAAAGGATCTTCTTGCAAAAGAAAAGCCAACTCAGGCAGAGGTTGATGAAGCTACAACTCATCTGAACGCAGCAGTAGAGGCTCTTGTTAAAGCAGATACGAAGGTAACAGTAACTCTCAACAAGAAAACAGCCACTGTTTACAAAGGAAAAACAACTACACTGAAGGCAACTGTAACAGGAGCAGATGCACCAAAAGTTACATTTACTTCCAGCAACCCAAAAGTTGCAGCCGTAAACAAAACAACCGGTAAGGTTACTGCAAAGGCAAAAGGTACCGCAGTCATCACAGCTAAATGCGGAGATGTAAAGGTAACCTGCAAAGTAACAGTTAAAAATCCAACTCTTACACTGAGCAAAACATCTGTATCTGTAAAAGTCGGCAAAACAACTAAGATTACAGCAAAAGCAGCTCCATCAGGAAAAGTTACATACAAATCCGGCAACAAGAAAATTGCTACAGTATCATCCAATGGTACAATTAAGGGTATTAAAAAGGGTACTGCCAAAATCACAGTAACATGCAATGGTGTAACCAAAACAGTTAAAGTAACTGTAAAATAATCTGAGCTGAGAAAAGAAATCCTGTATCCCACCAGAAAGGGCAGGATTTCTTTTCAACTGTAAAACTTTATACAGTTATTACGGTAATCACCAGAATATGATTTCCTGAAACTATTGAAGAAGGAGGAATTTATGGACAAAAATAATGAGCAGAAAAATAATAAGACTCCGGAAATGAAACCCAAACAGGACAGTTTCCGTCCATGGTTAAAGCTTATTCCTGCGGCAGCAGTTTTTGCAGCAGTCTGTGTAACCTGTTATCAGGCAGATAAAAGTCCTGTGGAGACTACATCAGTTTCCGATAATAATGTTATGTCTACTGATGAGATTAAAGAATTGATTTCACAAGGAACTGCAGGTAAGGATTTTGATTCAGAAGACTCTTCTGAAACCAATGGAACCTCAATTTCAAAAACATCAAAAAAGAACAAAAAAAACAAGTAAGATTAAAACAGGAACAAAGAAAAATTCATCTACAGGTTCCTCTGCAAATGGAGGTACAGCAGGGGGTGGTGCAGGAAGCACAGTCACACCAACTACAGAAGTTCCTGCCGGTGGATATGCAGACGGTACCTATACAGGCTCCGGAACCGGTTTCGGAGGAACGATCACTGTTCAGGTAACTGTCACTGACCATAAAATTGCAGCTATCAATATTGTAGATGCATCAAATGAAACAGCCTCTTATTTTGCAAATGCACAGGGTGTGATCAGCAAAATTCTTGCAAGCCAGTCTCCTAACGTAGATGCAGTCAGTGGTGCCACTTATTCTTCAAACGGAATTATTACTGCGGTTCAGAATGCATTGTCACAGGCAATTCCATCAGGAAATCAGGCAGTTGTTACGCCAACTCCCACTCCATCACCGAAACCGACAAAGAAACCTTCTCCAATACCGAAGCCGGGAGACGAACAGATTTACAAAGACGGAACCTATACAGGAACCGGTAAAGGATACAGTGGGACAATTACGTTGACAGCTAAGATAAAAAAAGGTATGATCAAGTCTCTGGAAGCAGAGCATACAGATACGCCTATGTTCTTTAAGAAAGCATGGGATATCCTGGAAAATGAGATCATTCAGAATCAGTCTGTCGATGGCATTGATACTGTCAGTGGTGCGACCTACTCTTCAAAGGGTATCATAAACGCAATGAAAGATATTCTGAAACAGGCAGAAAAAGGCACCACAAAAGTGACACCAACTCCAACACCAGAAGTAACAGTTACGCCAACTCCTGAAGCAACCCCAACCCCGACACCGGAAGAAACTCCGACTCCAGAAGTTACTCCAACACCAGAGGAAACACCAGCTCCCACACCAACACCGGAAGAGACTCCGGAGCCTACGCCGGAACCTACAGGACCATATATTGACGGAACTTATACAGGCTCAAGCTACGGATACAGTGGAAGAGTAAATGTGACCGTAACGATTCAGGGCGGTCAGATTGCATCTATTGAACAGAGTAACAGTGATTCACCTGAGTACTTTGATTATGCATGGGAAACTATTTATCCTCAGATTATGGGAAATCAGTCAGCAGACGGAATTGATGCTGCAAGCGGTGCCACTTATTCCTCAGAAGGAATCCTTGGAGCAATTCAGAAAGCACTTGCCCAGGCATTGGCATAAAATTATTGTAAGAGAAAAAATCATATGCTCTGGCTATTTCTAACTTATAACGTAAAAATGGAGGACAACAATATGATTAAAACAACTGTAAAAGTAGACGGTATGATGTGCGGAATGTGCGAATCTCACGTAAACGATGCAGTGAGAAAAGTCTTTCAGGTAGATAAAGTTACTTCTTCCCACAGCAAAGGGGAAACTGTGATCATTTCAGAGAAATCTGTAGACGAAGCAAAGCTAAAAACAGCCATCAGCGCAACAGGATATGAAGTAAAAGGTATCAGTTCAGAACCTTATGAAAAAAAGAAAGGTCTGTTTTCATTTCTTCATAAATAATGAGCATGTTCAGTAAATATCATTAAATCATAAACCTATTAAAAAACCAGGCAGAAACTTTGCAGATTATACTGCAGTTTTTGCCTGGCTTTCTCTGTGCCAACAAATTGATTTCTCGACAAATCTCGAATAATGGCGTTAAAAAGTCTGAAAAATTCCCCAAAATCAGTTGCTTAATTTGTACAAAACATGGTAGACTATTTGTAGTTAAGAAGTGACAGAAATTTACAATTACTTAACCGAATCAGGTGAGACAAATGACTCTATCAGCCTGATTAATCAGGAGATGAAAGAATGAAAAGAAAAATAGAACTTGTCTGCTGGATTTTATTTACCTTATGTTCTGGTATTTGCTTCTTTATCAATTTTATGAGCAAACCTCCTGTAGACGATACACATAAATTTACCTTATATATGATCGGTGCTGCAACAGTATCTTTACTTTATCCGGGAACCATGTTTATCCTTGGACTGAGAAACAGTTATCTGTATGATAAATTAAACAAATTTGCTAAAGAAAAGGGCGAGACGGAAACTGTCAAATTTACACAGATTTCAAAACCATCCGTATCAGGATATACAGTCTCTGATATGAAAACCCTTGTCAGCGCTCTAATCTCTGATAAGAAACTTACAGAGGAAGAGAAAGAATTCTTATTAGAATACATTAAGAAGAAATGATGTGATGTTTTAAATGGAACTATTAGTCTGTATGTCCATTTCAGGAAGCATTCCTGTTGTGATCTGTTTGCTTTTATATGTGATTCAGTGTGAAAATTATAATTACATTCTTGGAAGAAGATTACTACTGACAGGCGTATTCTTTTATCTTGTGCCGATACAGTTGATAAAATATCTGATACCTGAAGAAGTCTATCCAGAGGCTCTTTTTAACGAAGAAGCTCAACTGTACTTATCCAACTCCTTATCTTTCTGGACTGAGCGAAAGGGAGAATACATATGGATGCCGCAATGGTTTGATATTATGGCTAAGCTCTGGCTTAGTGGAATTGTTATCTTTGCGGTTTATGAAATCATCAAATACTGGAGAAGTGCACATTCTATCAATAATTTCATTTTTGAAAAAGAAGAAGATCCGGAAAATAATCTTACCTATTATCTGATTCCGGATGATACTTATGGACCATGTACCATAGGCTTTTTTCGTCAGAAGATTGTGATTCCGGAGAGTTTCCCTCTGCATCCTGATTTTGTCATGGTATATAAACATGAAGGTGCCCATCTAAAGAATCACGACAATTTAGTAAAACTGTTATGTCTCCTTGTCCTGTGTGTACACTGGATGAACCCTGTGGCATATCTTTTACTTCTCCTTTACATCGATACAGCAGAAATAGTCAGTGACAGCGTGGCAGTAGAAGGCTGTCCAAAAGAAAAACGCAAAGACTACGCCAAACTGCTGGTGTTAGAAGCCTCAACTTCGGACATACGTCCGGTTGTATGGAAAAATAATTTTTCCGGACATAAAAAAGATAAAGAAGGAAAAGATTTTAAAACAATAAAAAGGAGGATTAACTACATGATGAAAGAAAAGAGAAAAGGATTGTTGCAGAGAGGGATTATGGTGGCAGTGTCAGCACTGACAATTGTGGCTGGAGCCGGGACGGTGTTGGCGTATGAGGCAATGCCGTCATCTGACGAAAGTTTTAGTAGTGTTGTTTTGGTTGATTCTTTAGATGATTTTGGAGATGATTGCATAAAAGCAAATATGGTGAATGTAAATATCATAGATACTCTTGATTTTTCAGAACATGACAGTATTTTTATTGATACAAATGATAATCCAATAGTTTGCGACGAGTCTTCATCTACTTATGCATTATGTACACATGCTATGGTAAATGGAACTTTTTATACTCATGCTAAAAACTCATCAGGTGGATGCACTGTCAAATTATATACCTGCCAAAAATGCAAAAAATGTGGATATCGTGCAAATGCAGTATATCAAAATACTATCACTTATGCTAAATGTCCTCATTAATTATTCTATAATAAAACAAGGGTAAAGCCTAAACAATATTAAGCTATAAATAAGCAAATACGGAAAAATACACAAAAATATGGGCTTCTTATTTGTGGTTTAAATATATTTAAACCAATCAAGTAAAGCATATCTTTGTAATTAGAGATATATGTGCAATATTTTAAATTTCCTTATTTATAGGTTAAGCTTAATAGTGTTTAGGCTTTGTTAATGTATCATTAACTCTCGCTTTCTGAAATACTTTCTCAATATCCTCCCAATTATCCTCTTGCATTTTTATTAAAGTTAGAATATACTAACCAATAGAGTTAGATGCCGCAAACTCTAGCGTGAATTAATCATTTGAACTCCATCCGAAGACCTGCTGAAACCTTCGGAACAATGGATTGCATCTGTGCTTGCTGAACTCACGGCTATGCTGAAGGCCGTACTGCAGATATAATCCACCCGGTACATCTCAGTTGCGGTGTACCAGGAGTCCAAATGCAAAACCAGAAAGGGGATTTATCATGTACTTAGAAATTGAGAAAGTAATTGGAAGAGAAATTCTGGATTCCAGAGGAAACCCGACAGTAGAAGCAGAAGTATATCTGATGGATGGCACTGTTGCAAGAGGAACTGCTCCAAGCGGTGCATCTACAGGAGAATTCGAAGCTCTGGAATTAAGAGATGGAGATAAAGCTCGTTACCTTGGAAAAGGTGTGCAGAAAGCAGTAGAGAACATCAACACAACAATCAACGAAGCAATCGAAGGTCTCGATGCAAGTGACATCTATGCAGTAGACGCAGCAATGATCGCAGCAGACGGAACAAAAGACAAATCTAAACTTGGAGCAAATGCAATCCTTGCAGTATCTATCGCATGCTGCAGAGCAGCGGCAGCTTCTCTTGAAATTCCGTTGTATCGTTTCCTTGGCGGAGTATCCGGAAATCGCCTCCCTATACCAATGATGAACATCGTAAACGGCGGATGCCATGCATTATCATCCGGGCTGGATGTACAGGAATTCATGATCATGCCAGTTGGGGCACCTTCCTTCAAAGAATGCTTAAGATGGTGTGCGGAAGTGTTCCACGCACTTGCTGCCATTTTGAAAGAGCGCGGACTTGCCACATCTGTAGGTGATGAGGGTGGTTTCGCACCTGCACTGAAATCCGATGAAGAAGCGATCGAGACAATCCTTGAAGCAGTTAAGAAAGCCGGATATGAACCAGGCAAAGACTTCAGGATTGCCATGGATGCTGCTTCCTCTGAATGGAAGAGTGAAAAAGGCAAAGGATATTACAAACTTCCAAAAGCCGGCACAGAGTATACATCCGAAGAACTCATTGAGCACTGGGCTAAATTATGCGAAAAATATCCGATCATCTCTATCGAAGACGGTCTGGATGAAGAAGACTGGGAAGGATGGCAGAAACTTACAGCTAGACTTGGCGACAAAGTACAGCTTGTCGGTGATGACCTGTTTGTTACAAATACAGAAAGACTTGCAAAAGGTATCAGCCTTGGCGCAGGTAATGCGATCTTGATCAAATTAAACCAGATCGGTTCCGTATCCGAAACACTGGAAGCAATCAAAATGGCCCACAAAGCAGGCTACACCGCAATTTCTTCTCATCGTTCCGGCGAGACAGCAGATACAACAATCGCAGATCTTGCAGTAGCACTGAATACCTGCCAGATTAAGACCGGCGCTCCAAGCAGATCTGAACGTGTTGCAAAATACAACCAGCTTCTCCGTATCGAAGAAGAGCTCGGCGCAAGCGCAGTATATCCGGGAATGAAAGCCTTTAATGTAAAACAGGACTAAACAGAACTATGGCAATCCGCGTAAATAATGCATGCCATAAATAAAATAAACCTGTAAAATGTAAAATGCATTTCTCATCTGAATCGTTTAGTGAGAAATGCATTTTTGTATATGAGACTTTATTATATTCACTCATCTGTATCAATACTGTCTGTTTCTTCCGGTCTCTTCAGATATCCCCTTACAACAGGCTCAATCGTCTGTTCCATAAGCCGGTGCAGCAGTTCTGTCGTAATATTATGATCTCCCAGAAGCGAATTATACAGGAAGTTTCCTGACAGTTCTTCAGTAATAGAACTCAGTCCTGCCAGGATCATTTTTTTACCGGGTGTTTCGTTCCATCTGATCTCAATTTCATCATCTTCATGAAAGAAAATGTGCGCCTTTCGTTTCACACATTCTTCGATAAAAGTAATCTCCAACTTTAATACAGGGATATCGTTTTCATCTCTTGCAAATTCTCCCAGTGTAGCTACAAGGTAATGTTCTCCATGAAGATCAACACATCCATCCGCAGCCCTTCCAAATCCAACAGGAAGTTTATGGATTACCTCACCTTCGGTAAAAGAAACGCAAAAGTTTCCCGCATCATAAGTAAAAGAAATTTCAGAAATACCATCTGTCATATTATTGTGGAATACCTGCACAAACAACGGCGCAATTCCAATATTCTGCTGTTCCATAACATAAGTTCTGCCGCTTACAGCCCGCATAAAACTGTGATGATCAGATGGGCAATCAACGGCTGCTGAAATACGGTAGCTGTATTTTTTATCTGAATGCTTCCTTCTGGAAACTACATTTCTTTTCCATCCCCCGCGCAGAGAAGTACTTCTGTTATTATTTTCTCCATTTTCCAGTTCTCCGCACAACCGTTTCAGAAGACTATAGGAGAGCGGATTCTCAGGTAGAACATCGGCGGGATGATAATTAACAGGAAAATATTTCCGAATGATATTCAGCATGATACAGTCCTGAAACATTTCTTTATTTCCAGCATTTGTGACAAGAACCATATCCATATCCGGATAAATAATAACATTCTGTCCCAACATTCCGTTATATTCAAAGCTTCCCGGGCGCTGTTCCATCCATAGCTGATATCCATATCCATAGGTGTCATTCTGAGTTTTCAGATGTCGTGCCGTAGATATTTCTATCCAATATTCAGACACCAGCTGCTGACCATTCCATTTTCCCCTCTGAAGATACAGCTGGCCAAGTTTTGCCATGTCTTCTGCACAGAGAAACAGTCCCCAGCCGCCTTTTGTAATTCCTTTCGGACAGGTTTCCCAGTAATATTTCGTGATACCAAGAGGACCAAACAGTCTCGGAGTCAGATATTCGGTCAGGGTTTCTCCTGTACGTTTCGTCACGATTGCAGAAAGAACATAAGTATTCAGACTGTTATATTGAAACTCTGTTCCGGGTTTTCCATTGACAGATGCATTCAGAAAACTTCCAAGCCAGTCATTTCCGGACACGATACCTGATTCATTAAAAGTTACGCCGCTTGTCATGGTCAGCAGATTCTCTACTGTGATCGCAGGGCGGAAAATCTTTGAAAAGGCATTTATATGATCCGGAAAAATGTCATAAATATTTTCATCGAGTTTTAATTTTTCCTCTTCGATCAACATGCCGATTGCCATACCTGTGATGCTCTTGCACATGGAATGTGTAATATGCCACATTCCTTTAGGGTATGGTGCAAAATTACATTCACAGATTACCTTGCCATGACGCAGTGCCATAAAATGATGCATTTCCGTATCTTTGGAAGCATCTAGTTCCCGAAGAAGGGCAGCAAACAGATCAGAGGAGATTCCTTGACTCTCCGGTGTGGCACGTGCAAATGCCTGCTCATAAACTGCATCAAACGGAAAATCCGGTTTCTGTGGGAAATAATCTACCCGTGTACCGCCTGTCTTTCCAAGGATCATATTTAAAACCAGTTCTGCAACCGCAATCTGTTCTTTTGCCATAGAGAATACCTCCTTTTTCGGATTTATTTTGATTATACAGACCTCATACAACAAATGCAAATTATATTTTTACGAAAAAGGATATTACCAGTGGACAGTAGCGCAGGATTCTCTTTCTGCGGGAAGCTCACTTTAGTGACATAATAAAACGGCTGCGGAATGAACCGCAGCCAGTAATAAGTTTCATCTGTTTACCTTTCGTCAAAAGCAACAAAATCTGTATGATGTCCTACATATTTGTAAGCAGGACGAATGATCTTATTTGCATTGATCAGTTCTTCCAGACGGTGAGCACTCCAGCCCGGCATACGTGCAATAGCAAAGATCGGAGTAAATAATTCTTCCGGAATACCAAGCATGCTGTATACAAATCCACTGTAGAAGTCCACATTTGCGCAGACATTCTTAAACAGTTTTCTATGTTCCATAATCAGTTTGCCGGCAATATTTTCTACTCTGTTATAAAGCTCGAATTCCTCTGTCATTCCCTTTTCCTCAGCAAGTGCCTGGGCAAAGCGTTTCAGGATCACTTCTCGAGGATCGGAAAGTGTATAGACTGCATGCCCCATACCATAGATCAGCCCTGCATGGTCAAATGCTTCTTTATTCAGAACCTTCTTGAGGTAAGTTATGATTTCATCTTCGTTATCCCAGTGATCTTGATCTACATGAGACTTCAGATCAGCAAACATATTCTGAACTTTCAGGTTTGCTCCACCATGACGAGGTCCCTTCAGAGATCCGATGGATGCAGCAGTAGAAGAGTAGGTATCTGTCCCTGAAGAAGTTACCACATGAGTGGTGAAAGTGGAGTTATTACCGCCACCATGCTCAGCATGCAGGATCAGTGCAATATCCAGAACTTTTGCTTCCAGTTCTGTGTATTTTCCATCCGGGCGAAGCATAAGAAGAATGTTCTCGGCAAGAGAAAGCCCCTTCTGCGGATTACGGATAAATAAGGTATCATCCTTTCTGAAATGGCGATATGCATGGTAAGAATATACGGCAATTTCAGGAAGCTTTGCAATCAGTTCCAGAGACTGACGAAGTACATTTTCAGGAGAAATATCTTCCGGATTGTCATCATATGTATAGAGAGCCAGAACACAACGCTGCATGGCATTCATAATATTGGCATTGGTTCCCTTCATAACAACATCGCGGACAAAACGACCGCCAAGCTCCTCCATATCAGACATCATATCCAGAAATCTGGAAAGTTCTTCCTTATCAGGGAGCTTACCGAAGATCAGAAGATAAATTGTTTCTTCAAATCCAAAACGTCTTCCGTTCAGACCACTGATGATATCCTGTACATTGATTCCCTGATAGTATAAACGTCCATCAGCCGGAATCTGTCTGCCGTTGATCAGATTATAACCATTAACATCAGAAATCTCTGTAAGACCTGTCAGGACACCTTTACCTGCGGAGTCACGAAGACCTCTTTTTACATTATATTCTACATACAGATTTGGATCGATATGATGATTCTTGAGCAGTTCCTGTTCAAAGAATCTTATTTTGTCACGAAGCTGTCCGGAATCTTCCAGACTCATCATTTCATGTTTTTCCATAATATCATTCCTCATTTCCCCGTTATTTATCTACAGCAATATTCGCAAATTCACTTATAGCAATACTCGTAAATAATGCATATTATAGTGAATTTTATTAAAAAACACTGATACAGTGAATTGCAGATGCATCCTTGCGATCAGTGTTTTACTATGGCGAACATTTGTATTTGTACCTATTTAAACATTGTACAGTAAAGTGATGGGAAAGGCAAGACAAAGATTGTATTTTTTTTCATACATTCATATTAAAGTGATAACGCTTTAAAATTATACAGAAGGAAAATTATGAAAAATATAACACAAAATCATGGAACGTGCTATAATAGCCAACAGAAAGCATGATAAAGGGGAAGTGAGAAAAGAAATGTCAGAAAGAAAAATGAAACGAGTTGAGGATTCCTTAACAGAGCAGTCTCATTTATTAATGCCAAAGTGTCTGAATGCCGCAGGTTATCTGTTTGGCGGACAGCTGCTTGCATGGATTGATGAAACAGCAGGTATTGTTGCCAAGCGTCATGCGGAAATGAATGTGGTAACTGTTGCAGTAGACAATATGTATTTCAAAGCCGGAGCCAGAGTGAACGATACCATCGTTCTCATCGGACGGCTTACACATGTGGGACGTTCTTCTATGGAAGTACGTATTGATACTTACTGTGAAGCCCTTGATGGAACCAGAACCATGATCAACCGCGCATATTTTATTATGGTTGGAACAGATGAACATCAGCATCCTGTGGAAGTACCGGGACTTATCATTGAGGGAGTTACTCAGCAGATAGAGAATGAAGCTGCACAGAAACGTGCAAAACTCTGGAAAATCCGCAGACAGGAAGGATTTTAACAAAACAGCCGCAAATGCGGCTGTTTTTGTTTATCAGTAACATTTACTGCAAGGTCCGTATCCCATAGCTTCGGCTTCTGATCTGGATACCTGTCTGGCTGTATCCGGGTTCATTCTTCCACAGTTGGGAATGCTGTGATATTTTTCGCCGGTTGCAGGGATCCATACCATTGTTCCTACATCTGTATTGTTGGATTCTTCCTGTTCAGTTACCGGATCAGAAGCGGTAGTTTCTTCCTGATCGGAGTTTCCTCCGGCGACACCTGCAGAAGCATTTGCAGAGGAGTCTCCGGAAGAATAATCATTGCATGGCTCCTGTGACCAGGAAATATTTGTTCCATCAGAGACTGCAATGATCGTACCCTGTTTATCTGTTCGGAATACAGGGATTCCCATATCTGATAAACGTCCCATTGTATCTGCTGACGGATGATTATACTGATTATTGATTCCGCAGCTTATGACTGCGTAAGATGGAGAAGTCGCCTCAAGGAAATCCCAGGTAGTTGAACTTGCAGACCCATGATGACCAACAGAAAGAACATCGCAGTCAAGGTTCATACCAGTACTGATCATATCCTGTTCACTGGTTTCCTCTGCATCTCCGGTAAAAATAAAGCTATTTGAACCATTTTCAAGTTTGATTACAAGAGAGTTATCATTACTGTTCTGGCTGATACCATTCGGTGCAAGAACAGTGAAACTTCCGGTGCCAAAATCAAATGTTTCACCTACAGAAGGATACTGTACGATAATTGCATTTGCAGTGGCAGTATTCATAAAATTATTGAATAAATTTGAAGTATGTACATAGTCTGGTCCGAATATATTACTTACAGAGAAATTGTCTATACATGGAACAAGACCGCCGATATGATCTTCATCATAGTGAGAAGCGATCATATAGTCAATGTTTTCCACATTCTGTTCCTGTAAGTAGGAGATGATCAGATCAGCATGGCTCTGATCCCCGCCATCGTACAAAAGATTTTGTCCTCCGGACTGTACTAAGATGGCATTTCCCTGTCCAACGTCGATAAAATGAACTGCCATCTCACTGTTGCCTTCAGCTTTTACCGTCAGTGCTGATTGCGGAACTAAGGTAAACAGCAGAAGGAACAGAGATAGAATTAGTGATAGTAACCTGTTTTGTTTCTTCATAAAAAGCCTCCTGAATGTTAATAACAGTTTGATTATACCATTTATTGAGAAACAAAAACATAATTATAGTAATTTCGTAAAATAATACAAATAATCCAGTTTATCTTGGAGCGGGTTTGAAAAATGCTTTAGCGTGAAGTCCTGCGTCAGATTGATTAATACTCTATCTGCTGAACTTCCTCTCCATTGTCTTCCCATGTATCAGAGTTATCCAGAGAACCATCTGTGCTGTCACCGGAATTGTCATCGCTGGGATAATCAATCTGATCGGAAGAATCATCCCCTGTATCGTCAGACGATGTCTGATCACTGCTTCCATCATCAGAAGATCCATCTTCTGTATCTGTATTATCATTTTCCTGCCCTGTATCATCCAGAGAACCGTCCTGCGTCGTATCAGTATTGTAAGAAGTATCATTATAACTGTTGTCATAATCAGAATCATCATAGTTACTTTCCTGAGTGTAAATGGTAAATCCATCCTCTTCAGCCTGAGCTTCTGCCTGTGCCTGAGCCTCAGCGGCAGTTTCCGGAGCTTCCGTAAAGTTTGTAACAGCTTTTGACACTGTATTACCGGTTGGTGCCACAGCAGAAACTGCAAACATCGCGCCACAAAGCAGGATTGCAGTTCCGGCAATCTGAATTTCATCTATATGTCTCATAGTTTATATTCTCCTTGCTTATCTATGTTTGTTTCTTTCTATTTCTATGCATATCCAGATTATTTACAGTAATATTATATACCTTAAGTAGATTTTTTTGTAGAGTAAATTTTAAGTTACTGTTCATACATCACTATCCTGCGAGGTGTTTTGGTATGAATATGTCAAAATCCCGAGATATACAAGCCAAAATTGAAAAAAAACTGGATTCTGTCTGAAAAATCTGTTATTATAAGAATCGTATGAATATAATTTCAACTATAATACAGTTTATCTATTATTTTCTTTCCTGTATGATATCAGGGTAAAAAAATCCCCATAAAATTGAAATTATAAATTTAAAAACAGAGGTGTCATTTATGAGCTGGTATAATGAGGCAATTTTCTATCACATCTATCCACTGGGTTTAACCGGTGCGCCGAAGCACAATGACTACAGTGCTCCTGTTTCCCGTCTGAACACATTACTTCCATGGATCGACCACATCAGAGAAATCGGATGTACAGCATTATACATCGGACCTTTATTCGAGAGTGTAGGACATGGCTATGAAACCACAGATTACAAGAAGCTGGATTCCCGCCTCGGAACGAACGAAGACCTTAAAAACTTCGTGGCCGCCTGTCATGAAAAAGAGATCAAAGTTATTTTCGATGGTGTATTCAATCACACAGGCCGTGATTTCTTTGCATTTAAAGATATTCAGCAAAACCGCGAACATTCCAGATATCTCAACTGGTACTGCAATGTGAACTTCGGAGGGAATACGGAATACAATGACGGCTTCTCCTACGAAAACTGGGGTGGATACAACCTTCTGGTAAAATTAAACCAAAGAAACCCGGAAGTACAGAATTACATCTGTGATGTGATCCGTTTCTGGGTATCAGAATTTGATGTAGATGGAATCCGTCTGGATGCGGCAGATGTCCTTGATTTTGATTTCATGCGTGCCCTGCGCCGTACAGCAGCAGAAGTAAAGGAAGATTTCTGGCTTATGGGCGAAGTGATCCATGGTGATTACAGCAGATGGGTAAATGGAGAAACGCTCCACAGTGTAACAAACTATGCCCTGCATAAAGCACTCTACAGCGGACATAACGATCATAACTATTTCGAGATCGCACATACTGTAAAATATCTCCAGAATATGGGAAATCTTGATCTCTATAACTTTGTGGACAACCATGATGTAGAACGTATTTATACCAAGCTTTCAAATAAAGCACATTTTGCACCTGTTCATGTCTTACTCTATACACTTCCAGGTGTACCAAGTATCTATTACGGTTCTGAGTTCGGTATTGAAGGAAAGAAAGAGAAATTCTCCGATGACAGCCTCAGACCGGCTCTGGATATCAAAGACTATGCAAATGCAGTACAGAAGAATCCATGTACAGCTCTGATCGCAGCTCTTGGAAAGATACGACAGCATACACCTGCATTAAGCTACGGAAGCTACGCTGAACTTCAGCTTACCAACCGCCAGTTTGCATTTGCCCGTGACCTTGACAAAATCCGTGTGATCGTTACCGTAAATAACGATGATAATGCAGCAGACATGAGCCTTCCGGCAGGAAACTGTGCAGAATATATCGGAACCCTCACAGGCCGTAAAGTACCTGTTCAGGGTGGACATATCAATGTAACAGTAGCCGCAAACAGCGGTGAAATCTGGGTTCCAGCAGGTGAAATGCCAGAATATATACCAGTAAAAGTAGAAACTGCAGATGTCAAAAAAGTACAGGAAGATACAGAAGAAACAACTTCCCCACAGACTGAGTCTCCTGCACAGAAAACAATAACCGCAGCAGAAGAAACCGCAGCAGCAAAAGCAGAAGATATTCAGCCTGAAAAAACTGCCGATACTTCAGCCATATCAGCAGAAAACAGTTTTCCGGAAAATACGGAAGCCGCTGCTGAAAAGGAAAAGACAGTAATTGTAGATATGAATAAATCCCCGGAAGACATGACTGTAGATGAATTACAGCAGGCAATCCTTGCCAAAATGGCAGGTAACGGCCTTGTTACAGACCAGATGAAGAAAACAGTATATGATAATATCTGGCATGATTCTCTGGTAAACTGGCTCAAGAGCTTCCACTAATCAGATTATCGTCAGTATTTTTCATCTTTTCTTTCATTAATAAAAGAGAAATTTTCCATGTGACAATTTTTTTGCCGTTGACTAAATATTTTTTTGGTGGTAAGATATGGATACAGATACAGACAATCAATCACACTAAATCGTACGGGAGGAATTCACTCATGAAAACACTTGAAACAAAAAAAGCACCAGCAGCAATCGGACCATATTCTCAGGCAAAAATGACAGGAAACTTCTTATTTGCATCCGGTCAGATTCCGGTAGACCCGGCTACAGGTGAAGTTGCAGGCGATAAAATCGAAACACAGGCAGAGCAGTCCTGCAAGAACGTAGGAGCAATTCTTGAAGAAGCCGGACTTACATTTGACAATGTTATCAAGACTACATGCTTCCTTGCTGATATGGCAGATTTCGCTGCATTCAACGCTGTGTATGAGAAATACTTCACAAGCAAACCGGCCCGCTCCTGCGTTGCTGTAAAACAGCTTCCGAAGAACGTACTCTGCGAAGTGGAAGCTATCGCTGTAGCTGAGTAATTCAGCCAAACCACAATATAATAGATATTTCAAAACAATTTCTGAATCTGATTCAGATGGGGAAAACAGCCAGGAAAAAATCCACCTGGCTGTTTTTTGTTTTCAGGCTACCTGCAATTGCTGATATTTGCTATAATAGTATAAAAGAATTCCGGCAAAATGAAAGGTAAAAGTTATGAGATCAATATCCATATATGCACTTACGAGAAATCAGAATAAAGATTCTCTGTCAAAACTGGAACGTCAGTTATCCGGTCGGGAATATTTCCTCAAAATACGGGAATGGGAACTTCAGAGTATGAAAGCACTGGTACGCCAGTTAGAATCGCATATGACTAAAGTCTGTTCCCTGCGCTTTTTCTATTCCTACCAGATTCCAAAACTCGGGAAAGAATTTGATCTTCTCCAGATTAAAGACGACCAGATTATAAATATTGAACTGAAAAGCGGGGCTGTATCTGAGGAGGCAATTCGTAAACAGCTTATGCAGAACCGTTATTACCTTTCCGTTCTCGGACGCTCCATACAGTCTTATACGTATATCAGCAGTCAGAATCGCCTTGTCAGGCTTACCAATCATGATCATATTGCAGAAGCCGACTGGATAGAGCTGTGCAGATCACTGCAAAAGGAGAGCAGTGATTATCAAGGGAATATTGACAATCTGTTTCAGGCCGAACTATATCTGATTTCCCCCATCACAGAACCGGCCCGTTTCCTGAAAAAAGAATACTTCCTGACTTCCCAGCAGCGGGATATCCAGCGCCAGATCTTAAAGAAACTCCGTATCAGCCGGTTCGGATATTTCTGTTTTACCGGACTTCCCGGAACAGGAAAAACATTGCTTCTCTATGATATCGCCATGAAACTGTCCAGGCGTCAGCAGATATGCATGATTCACTGCGGTAATGCCGGAAAAGAATGGAAAATACTGCATAAACGTTTACAGCGTATTGCTTTTCTTTCGGACAATCAGCTGACCGAAAATACAGAGCTGAAACATTACAGTGCAGTTCTGGTAGACGAAGCACATTTGCTTTCTTCAGAAAAACTGCAGATTCTGTTAACGCAATCGGAGGGGGAGTTTCCTGTAATATTTTCCAGCGATTCCGAAGATGCCATATGTCCTGAAGAATTAGGGGTAAATACATTAAAACTCATAGAAAATCTGCCAGAAATCCAGATGTTTCACTTAACCAACCGCATCCGTACCAATGCGGAACTTTCCTCATTTATCCAGAATATGCTACACCTTACAGACAGAAAAACCTCAAAACCCTATCCGCATGTTTCTGTTGTATATGCAAATAATGAAGAGGAGACTGCTGCCTTACTGGAAGATTATATACATCAGGGTTATGAATATGAGATTACTGCCGTGAGAGACATAAAACGTCTTGTTATCATATTGGACGAACGATATTACTATGATCAGAACAGATATCTGCGTTCAAAACATTTCAAAGAAGGCAGGTCTGATGTCCGTAATTTATTTCACCAGCTGAATCAGGCCAAAGAGGAACTTTCTATAATTGTCAGAGAAAATACATATGTATACGAAACATTACTCACGCTTTTACAGCCTGATACTGTCAGATAAAAACTGCAAACTATCCGACTCTCCCTTGAAATCCCCCACCATTCCGTATATAATAGGAATATTGTGGGGGATTTTCCCTGCTTAACACAATGTTGATACAATAACCTCTGAAAGGAATACTATGAGAACTCTAGCTTTAAGCGATGAAATTTTAATGAAAGTTGACAAGGCTGCCCGTTACATCGGTGGTGAAGTCAACTCTGTAATGAAAGATAAGAATGACGTAGATATCCGCTTTGCCATGTGCTTCCCGGATGTTTATGAAATCGGTATGTCCAATCTGGGCATGATGATCCTCTATAACATGTTCAATGAACGTGAGGATGTCTGGTGTGAGCGTGTCTTTTCTCCGTGGATGGATCTGGATAAAATTATGCGTGAGGAACATATTCCTCTCTTTGCCCTGGAATCCCAGGAGCCTGTAAAGGAGTTTGATTTCCTTGGTATTACCCTTGGATATGAGATGTGCTATACCAATGTGCTTCAGGTACTTGACCTGAGCCATGTTTCACTTCTGGCAAAGGATCGTAAGGAAGATGACCCTATCGTCATCGGCGGCGGTGCATGTGCATATAATCCGGAACCGATCGCAGAATTTTTTGATATGTTTTATATTGGCGAGGGTGAGACTGTCTATGATGCTCTGTTTGATGCATATAAGGCAAACAAGGCAGCAGGCGGCTCCAGAGCAGACTTCCTGTTTGCAGCTTCCCAGATTCCCGGAATTTATGTTCCCTCTTTATACAATGTAACCTACAAAGAAGACGACACCATTGCTTCCTTTACACCTGCAAAAGAGGGCGTACCTGAGAAAGTCTGTAAACAGCTGATCACCGATGTCACTAAAGACTACCGCGCGATCAAAGCTCCTGTAGTTCCATTTATTAAAGCTACTCAGGATCGTGTTACCCTGGAAATCCAGCGTGGCTGTATTCGCGGATGCCGTTTCTGTCAGGC
>ADJT01005760.1_pt1 | contig 18616 bp, 9 predicted proteins | sample 268108 | NCBI WGS metagenome assembly ADJT01 (sample SAMN00007487, study PRJNA43253) | human gut metagenome | isolation source: feces sample TS29
TTAGTCCTATCTGAAACGTCAAAAAGCTCGTCTGTTTCAGCAAACGCAGCCGGATTTTGTGGTTGCGAAAGATCCGCTTTTTTCGTTGCTCTCAGATGCACCTCAGGAGCTGGCGCAAATAGAAATCGGCAAGGGGGAACCGGGAATCAGGGGCGGGGCAGGGGGGGACAAAAAAGCGAATGGCATATCTGCAGCAAACCCGCACCCCGTTGTAAAGGGAGAACGGCGTCCCGTTGGCGGGCGTGCAATCCACCAAACACACACCCGCCGCCGCAAACACCGCAAACCGTTTGCAGGGGCGCGGTGTACCCATCGCGCCGCAAAAAAACGGGAACCGTGCGCCGCAAACCTGCCATCCCTCCCACAAGGCGCCCACCCAGCCGCCAGGCCCCGCCACAAACAGGCGCATGCGAAACAAATAATTGCGCAAAAACAGGGAAATGTAGCAAAAAAGGCGAATTTTGCTGCAAAGTTGCGCTCTGTGTGCGCAGAGAATCATAAACGCGCGGTTAAAGTATATAAAAATGACCGCTGCCAAAAAGAAAATCAGGAATAAATTATACAAAGGCTTTGAATACATTGTATAATTGGAGGAAAACGCAATCAGTAAAAGTGCTGAAAAACAGGAATTTACGTGGATTGTATTGCCTTTCTGGTATAAAGGTGCTATACTTTAACACTGAAAAGTAAATGCGCAATGAGAAGATTCGATGCGTAATTTTTTTGAAAACAACATGGCAACGGTTGCGCAAGTAAAAGAAGCTGGCTTCTTTTATTGTTCCACAGGGATCCCCTGTGGAACAATGTGCTTTCATCAAGCCAGCGCGAAAGGCGAGTGAGCAGATTGAATAGAACAGGGAAAAACACAACAGGTTGGGCGCGCCGGCTGACAGCGCTGCTTGTCACCGCTTGCCTGGTTATGGCAATGGCCCTGCCTGTATACGCCGAGGTGGATCTTCTGCCCGACGCACCTGACGAAGTAGAGCTGCTGGAGGATGAGCAGGGAACGGCCTCCGGGGAGGATACCGTTCCGCCGGAGCAGAACGCCGCCGCCCCGGAACCGGAACAAAGCGCCGAGCCGGAGCAGCCCGCCCCGACCGAAACGCCGGAGCCCACGGCAGAACCCACCCCGACCCCGGAACCGGCAGCCACCGCAACGGCCACCCCTGTGCCGACCGTGACCCCCACCGCCACCCCGGAACCGACCGAACAGCCGCAGAAGATGTACGCCGCAAAAAGCGTGGATAACGTGCAGGCAGTTAGTGAGCCGGAAGCGGCAAAAGGATTCACGGTTTACTTTGTCGTTCCGGATACGATTAATGGGGTGACCGTTTTAGCTTCCCATGAAATTAAGCTTAATGTAAGAACTGATGCAACTCCGGGCAATTCTGATAAGGGTGAGTGGTGGCATTCGCATCCAATGGAGCCGACCGGACGGAAAACAGAAGATGGACATAAGATTTATGCCGTTAAGAATTGTAAAGATATAGAAGGAAAAAACTTTCTAGAAATACAGTTCCAGTTATACGAAGGTTCTACTTGGAAAGGAGAGATTAAGCTAAATAGTAACCTGGGTCCTATAAGCGACTACAATAATAAAATGTATGATCCAACTAAAGGTGAATGGACAGACGATTCCATCCTGACGAGTCATACATACTATGCAGGCAAACCCATCAAGTTCGAAAACCGCAGTACAGCTAATTTGACGAGCGTAAAGGCAAATTTCTATATCCCTGATGAAAAAAGTGAAACCTTAACATTGGTTAATGATGGCTCAGAAGCTAAACCTGTTGCTAAGGAAGAATTCGTTACTTTTACCATCCCAGACGTGGAATGCTCTTATGTTCAGTTTACATGGGTTGAGGACGGTAAAAACAAAACCAGCAAATACTATAACTTCTATAACGAATCTGTTAGTGATGATAAAGAATCCTTTCTATACAGTGAAACAAGTAACTGCTTTATCTATACTGGCACAGACAACGTAAGATGGGGTAAAGAAAACTCTTTCCGTATCTATTACGATGCTACTTTTTCCAAGATGGCATTGACGGGAGATACCGGCGACTATTCAATCCCCAAAGCCAATCAAAGTACGGTTTACTACCGCTTAAAAGGAGATGGCGAAGAAAGCATAGGCGGCCCAATGAGCCGGATTGAGGGCACAGATTACTATGCAGCAGATGTGCCGGATGGCTATACCAAAATTGTATTCTCCTCGTATCCGTTGAGTGACGATGAGGACCTTGCAACCTGCGGCAACAGTACAAAATGGGAAGACATCCCTTCAGGCTATAAGGATACGGAACAGTGCTTCTATGCGGATACGAATGACGATGCAGTATATGGCAAGGGCCAACGTGGCGGCTACTGGGCTCCAAAAGACACCACCCCGCGTGATGCCGAAAAGGGGAAGAGTACTGGCACTAAAGTAGTAGATATTAAACCCGCTGATTTTACGGAAGAAGCAGACACAAAATATGTTACCAGTACGCTGTATGACTATTATACAGATTACGAGTTGAACGGCATGAACCGTGATAACTACGGTGGATGGACTGGTGTAAGTTACCGCAACTGGGTAACCTTCCGTGAATTTGATCAGGCGCTGAGCGATTATTATAAGAAGGCAAAGGCCCAATACCCGATTTATACCGGACATTTCCAGCCTTCTTATCCTGGCTGGGGATATACGTTTGCTGCGATTAGTGCTGCATTGAATCTTTGGGGGCTTAATAGCGACTTCAATAATGAAAATCGCTTCATGGCAATCAATAACTCCACAATCAATGAAAATGGAAATAACGATGGCGAACATTATGACTATGCCTATCAGGGCTTGGTTGAATCCAAAACCTCCACTGGTGATGCAACAGGTGAACCGCTGCTGAAGGATACACTGAAAGATACAAAAGTAGTAGAACCACACTTCGATGAAGCGTTTTTGAGCGGCACCAACAGCAAAAATGCAAAGCTTGGCGATGTGTACAATAATGTTGCGTTCCCCTTTACCAAGAAACAGATTTTTGATGAGGATAAGGGCGTTGATTACTGGTACTTTGACAGCCAAGATACGACCCTGTACTTGAAGCAGGATACCAAGCAAGATCAATATTTCCTGAAATCAAGCACAGACGAGCGGGAAAAGTCATGCAATCTTAAATCTGACTCCTCCTTAAAAACGATAAAAAAAGATGGCAAGGATGTAAATTCCTATGGCTACTTCCCGTTCAATGAAACAGCAACCTCTCTTAATGCTTCTACCTACAATTACGGCTTTGGCACCAAGCTGCAGATGGATTTTACCCTGACGGATGACGGCAAAGTTGAAACAGAGAAGGCAGATGGAACAAAGGAAAAAACCAGCATCAAGTTCTTCTTCTCCGGTGACGATGACGTTTGGGTATTCATTGATGGCCAGCTGGCGCTTGACGTTGGCGGCGCCCATGGTAAGGTTTCCGGCCTGCTGGAATTTGGCGAGACAAATACAAAAGATGGAAAGAAAAATAGTGTAACAGCCTATGTCAGTAGGGTCAAAACAGGCGGAACGTCAGATAATGATAAAGATGAAACAAATGGCAATCGCGCTGTCAAGACCGTAACATATAATGGCGAGAAAATCTCTTTCTACGCGGAAAGCACTCCTCTTGTAGAGAAAGACACTCCTCTTGTACTCGACAAAGGCAAAAAGCACACCCTTACCATGTACTATATGGAACGCGGTATGTGGGAGTCCAACATGGCGGTGGCGTTCAACTTCCCGGATAATAACGAGCTGCAGGTTCAAAAAGAGGTCGAACTGAAAAACGTTAATCCGGCCTTCCAAGACTGCTTTAAAAACCAGAAAATCTTCAACTTCACCATCCAGAACCAGGCAACCCATTATGGAGAAAAAGAGGCCGCTGGCTCGGATACAAGCGGTACCAAAGAGGTGAATTTGACTGCGGATTGTGACGAGATTAAACCCGCAACCAATTCAACCGAAGGTGAGTACATTTTCAAGTTGGATACAAACCCCGAGCAAGGTTCCGGGCCTGAAGGCGAAAAGGTCCTTCACTGGTACGCACGCTATACGGATACGGAACCCGTCAGTGCAGCGCGTAAGAAACGTTATGGCATCCTGACGCTGAAAAACCCCATCGATATCAAAGACGAGCGCTTCCTTACGTTCCAGGTTTACGTTGATCCAAAGGATCATGGAGGTGACCTTTCCCTCAACAACCTGTATCTGGAACTGCTGGATGAAAACAACGTCCAAAAAGGCAGCCTTGGCACAACAGGCATTAACGGCGCAACGTATGGCTCGGTCGAACTGGTGACAGGCAAATGGGTCACCGTAAAGCTGGACCTGAACAAGATGAAAAAGCAGGACAATTTTAACAACTACGTCAAAACCATCCGCGTGGGCGATAACTATAGCCGCCACATCTATTTCAGGAACTTTACCTTCATTCCCAAAGCGGTGCCAAGTACGATGACCGGCTTTACAACCGATCAGAAGGAAATCCCGGATTACGGCTCCGCCACAAGCGGTCAGTTGCAAAACGCCATAAACGCACAGTACACCTCCACCAAGGACAGCGACACCCAGTTAGTGGACGATGACGGACGCTTTGTTCTGGAAGATGGAGAAACCGTTACCTTCAGTGACCAGTTCCGCCGCGGCAGCTACATTTCGCTCAAAGAGGAACTGAACCGAAACCTGTACGACACCACATGGACGGTGTGCGAGAACGGGCAGGCGGTTACTTCGATGAAGGGCGATAGCGAATCCGTGACAGTTACCGACACGAACAAGTCGCTGGACAAGCAGGAGGGAAGCAGCCCCAATGATGGCCGAACGGAAAAAATAAGACCGAATGATGATCAAACGGGTAATAACTATACCGGAACCAAACCCAAAGGCGACACCATCGTCTTCCGCTCCTATAAGGACCCGGACGAAAATAGCTCCACGCTGACAAAGCTAAAGGTAAAATACGTCAACACCGTCAAAACCGGCGGGCTGAAAATCCAAAAGAAGGCCGCAGACGGTGAGAAAGATACCATTAAAGGCACCTACACCTTCAAAGTTACCTTTAATGATGTTGGCGGTGAGGGTCTGGAAAAAGAGCCCATCATAAAGTATGTTGAGATCAACATGAGCGATGAGAACAACTCAGAACACACCGGAACCATCACCGGCATCCCCGTTGGTACCCGCTATATCATCGAGGAAGTCGGAAGCAACGATGGTGCCAAACTGCAAAGCGTAACCGTTCCGGATAGTTGCAAATCCGCCCATGTGATCAAAAACAACACCATGGTGGAAGGCGTGATTGAGAAGAGCAAAGATCCGAACAATCCGGAACTTACCGCAATCTTTACCAACACCCAGCGCACACTGATCAACATTGAGTTCGATAAGCTCTGGAAAGATGCAAATGGTAAGGACCTTACTACAGAGAACCGGCCGGGTACAATCTACATCCAGCTCCAGCGCCGTCTGGCAACCAGCCAAAACGATGCAGACTGGAAACCGGTAAACTACCCGAGAGCAGACAGCCCAAACTATGTTACCATTAACCGCGGTACTTACGGCTGGCTGTATACCTTTAGCGGTTTGGATCAGTACCAAATCAATACGGATAAAAGCCAGACCGATTATGTGTACCGCATTGTGGAAGGTACGGTGGAGAATGACCAATTTGAACAGGTAGCACCAGGCAAAACCATTACGATTAAAGGCAATACGTATGTTGTAACGGCTAATGCAACACCAAACAGCGAAACGAACAGCGAAAACGGCGCAACTACAACGCCAGCCACAGGAACCACCGATGGAACCATCACCGGCGGCAGCGGCAAGATTGAGCTGACCAACACGCTGCAGAACCCGAAGTTTGTACTGGATATCATCAAGAAGGACGCGGAAAAAGGCGAAAAAGGCAAAGAAGTGCCCTTGAGTGATGTTGAGTTCAAGCTGGAAAAGCTGGTCGAAACAACCGAAGGAGAACCGCAGGTAGATACTACCTATAAATTCAATGACACAAACACAGGTTCCATTACCGCCAAAACGAACGATAAAGGCGAAATTACCAAGGTGTTCACAAATCTGGAACCCGGTACATACCGCCTGACGGAAACCAAGGCACATGCGGGGTACAACCTGTTGGCACAGCCAATTGTGATCGAATTTACCCAAGCCGGCACGTGTTCTATTGATGGGCAGGTAATTCCGCTCGGAGACAAGTTTACGAAGTCCGACAACACCTACACCATGACCCTTACCGTTCTGAACCGTAAAACGCCTGAGCTGCCCCACACGGGTGCAGACGCGCCAAGCCTGTGGCTGCTGATCGGCATGCCGCTGGCGGTGGCAGGGCTGTTGATATTCACATTCCGCTACAACAGGAAAGGGGGCCGGCGACATTAACCATCCCCCGGAAACCCAGCAACCCCCAGGATACAGGGCCTGCCCGCCAGTACGCGCCCGTTTACGGCAGGGCGCAGCCTTAAGCCAAATGGGCAAGCGGCCCGGTTTTTCCTCCTTTTTTCTTCACGGCACAGTGCGGACGGCGCGGCAGCGTTTCCCCGCTGCAGCGCCCCGCACTGCACGCCGTGCTGATGCAGAACCCTTAAGCCGGGCGGCCCCGCCGCCCATCCGATGATGATTTTTTTAAGAGAAGAGGTACTGAAATGAAAAAAGCAAAACGTTTTCTCACAGGCCTGTTGAGCGCCGCCTTGGCCCTCAGCCTGTGCGCCATGCCAGCAATGGCGGAGAACAGTGGAACATCGACGACACCACAACCGAGTACAGCTGTATGGACGCGGGATACCGGTTCCATTACGATTCATAAGTATGAGTACAATGGCGAGGTAAAGCCGGACAGCACTGGTGAAGAGGAAGATGCAACGAAACTCCCCGCGGATGCTAACCCATTGAAAGATGCAACTTTCACTGCATATCAGGTATGGAATGAAAATACCTTAAGAGAGTATTATAGTGCATCCAGTGATAAGGCGCAGCCGAATGTTGACGATCTTATTGAAAAGATAAACGGCAACTATGTAGTTAAGGACGAAACGAAAACACCGAAAGTTGCAGAAGGAACGACAGATGTTGATGGCATTGCTACACTGAAAAATGATGAGAACAGTACAGACCTTCCGCTTGGTTTGTACTTGGTAGTTGAAACTCAGTCGCCGGCATCGGTTACTACCCGTTGCAAGCCTTTCTTGGTTTCTGTTCCCATGACTCGTATCGGCGCAACGAAACCGGGCGAAGAGTGGCTGTATGATGTCCATGTTTATCCGAAAAATAAAACAGATTATGGCAATATTACATTGATCAAAAAAGGTCAAGTTGGCAACGGCGAAGCTAACGAGACGCTTTCTGGTGTAACTTTCAAGCTGTATAAATTTGTGGGCACTAAAACCGAAGGCAAAATCTCTCCTTTTACGACTACGAATTACACGGACGACCTAAATGATACAACGATGATGTGGAAGCAAATCAAGAAGTCTTCTACAGCTTCCGGTGATAACACGGGTACTGAGTTTGGTGCAAATGGGCTGCTCACAACAGGTAGTGAAGGAAGCGATTTAGGCAAAATTACTGTCAGTGGCCTTTCGGCAGGTTATTACTGCTTTGTTGAACAGGGTGTCGGCAGCAATAAAGCATTCATCACGGATCAGACCCCGCATTACTTTGAAGTAAAAAATGGTTCTAGCCAGGAAATTACCGTTGCAAATAATGGTGAAGTGACTACTAAAGGCAATGATGAGAAAAACCTTGAATTGACTGTTACTGACCCGCGCCCCGATGTTGAGAAGAAAGTTAAGGATCGTGCTCCTGCAAAAGATGGCGATGAATACGTTGAAGCATCCGACTACAGCGTTGGCGATAATGTTCCTTATAAGGTAACAGTGAAAGTGCCTGAGGTACTGTTGACTGCGACTCCTAAAGAAAATGAGGCAGACAATTTTGTATTTGAAGTAACGGATACGCCGGAAAATCTGAAGAATAATCAGGACGTTAAGGTATACACTTCTGCTAATGAAGAATATAAGGGCGCTGGTGTAAATATTTCTTATGATGCCCCTGAGAACGGGTTCACTGCAAAGTTTACGCAGGCAGCACTTCAGGAACTTGTTGGTACAAAGGCAGATGGTTCCTACAACGATACATTTACCATTACATATACCGCAACACTGCTTAAGGGTGCGGATATGACCGTCAATGGCAACAAGAACACGATCAATCTGAAGTATTCTAACAAGATTGATGCAGACGGCAAAATTAACCCGGATACCAGCGAAATTGAAGACGGTGCCGTTGTTTACACTTTCAGCATTCATGTTGATAAGCGCGGTGAAAAGAATGACGGTGATCCGCTCCCGGGTGTTAAATTCAACGTTTATAAAAAAGTTGCAGAAGGTACGCCGGATGCGGTCAAGGGTTCTACCATCGGTATTACTGGTGAAGATAAAGATAACTGGTTCGTCAAAGTTGTAATTGATGATAAGAAAAATGATGATACCAAATACGATTTGGTAACTGGTCCTGATGGTAAGGCACAAGTAGATGGCCTGGCCAATGGTACTTATTATCTGGTTGAAACTGCAACCGTAAATGGCTATAATCTGCTGAGCGGCCCTGTTAAAGTTACGATTCAGGTATCGTACAAAAAGAGTTGGACTGTAAAAAATGACTATGTTGATGGCAAGCTGGTTCATCAGAAAGAGACCGAGGATGAAGAGTACTTTGGTGGAAAGCCAGGTGCCCCTGGAAATGGCTATATTCTGACTACCATCATCAACCGCAAGGGCTTCAACCTGCCCACCACCGGTGGTTTCGGCACCCTGCTGTTCAGCGGCATTGGTGTGCTGCTGGTTGTGGCCGGTGTTGGCGTGCTGCTGAGCCTGAAAAAGAAGAACCGCACCTGATGCGCCCGCCGCAAGGCAAAACAATGTTACAATTCACCAATAGGGTATAGAGGGATAATCCATCATACACAGGGGGAGGGCCGGATTTGGCCCTCCCCCTATGGTGGGTTATTGGGAAATAAATTTTTTTGGGTGTACATGGCCGTTGTTCGGTTGATTTTTAGGTTCTGCGTGGGGAACCACCCTACGGGTTAGGTTTGTGGCGGGGAACCACCCCTCAGGCCGCTCCGCGTCCAGCTCCCCTCAAGGGGCGCCAATATCTCACCTTATGTTTGCGGTGGCTCCCCTTGAGGGGTGGTTCCCCGTGCAGAACCTAAAAATAAATATGGCAAGGCCCGTCAAACGGGCCGATGGCGAGCATCGGCCCCTACAAATGATTTGCAATGTTTGCGGCGCGGGGTGGATGGGCGGCAATTATTAGGCCCGTCAAACGGGGCGTCGGGGACGCCGCCCCCTACATGCAGGGCGAGGTTTATTACAATTTTGTGGTGTGCAACGCCGTAAGGCCCTACAGATTATTTTATTGTTATTCACTACCCTAAAAACCACCCCCAACCCAATATCTCCTGAGCGGCGCAATGCGGCGCGGTCCACCACAATTATTCATTATTCTTTATTATTTATTCTTTTGCCTACTTCCAATTCCTAATTTCTAATTTCTAATTGCATCAGTTCCCAACTTCAACCCTCTCACGGAAAGGTTCGCGGTGACGCTATGGATACCACAACAAAACTAAAAGTCGGCTTTGCGGCCTTGATGATCCTGTCCGGCATTGGGGTGGCATCGTACCCGGTTATCAGCAACGCGGTGGCGCAGCGCCACGCCAGCGAAGCGATCCAAAATTACGATGATACCGTAAAAAGCATGGATACCGAAAAACTGGACGCCGCCAAGGAGGCCGCCCGCCGCTATAACCAGCAGCTGGACAGCGCCGTGGAGCGCGATGCCGCAGGCGAAGCGGAGGATACCGGCACCAGCTATGTGGACCTTGTGGATGTGGGCGAAAGCTTGGGGTATATCACCATCCCGAAAATTGACGTCAACCTGCCTATTTACGAAGGCACCAGCGATGATGTGCTGCAAAGGGGCGTTGGCCATCTGGAAGGCTCCAGCTACCCCCTTGGCGGCGAAAGCACCCACAGCGTGCTGACCGGCCACCGCGGCCTGCCCGAAGCCGTGCTGTTCACCGACCTGGACAAGCTGGAAGAGGGCGACTGTTTCTACCTGCATATTCTGGATGAAACGCTGGCGTACCAGGTGGATCAAATCAAAGTGGTGGAACCGGAGCACACCGAGGATCTGGAAATCACCGCGGGGCAGGATTACTGCACCCTTGTTACCTGCACGCCGTATGCCATCAACACCCACCGCATGCTTGTGCGCGGCACCCGCATCCCTTATAATGGAGAGGAAGAACCCAACACCCCGCAGGCCGTGCAGTATCAGGCGCTGCGCACCGGAACGGTGGTCAAGCGCGTGGTGGATGCCTGGCCGTGGATCGCGGTAACGGGCAGCATTGTGATCGGCGGCGAAGCGCTGCTGCTGCTTTTGCTGCTGCACCGCTGCAAAAAGCGCGAGGAGGATGACTAAATGGGACGGCTGATTGCTAAAATTCTGGCCTGGCTGGCCATTTTGCTGGGGCTGGCGCTGTTGATACAGCCCACCGCTGCCCAGTGGTGGACCAGCACCCGCAACGCCAAAACCGCTGCGCAGTTTGCGGCCCGCGCCGAAGCCCAGCCCACCGCCCCCGCGGCGGAGGAAACCACAGCCGAACCCCCGGAGCCGGAACGCGCCTACCCTGAACTGTACGCCGCGATGCAGGACTATAACGCGGAAATTTACGCCGGGGGCCAAAGCGGCCTGACCGACCCGTTCGCCTACGAGGAAGCCCCGCTGGACCTTGCTGCCTATGGCTATGACGATGATGTGCTGGCTGTGCTGTGGATCCCGCGCCTGAACCTGGAGCTGCCCGTTTACCTGGGCGCCAGCCGCGAAAACCTGGCCAAAGGCGCGGCGCTGCTGGGCCAGACCTCGATGCCGCTGGGCGGCGAAAACACCAACACCGTGATTGCCGCCCACCGCGGCTATTATGGCGCGGAAATGCTGCGCAACGTGCAGCAGATCCAGGTGGGGGACAAGATCCAGCTGACCACCCCGTGGGAAACGCTGATTTACCGCGTGAGCGAGCTGAAAATTATTGACCCCAGCGATATCAACGCTGTGCTGATCCAGCCGGGGCGGGACCTGCTGACCCTTTCCACCTGCCACCCCTACACCCGCAACAGCCAGCGCTACCTGGTAATTGCGGAGCACGACACCGCCGCTGCGGACACCACCAAAGAGGAGGATTTGCAGGAAAGCGCCGCTACCTGGGACGAAACACCGCGCCAGGTGACCGTGGAGGATGCCGGCGGCAGCTCCATTGCCGAAGTGGCTCCCCAGGCCCTGACCCCATTGCCGGGGGAGGGCAGCGCGGAATCCGAGGGGAGCGCGATCTCCAATACCATGATCTGGCTGGAAAACAACGCACTGTGGGCCGGGCTGGTGGTTATTGCCGCCGCCGTTGGCATTATGGTGATATGGAAAAAACACCGGGAGGATTAACCATGCAGTACACACAGCAGGCCGCCGCCGTTACGGCCGAAGTAAACAAGGCCGTGCAGGGCAAACAGCAAACGGTAAACACCATCTGGATGGCCATGCTGGCGGGCGGCCATGTGCTGATTGAGGATATTCCCGGCGTGGGCAAAACCACGCTGGCGCTGGCCTTTGCCCGCGCGCTGGACCTGAAAGAAAGCCGCGTGCAGTTTACGCCGGATGTTCTGCCGTCCGATTTGGTGGGATTTTCCGTTTACCAGAAAGAGACCGGCAAGTTTGTGTACCACGCCGGTGCGGTGATGTGCAACCTGTTTTTGGGCGATGAGATCAACCGTACCTCCTCCCGCACGCAGTCGGCTTTGTTGGAAGTGATGGAAGAAGGCACGGTGACGGTGGACGGCGTTACCCGCCCGGTGCCCGCACCTTTTACCGTAATTGCAACCCAAAACCCCATCGGCGCCGCCGGCACGCAGATGCTGCCGCAGTCTCAGCTGGACCGTTTCATGGTCTGCGCCGTAATGGGCTACCCCGATGAGGAAGCGGAGCTGGCAATTTTGGCCGGGCAGAGCAAAGGCCGCCTGCTGGACCGTGTGCGCCCCGTTGCCGGTCAGGCGGATCTGCTTGCCATGCAGCAGGAGGTCAGCACGGTATTTGTGCATGAGCTGATGTACCGCTACATTGTGGCGCTGGCCCAGGCCAGCCGCAAGGACCCGCGCCTGGCCGTGGGGTTAAGCCCCCGTGCCACCCTGGCGCTGACCAGCATGACGCGCGCGGCGGCGTACCTGGCGGGGCGGGATTTTGTTGCCCCGCAGGATGTGACCGCTGTGTTTGATGCGGTTGCCCGCCACCGCCTGGTGCTGAACGACCAGGCCCGCGCAGGCGGCGAAACGGTGGACAGCGTAATGCAGGACCTGCTGCGCACCGTGCCGCGCCCCCGCCCCGAAAAGGCTGACCGCCATGGCAGGTAAGCTGGGCCGGGCGCTGGTGCTTTTGGTGCTGCTGGCCGCGGCGCTCATCACCCAGGCACCGCTGGCGGTGTTCCTGTTAGCGTTTGCGCTGGTGCTTCTGGTGCTGCTGCGGCTGGATGCCGCCTATCTGCGCAGGCAGGTAACGGCAGAGCTGCTGGTGCCGGACAAACCCGTGATACAGGGCGAAGATTTTACCCTGACGGTTCGGCTGCGCAACCGCAGCTGGTTGCCCATCCCTGCGCTTGTGGTGCTGCTGAACGCCGCCGATGAATGGGGCGGGGGGCAGATCACCCTGCGCTGCGCCGCCATGCTGGGCGGCAAGGAGAGCACCGAACAGCGCATTACCTTAAACGCAGGCAAAAGCGGCGTGTGGAGCATTGCGGTGCGGGGCATCACCCTGCGGGATCACCTGGGGGTGTTCACCGCGGCGTGCCCGGCTGCCGTGCAAAGCCGGAGCATCTGTGTGCTGCCCGCTGCCGCGGCTGGCAAAGCCAAAGCGGAAACCGCCCCCGATGAGGACGGCGACGAAGCCGACACCCGCGCCGCCCTGGGCGGCAGCTATGAGCTGCGGGAGTACCGGGACGGGGATACCCTCAAGCAGGTACACTGGAAGCTGAGCGCCAAGCTGGACCGCCTGATGGTGCGCGAACCGCTGACCGCCCTGCGCGCTGCCCTGACCCCCGGTGGGGACCTGGACGGAGCGGAGGAATGGGGGGATTTTCCCCAACAGGCGGCGAAGCACCGCAAAAACCCGCCCAAGCGCAAAAAAGAACGTACTGCCCTGAGCCGGCGCGGCGCTGCCGACCCCGGCAGTGGGCTGAAGTTTGTGGACCGTGTGCTGGTGAGCACCCAGCGCCCCGCAGCGCACCCCGCGTTGTGGCTGGCGGCAGATGCCGCGCTGCTGCTGGCGCTCACCTTTGGTTTGCTGCTGGTGCTTTCCACCGGGTTCGGCATTGCGGTGCCGTTGTGGGTGTGGCCCGCGGCAGCCGCTTTCTGCGCCGGGTGGGCGCTGTTCCTGCGTGCGCCGCAAGCCCTGCGCCGCTGGGGGCTGCTGGCGGGGGTGATTGTGTATCTTGTGGTGTTGTTCATTTGCCAGCGGAACTTTTTGGCCGGGGCGCAGCAGTGCGCCGGGAACATTGCCCAAAGCCTGAACGCCCGCCTTGGCAGCGCGCTGCCGGTGGCCCAGGGCGGCAGTGCGGCGCAGCTGGGGCTGTTTTTGCTGCTGGCCGCCTTGCCCGTTACCGGGGCGCTGGCCGCTGCGGCCCTGCGCCGTGCGGATGCCCTGCTGCTGGATCTAATGCTGCTGCCCGTTGTTGTGCTGCTGGCGCTGGCCGGGGCCGCGCCTGCTGTGCCTGCCTGCCTGCTGCTGTTGGCCGGTTGGATGGGGGCGTGGGCGGCTTCCTGCTCGGTGCAGCGGCGGGCCTTGTGGGGCAGGCGCAATACCGAAAACTACCGCCAGAACCTTTGCCGCCATTATAACATCCAAAAGTTTGCCGCGCTGGCGGCGGGCGGGCTTTGCCTTGCGCTGGCGCTGCCTTGTTGGTGGCTGCTGCGCCCGGCGCTGGGGGTTCCCCTTGGCTGGCTGCAGCCCGCGGCCCAGCGGGTGGAATCCGCCGCGCTGAGCACCGCCATTACCTGGCTGCCGCGGGTCAGCGGCGGCAGGCTGAACATTCAGGTAGAAGCCGCTGCCGGTGGTGTGGCGGATGGCGCCTTGAGCCAGGGCGGGGGTATCCAGGTCAGCGGAGTGACGGATCTGGCCCTGACCGCCAGCGACAAACCCAAAGAAACCGTATACCTGCGGGGATTTATCGGCGGCAGTTATGACGGCACCACCTGGCAGGCCCCTGATGCCGATGCCTTTGACAGCGCCGCTATGAACTGGAAAACCGAGGATAACGCCCGGTTGACCATTGCCAGCCTGCCGTTTTTGCGCACCGCCTATGACGGCACCGCCCAGCCCCAGACGCTGACGGTGGAGCGCATCCACGCCGATACCCAGTACACCTATGCACCGTACAACGCCTACTGGGGTGATTATTACACCATCCAGGGCGATGGCGCCGCCGCGGGCCAGACCGCGCAGGACGATGTGTTCCTGTATTACCCGCGGGATACCGCCCAAACCCAGCTGGAAGCCCGCGCCGATGCCGACCCCAGCGTGCTGGACCGGATGGAAGCATCCTATGCCGCTTACGCCGCCAGCCGCTACACCGCCGTGCCGGACGGCTATGACGAGCTGCAAACCCTGTGCGATGAAGCCAAAAAGGACCAGAAGCTGACCGAAGCTGTGGACATTGGCGATTACATCCGCGCCTACCTAAACACCAACTACCAGTATAACGCCAGCGCTCCCCAGCCGCCGGAGGGGGCCGACCCCATCCGTTACTTTTTAACGGAATCCAAACAGGGGTACAGTGTGCAGTTTGCTTCGGCGGCGGTGGTTATGTTCCGCATGTTCGGGCTGCCTGCGCGCTATGTGGTGGGCTATGCCGCGCCGCAAAGCCTGTTTACCCAACAGGAGGACGGCAGCTGGCACGCCATTTTACAGGACGATAACGCCCACGCCTGGGCGGAGGTGTACATTTCCGGCCAGGGCTGGACCCCCATGGAGATGACCCCCGGCGTGCTGGTCAGCGCCCAACAGGCCGACCTGCGCACCGACCCGCTGCCCGAAACTCAAGGTCAAGACACCGCCCCCGCAGCAGGGGAGAGCAGCGCAAACGAACCCGCAGCCACCATCGTGCCCCGCAGCAGGCTGGTTTTGGCGGCGTTGCTGGGGGGGTGCCTGTTGGCTGCTGTGGTGCTGCTGGTGCTGGCCCGCCGCCATGCCATGGGATATGGCCGGGGCAGCTGCAACGCGCGGGTGCTGGCCGTGTTTGGCAGCATCTACCGCCTTTTGGTGCGTCGCGGCCTGCCGCCGGATACACCATCCGATGCGCCGGAGTTTGCCGCATTTTTGCAAAGTTGTGTCCCCGCCCTTGAACCCCAGGATGCCGAAGCTCTGCTGGCATTGGCCCAAGCCGCCCAATTTGGCGCAGGTACGATGACTGAGCAGGATACGGACAAAATGAGAAAACTTTACCAGGTTATAAAACACACTGGAAAACGGAAACAGAGCCAGAAATCGGTTGAAAAGCAGAGCCAGGAATGATATAATGACCCCGTACTGGGGTAGCGTGTTCTTTGCTTTCTTTGCACAGGGGGCTACCATGATCCAGAAAAATGTGGTATAATATGTTAAGTCCATTGACCAAGTAGGGAATAGCCGGGGGTGGGGGACTGGTTTCTGAAACGGTACCCTGGGAACTGCCCGTGGGGCGGAAAACCGGCAAGGACAGAAAGAAGATCTTATAGAAGCAAACGTTAACAGGAGTAAACCCATGCCGCGCCGTAAACAGACAGAAGGAGAAAAAAAAATTGACATCAGCCAGATGGCTGAAGACCTTGGCGTGTCCAAGACCACGGTATCCCGTGCCCTTTCGGGCAATGGCCGTGTCAGCGAAGCGACCCGCGCCCGCGTGGTCCAGTACGCCAAAGAGAAAAACTATGTGCCCAATATGCTGGCACGCGGGTTGGTAACCCAGCAGTCTTATAATATCTCACTGGTGTTCTCGCGCCAGTTCGGCAACCTTGCCGCACCATTTTTGCGCAAAACCGTCAGCGCCGTGTACGATATTGCCACCCGCAATGATTATGATGTGCTGATGACGATGGTGGGCGAGCAGGAAACAAGCCCGATGCAGCGTCTACTGGTCAACCGCAAGATTGATGGCGTGATTCTGGCCCGCACGCTGGAGCGTGATCCCCTGATCCCCATGCTGCAAAAAAGCGGCATCCCCTTTGTTGCCATTGGCCGCCCGGCTGACCAGGATGTCATCTCGGTGGACCATGATCAGGTGGGCGGCTGCCGCGAGCTGGTCAGCCTGCTGCTGATGAAGGGCCTGCACCGCATTGCTTTGCTGGGCGGATCCATGCTGTACACCGTCAACCAGTCCCGCCTGGAAGGCTATAAGCAGGCGCATGACCGCGCCTGCTGCAAGATTGATGAGAGCCTGCTGTTTTTGGAGCTGGAAAGCGACGATCTACGCACCAGCGCTGTGGAGCTCGCGGTACAGCGTGGGGCGGACTGCATCCTGTGCATGGATGACCAGGTTGCCCAGCTGGCTTTGAACACCCTGAGACAGCTGAACCTGCGCGTGCCGCAGGATATCCGTCTTGCCTCCCTGTATGACGACGAAGCGCTGCAGGGGTGTACGCCACAGATCACGGCGGTCTCTTTTGATGCCGAACAGCTGGGCCGCCGTACCGCACAGCAGTTGCTTTCCCTCATCCGCCATCAGCCGGTGGAAACCCGCACCCTGCTGGGGTACCAGGTGGGGTTGCGTTTATCGACCCAGACCTGAGAGAAAAGTAGATAATGATAAATCAACTGCCCGTACACGGTATGATAAGCCGTTGTGCGGGCAGTTTTTTTCGATAAGGGGTTTTGAAAAAATATAGCGGTCACATAGTATCCCAGCGCCGCAGCGTCAAGCACAACAGGGCAGGGACACAGAAAAACAGGAGGCAACAAGTATGAAGTGCATGGATAAACATGAATTTGAGCAGCAGAATGTTTTTGGAACCGGTGCCGCAAACACCGCTTATGCCAAGTTTTTCATTGGCCAGTCGTTCCTGAACCCGCTGACCGACCCTAAAACCGGTCTGTTTTTGGCCAACGTTACCTTTGAGCCCGGCTGCCGCAACAACTGGCACATCCACCACGCCGCCAAGGGCGGCGGCCAGCTGCTGGTTTGTACCGCAGGCGAAGGCTGGTACCAGGAAGAAGGCAAACCTGCCGTCAGCCTGACCCCCGGCACCGTGATCACCATCCCGGCCAACGTCAAGCACTGGCACGGTGCCAAGGCCGACAGCTGGTTCAGCCACATTGCTGTGGAAGTTCCCGGCGAAGATTGCAGCAACGAATGGTGCGAGCCCGTTACCGACGAAGAGTACGCCAAACTGAACGGATGAGCAGCCGCTAATAAAATCCAACCGGCACGACCCGGCAAAGAGCAGTGGGTAGTGCCGGGTTTACTTTTGGATGCTTTTTTGTCTACAAGTTCTTGCGCCGGGGCGGGCAATCTGCTACACTGAAAAAAATGTTATGTACAGGAGGCTGCAATCATGTATTATCTGGGTGTGGACCTTGGGGGAACCAATATCAAAGCTGCGCTTGTGGATGCAGACGGTGCTATTATAAAGGAAGCGAGCACCCCCACCAAACTGCCGCGCCCGGCCGAGGCCGTGTGCGATGATATTGCAGCCCTCTGCAATCAGCTGGCACAGGGCCAGCTGGTAGCGGGCATTGGCGTTGGCTGCCCCGGCACGGTGGATGGCGGCATCGTGCGCTACTCCAACAATTTGGACTGGCATGATTTTGCCATGGGGGATTATCTGCGCGCCAAAACCGGCCTGCCGGTTGCTCTTGCCAATGATGCCAACGCCGCCGCTTTGGGCGAAGCACTGGCGGGCTGCGCCAAAGGGGCCGAAAGCGCAGTGATCATCACACTGGGCACCGGCGTGGGCGGCGGTGTGGTGCTGGGCGGCAAACTGCTGACCGGTTACACCGGCGCAGCGGCGGAGCCGGGGCACATGGTGATTCTGGACACCCCGGATGCCCCGCGCTGCACCTGTGGCCGCCCCGGCTGCCTGGAAAGCCTGGCCAGTGCCACCGCCCTGATCCGCATGACCAAAGAAGCCATGGCAGCCCACCCCGAAAGCGCCCTGCATGGCCTTGCCGCCCAAAGCGGCGGGGTAAATGGCCGCACCGCCTTTGATGCCGCCGCCCAGGGCGATGCCGCAGGCAAAGCCGTGGTGGAACAGTACATTCATTACCTTGCGGTGGGCGTTGCCAACATGATCAACATCTTCTTCCCGGAAGTGATCGGTCTGTCCGGCGGGGTGGCCAACCAGGGGGAAAACCTGCTGGCTCCCCTGCGCGCCGCGGTGGGGCCAATGGTTTTTGGCAATGCTTACGCCCAAAAGCACACCCGCATTACCACCTGCACCCTCGGCTACCGCGCCGGGGTGATTGGAGCAGCGCTGCTGGCCAAAAACCAGGGATGATGCCTTTAGC
>ADJT01000436.1_pt1 | contig 18570 bp, 9 predicted proteins | sample 268108 | NCBI WGS metagenome assembly ADJT01 (sample SAMN00007487, study PRJNA43253) | human gut metagenome | isolation source: feces sample TS29
ATCCTCACTCCATGAAACGCATGGAGACGGGCGGCTACAACAAGGTGGCGAACATCGTAGGACATACCATGCAGTTCCATCCGCACGGTGATGCTTCTATCGGCGATGCTCTGGTACAACTGGGACAAAAGGACTTGCTCGTGGATTGCCAGGGAAACTGGGGTAACATTCTGACGGGTGACAGCGCCGCTGCCCCCCGTTATATCGAAGCACGTCTCTCCAAGTTCGCACTGGACGTGGTATTCAACCCCAAGACCACCGAATGGAAACTCTCTTATGACGGGCGAAACAAAGAACCGGTTACACTACCGGTAAAATTCCCACTGCTGCTTGCACAAGGTGTGGAAGGTATTGCCGTAGGCCTGTCATCCAAAATATTACCACATAACTTCAATGAGCTGTGCGATGCTTCCATCAGCTATCTGCACAACGAAGAATTCAAGCTGTACCCCGACTTCCAGACGGGAGGCAGTATCGATGTATCCAAATACAACGACGGTGAACGTGGCGGTGCGATACGCGTGCGCTCCAAAATAGAAAAGATAGACAACAAGACACTTGCCATTAAGGAAATTCCTTACGGGAAAACGGTGGCCAGTGTATGCGACTCCATCGTAAAGGCCAGCGAAAAAGGAAAAATCAAGATACGTAAGGTAGAGGACCTAACATCCGGCAGTGTGGAAATATTAGTGCATCTAGCCCCGGGTGTATCATCCGACAAGACCATCGATGCCCTCTATGCCTTCACCGACTGTGAAGTGAGCATCTCTCCCAACTGCTGTGTCATCGACGACCAAAAGCCCCACTTCCTCACCGTGAGTGATGTATTGCGCAAATCAGTCGACAACACATTGGCACTGCTACGCCAGGAACTGGAAATCCGTAAGGGAGAGATACTGGAAAGCCTGCATTTCGCTTCACTCGAAAAGATATTCATTGAAGAACGTATTTACAAGGATAAGGAGTTTGAACAAGCCAAAAACATGGATGCCGCCTGCGAACATATCGATGAGCGCCTGACTCCCTACTACCCGACTTTTATCCGCGAAGTGACCAAGGAAGACATCCTCCGGCTGATGGAGATAAAGATGGCACGTATCCTCAAATTCAACTCCGACAAGGCAGAGGAACTGATAGCACGCATGCGAAAGGACATAGAGGAGATAGACCACCATCTGGCAAACATCGTGGAATATACCGTCGACTGGTTCCGTATGTTGAAGGACAAGTACGGCAAAGCCTTCCCCCGCCGCACGGAACTGCGTAACTTCGACACCATCGAAGCAACCAAAGTCATCGAAGCCAACGAAAAGCTGTACATCAACCGCGAAGAGGGTTTCATCGGAACTGGATTGAAGAAAGACGAATTCATAGGCAACTGCTCGCCCATAGATGACGTGATTATCTTCTTCCGCGATGGAAAATATATCATCACACCGGTGGCCGACAAGAAGTTCGTGGGCAAGAATATACTTTATGCCAACATTTTTAAGAAGAACGACAAACGTACCATCTACAATGTCTGCTACCGTGACGGCAAGGAGGGGACAAGCTATATCAAGCGTTTTGCCGTCACTTCCGTGGTGCGTGACCGCGAATACGATGTGACGCAAGGTACTCCCGACTCCCGTATCACCTACTTCACCGCCAATCCCAATGGAGAAGCTGAAATCATCAAGGTAACCCTGAAACCCAATCCCCGTGTACGCCGTATTATCTTCGAGGAGGATTTCAGCAACATCAATATCAAGGGACGGCAGGCCATGGGAAATATACTCACGAAACTCCCCGTACACAAGATAGCCTTGAAACAACGTGGAGGCTCCACGCTGGGTGGACGGAAAGTCTGGTTCGACCGTGATGTGCTACGTCTCAACTACGACGGGCGCGGAGAATATCTCGGAGAATTCCAGAGCGAAGACACCATCCTTGTCGTACAGAACAGCGGAGAGTTCTATGCCACCAACTTCGACTTGAACAATCACTATGACGATGGCATACGCGTATTGGAGAAATACGATCCGAACAAAGTATGGACCGCCGTACTCTACGATGCCGACCAGCAGAACTATCCTTACATCAAGCGTTTCTGCTTCGAGGCAACCGCCCGCAAGCAAAACTACTTGGGAGAAAACAAGAACAGCAGCCTCATTCTGCTGACAGACGAGTGCTACCCGCGTTTAGAGGTGGTGTTTGGCGGCCACGACAATTTCCGAGAGCCGATGGTGGTGGAAGCCGACGAATTCATCGCCGTGAAAGGCTTCAAAGCAAAAGGTAAGCGCCTGACCACCTATACTATAGAAACCATCAACGAATTAGAGCCTACCCGCCAACCTGAACCCTCGCAGAAAACCGAAGAGCAGGAAACGGATGAAGAACCGGAAATTCTGGACCCCGACCACGGTAAAAGCGAAGGGGACATACTGGACGAGATGACAGGACAGATGAAACTCTTTTGATGAAGGACGGAAATGAAGTATTAGTGGCTAACGATTACTAATTTGTAATTGATAATTTAATATGTACATATACAAGATAATAATCCTATGCGGACTGCTCTTGGGAAGTGTCGGACTGAAAGCACAAGAAGCACAATGCAGCATCGACCGGAAGCTACGGGCTGACTCCACCAACCGTAACCGTATTATCACCCGTGCCACCATGTATGGTGTCGGCTTCACCAACGTGTTCGACACTTATCTTTCACCTCAGGAGTATAAGGGAATCGATTTCCGTATCTCCCGCGAAAGCATGCGGATGACACGGTTGATGGACGGCAACGTGTCTCTGCAAACTTTCTTCCAGGCAGACTTGGGATATACACACAACAAAGTAGACAATAACAATACATTCTCCGGACTGGCCAACTGGAACTACGGCCTGCATTATAATTTTCCAATCACGGGCAATTTCAAACTGCTTGCCGGAGGAGTCGGCGACTTCAACGGTGGCTTTGTCTATAATCTGCGCAACGGAAACAACCCCGCCCAAGCACGTGCCTATATCAACCTTGCCGCATCGGGAATGGCTATTTGGGACTTGCGCATCAAGAACCGTCCCATCACACTACGCTATCAGGTAAATCTTCCCTTGGCAGGTATCATGTTCATGCCCAACTATGGACAGTCCTACTACGAGATATTTACGTTAGGACATTGGGACGGAGTAGTGAACTTCACCTCCCTGCACAACCAGCCCTCTCTGAGACAAATGCTGACCGCAGACTTTCCGGTGGGACGTGCCCGGATGCGTTTCGCTTACATATGGGACGCACAACAGTCCAAAGTAAATGAAATAAAGACACATACTTACTCGCATGTATTCATGGTGGGGTTCGTAAAGGAACTCTATCTGTTTCCTAACAAGAGAAAGTAAAAAGTGACAAGGTGATAAACGATAAGATGATAAGGATAATGTGCATGAAAAGAAGATATATTTTAATAATTTGGAGTATCCTACTCACGTTATTGCCCCTATTGAACGGATGTATTCGTGAGGAAGAGTTCGACAATACCCCACAAGGCAATTTCGAAGCCTTGTGGGAAATAATAGACGAACAGTACTGCTTCCTGGACTACAAGCAAATAGACTGGGATGCCATCCATGACAAGTACCAGCCACTCATTACCCCGGGAATGAGCTACGACGGTCTATTTGAAATATTAGGTAACATGCTTGCCGAGTTAAAAGACGGACATGTCAACTTGTACTCTTCTTCCAACATGGCGCGCTACTGGGACTGGTATCTGGATTATCCTCGTAACTTCAACGAAAGTATCATTGAAAAGTACCTGGGAAGAGACTACCGCATTGCTGGAGGCGCCAAATATACCATATTGGAGGACAACATAGGATATATCTATTACGGTGATTTCTCCAGCGGCATCGGAAACGGCAACCTGGATGAGATTCTGTTATACCTTTCCGCTTGTAACGGCCTAATTATCGACGTGCGCAACAATGGTGGCGGCAACCTGACAAACGCCACCCGAATGGCACAACGCTTCACGAATGAAAAAGTACTGACGGGATATATTCAGCACAAGACCGGCAAAGGCCATAGCGATTTTTCAGATCCGACTCCCATTTATGTGGAACCTTCCAACAGTATCCGCTGGCAAAAAAAGGTAATTGTCCTGACCAACCGTCATTCCTATAGTGCAACCAATGATTTTGTCAACTCCATGCGCTGTTTTCCCAATGTCACCCTGGTTGGTGACAAAACCGGCGGCGGGTCGGGCCTGCCATTCTCTTCGGAACTGCCCAACGGATGGGGGGTACGCTTTTCTGCCAGCCCGCACCTCGATGCCCAAAAACAGCATATCGAGTTCGGCATCGACCCGGACAAGAAAGTGGATATGAGCAAAGAAGATGAGAACAATGACTTGGACACCATCATTGAGGAAGCAAGAAAAATACTGAAAGTGACTTTCTAAAACGACTTTATCTACAAAACAATTTGCCAAAACGAAAATTCTTTCTATCTTTGCTCCCGCTAATCGGAATTATTCCGCGGATGTGGCGTAATTGGCAGCCGCGCCAGACTTAGGATCTGGTGCCGTGAGGCGTGTAGGTTCGAGTCCTATCATCCGCACAATCCCTATAATAAATTTCAAAAGACAAACAACTAAGAGGGGAGGATATTCATTAAGAAGCATCCTCCCTAACCGCTTCAAGTACCTTTTTTATCTCATCAAAACACAATATTTAGAATACTTATTGTATCTTTGCTTCCAAGAAACACTTCGATTAACCTGAAAAAATGAAACAAAATACGATAAGACCGATGCTTTTCAAGTATTGGGTAGTGTGCCTTCTATTGTTCATCCTCTTCATCCAGGCCAGGGCTTCTTCCTTCATGCCCGCCGTCACCAACTATCTTGCCAAAGACTATGAAGCCGGTTATCAGAACTGGGCATGTGCGCAAGGCAGCAACGGCGAAATGTATTTCGGCAACAGCCAGGGGCTCCTGGTATATGACGGTTATCGCTGGACTCTCCACAAAGTGCCGGGGAACCATATTGTCCGTTCGGTGTATGTGAAAGAAGACCGTATCTATGTGGGGGCATTCGAGGAATTCGGCTATTTCAAGTATTCGGAGGCAGGCACTCTCCGGTACCATTCTTTGAGCAAATTCCTGAAAAATTTCCCCATGGAGAACAACGAGATATGGAACATTGTAGAGCTGGACGGTCGCATCTACTTCCAGTCGTTCAGCGCCTGGTTCTCCTACGACGGGAAGATGGTACACGCTTTCCGCAACAGACAGCAACAGCCGCTCTACTTCTACACCCAAAACGGACATATCTACACACAGATGATTGATGAGGACTTCTATGAATTCGACGGCAAGGATTTCCTTCATCTCTTCCCCCGCAGCCAAGTGAACGATGACAATGTAGTGGCATTACTGCCCGACGGGGACGACAGCTTCCTGATGGTCACAGAGAATAACGGATTGTTCCGCTACAACGGTGACATCACCCCCTGGAAAACAGACATTGATGCAGAGCTGAAGAAACAGCGGGTGAACCGCGCCGTCATGACCAATGATTCCATATTCATGATAGGTACAGTCTTGAATGGCATATACGCCATCGACCGCAAAGGACATTGCCTCTGGCACTTCAATCTGGATAACCGTCTGGACAACAACACAGTCCTGGGCTTGTTCTGTGACAAAGACAACAACGTATGGGCAGCATTGGACGACGGCATCGCATACATCCACCACAACTCACCCGTCATGCTGCTGACTCCTGCCAACCATGAAACCAAACTGGGCATGGTGTACGACATAGCCCACCGGGGCGACTGTTTCTATCTGGCCACCAACCAGGGCTTGTACGAATACCACCAGGTTACCGAGAATCTGCGCCTGCTTCCCCATACTGAAGGACAGAACTGGTATGTGAAGGACATTGACGGGCAACTCTTTGCAGGCAACAATGCCCATACCTTATTAATAGGCGAAAAAGGGAATGTTTCCGTCATAAGCAATACCAACAGCAGTACGTGTCTGATAAAGTGCACCCTCTATGGCGAAGAGATACTGTTGGAATCATCCTACGCCAATTTGCGTATCTATAAAAAGAAGAACGGGCAATGGACCTTTTCGCATGTCATAGACGGCTTCATTGCACCGGTCATGCACTTGGAGGTGGACCAAAGCGGTGTCATCTGGGCTTCACACATGTATCAGGGAGTCTATAAAATAGTCTTGAGCGATGACTTGTCGGCTGTAAAAAGCGTACGGCACATCTCCCATTTAGGCTCGGAATATATCATCGGCCCTATCCAAGTAATGAAAATGCGAGGACGTATCGTCTTTTCCAGTCCCAACGGCTTCTATACCTATGACGACATCACCCGGCAGATTATCCCCTTCCAAAAGCTGAATGCCATTCTGCCTTACATCAGGAATGCTCATTCTGTGGTATCCGTCACGAACGACCGCTTCTGGCTGTCCGGTTCACATGAGTACGTACTGGTAGAGTACGCAGAAGGAGAGTACATCGTGAAGCAGCGCATCCTCATCGAACTGTTTGATTCTCCATGCATAGAGAACTACAACAATGTGTTCGTCGACAATGACGTTGTCTATTTTAATCTGAACAACGGAATCGCCAGTTACAGCAAAAACACAGACAGCCTCAGTCCTACTCTGGAGTCCGCCCTCCACTGAGCTCGGTCACTGCTTCCTCTTCCGATAAAAAGGAGAAACGCCTGCCTCTGTCTGGAAATGTCGAACTGGAAAGCAATTACCGGGATTTGCTGTTCTCAGTAAGCCTGCCGCATTACAATAAATTGTCCGTACATTTCCATTATGTCCTGCAAGGAGGACAAGGCATGGCGCTGACATCGGACCTGAAAGAGCCCGAAATCCGCTACGGTAGCCTGGATTACGGAGAATACACATTCCAGGCAGAAGCCTATAATGATTTGGGACAGAAAATCGGTGAGGTGGAATATCATTTTGCCATAGCCCGCCCTTTCTACCTCTCCTATTATGCCTTTGCGCTCTATCTCATAGTTCTCACAGCGCTTGTCTACTTTTTCTCCAAGTGGCGCGCCAACCGTGCCATGGAAAAGAAACGGAAGGAGTATGAGGCAGAGCAGGTGCAGCAGAACATCAAGATGCGCGAGCAGGAGCATCTGATAACTCTGCAGCAACAGCAATTGCTGGAAGCCGAGTTGTCGGCAAAGAGTAAAGACCTTGCCAGCATGGCACTGGGTGTATTTGCCAAGAACGAGGTCCTGGAGAAACTTCGTACTGTCGTACAAGAGTCCCTGGTGAAAGGGCAATATGGACGCAAGAACCTCGAATCTCTGCTGAAGCTCATCAACGAAAACATCGAGACACAGGAATTTTGGGATGTATTCCAGAACAATTTCGACCTGATTCATGAGAAATTCTTCCGTAATTTGCGCGAACGTTATCCCAGTCTTACCGCTACCGACCTCCGTTTTTGTGCGCTGCTGCGCCTGAATCTTTCTACGAAAGACATTGCGCAAATGACCAACCTCACTATCCGGGGAGTAGAGGCAGCACGCTACCGTTTGCGCAAGAAACTGGATATCCCCGACGGAACGGGATTAGTGGATTTTCTCATCGACTTGAAATAAAGCGGCTACAAATCATTCAATCATAACAAACTGATTATTAGAAACAAGTAACACGAAAACGTAGTAAAACGGTACCCATTTTTACCCTAAACGTATTATCGTGGTAGTGTTTTTTTTGCCTTACTTACCGTAATTACTTCCTTTGCCGGCAGAATTATTAACTCTTAAATTTAGTTTATGAGAAGGCAAACTTTATTTCTTCTATTCATGATTTTGTTCTCATTGCCACTGACAGTTTTGGCACAAGGAACAAAGACAGTTAAAGGAACTGTTGTTGATCAGAACAACGAACCGATTATTGGAGCCACGGTTGTAGTAAAAGGCTCTACTATTGGAGCAGCTACCGACCTCGACGGTAACTATGTACTGAACGGCGTCCCCGAAGACGCAACTCTCGTATTCAACTATTTGGGCATGTTGCCGCAGGAAATAAGCGCTGCGGGACAATCCGTCATTAATGTAAAGCTACGTGAAGATGCACAACTACTGGAAGAAGTTGTTGTTATCGGTTACGGTTCGGCCAAGGCGAAAGACCTGACGGCCCCGATTGACGTTGTCAAAGAGAAAGAACTTATCAATGTTCCTACCTCCTCCCCGATGGCAGCATTGCAGGGAAAGGTACCGGGTGTTAACATCATCAATTCGGGAACGCCGGGCGAAGGTCCTAAAGTGACCATCCGTGGTATGGGTTCCTTCGGTGACACTTCTCCTCTCTATGTAGTGGACGGAATGTTCTACGACAACATCAACTTCCTGAACAATTCCGACATTCAGGACATGACCATCTTGAAAGACGCATCCGCATCTGCCATCTACGGTGTACGCGCCGCCAACGGTGTTGTAATCATCACCACCAAGAAAGGAAGCCGCAACCAGGATGCCAAGATTACCTATAACGGTTATGTAGGTATTCAGAAAGCCACCAACCTGCTGGAGATGTGTAACTCTCACGAGTATGCCACCATGATGTTGGAAGCCAACCCGGAAGCTTACCGGTCGATTTTCGAAAAGTCAGTAGCCGAATTCGGAGGCAATATGGAAAACCTGCAATTCAATGCCGATACCAACTGGTATGACGAACTGTTGCGCACAGCCATGATGACCAATCACAGCTTGAATATCTCCGGTGGTACGGAAAAAGCGACCTACTCTGCCGGCATGAGCTATCTGGCACAAGACGGTATCATGGACGTGGAAAACTACTACCGCCGCTTGAACTTCCGTGCCGCCCTTGACTACGAAGCCCGCAAATGGCTGAAAGTAGGCTTCAACGGCGTATTCAGCAACTCGCAGCAGCAGCTTCCCAAGAATGCCGCATGGCAACAGGCATACAACACACCGTCTATCATCCCGGTGTATGATGACCGCCGCGACGATGCCGTGTTCCCTAAGAAGTACACATCGCCCGAGCAGGTGGGCCTGACCAACAACTTCAACAATCCGGTAGCCACTGCCAACTATTACGACAACCGGAACGAGACCTACCAAGTGCTGACCAACTTCTATGCACAGCTCAACCTCATCCCCGACAAGCTGAATATACGCAGTAGCTACAGCTACGACTACTCAATGATTCGCGGTTCTGAGTTCACTCCTACCTACTATGTATGCACCAACCAGAAGAAAGAGGTTACCGAACTCACTAAAAAGAACACTAACTACTACAAATATATATGGGACAACGTGGCCACTTATACTGACAAGTGGGGCAAACACTCCTTTACCGGTATGCTGGGTGCATCCATGCGTCAAGAGCAATACCGCCTGCTCGAAGGTACCGCCACCAACGTGCCCGAAGGTGAGGACGTGTGGAAATACATCGCACTGGGCAACAAGGAAGGCGCTACGGTGAAAGACGACGGCTGGAAATACCGCGGTCTCTCCTATTTCACCCGACTGAATTACAACTACAACGACAAGTACATGTTGATGTTCACCTTCCGTGCCGACGGCTCGTCCAAGTACAACGACAAATGGGGCTACTTCCCCTCCATCGGTGCCGCATGGGTCATCTCCCAAGAACCGTTTATGAAGAACCAGAATATCTTCGACTACATGAAGCTGCGTGCCAGCTGGGGTAAGCTGGGTAACGACAAGATTGCTGCCAGTGCAGGCTTCGCAAGCATACAGAACGTACAGTCCGTATTCGGTCCCAATACCGCCATCGACGGATTCATCAACACCACCAACTTCAGCTGGCTGGGTTGGGAAGTAGTGAACGAAACCAACGTGGGCGTCAACTTCAGTACACTGAAGAACCGCTTGAACGCCGACATCGACTGGTACTACCGTCTGACTGACAACGCCGTGATTTCACCCAAGCTCCCGATGAGTGGCGAGCTGCTGGCCGGCAACAACGGACAGATTCTGAATACCGGTATCGACCTCTCCTTGAACTGGAACGACAAGATTGGCCAGGACTTCAATTACAACATCGGCGTCAATCTCTCTTATCTGCATAACGAAGTGAAAAGCCTAAAAGGAAACATGAAAATCATCAAAGGCGGAAAGACCGTGAATATGGTGGGCGAGACGATGAACTCATTCTATGGCTACAAGGTCATCGGCATCTACCAGACTCCTGAACAATGTGCTGCCGACCCCATCGCCGTGGCCAACGGACTGGAACCCGGCGACTTCATCTACGAGGACGTGAACGGCGACCATGTGATAGACGGAAACGACAAGCAGGTGTTGGGCTCATACGTGCCCAGCTTTACTTATGGCTTCTATGCCGGATTCTCTTATAAGAACTTCGACTTCAGCCTCACTACCTACGGACAAGCAGGCGGCGAACTGTGGAACCGTAAGCGTGCCCTGCGCTATGCAGCCGACTACTATAACTTTGACCGTGCACAGTATGAGAACCGCTGGACGGGTGCAGGCTCTACCAACGAACATCCGTCGGCCAAGGCTCTTCTCAAAACCTGGAACAAATCAGACAGTAACAACGCTTCCTATTTCGTAGAAAGCTCCGATTACTTCCGCATCCAGAACATCACGCTGGGCTACTCGTTCAAGAACTTGAAGATAGGCAGCTACGTGATGCCGGGACTCCGCCTCTCATTGACGGCCGACCGCCCCTTCACTACCTTCAAGGCCAACAGCTTCACACCTGAAGTGTCGGATGCCGAAGGTTGGGATACCGAAGTATACCCTCTGACTTCAACCTATACTTTCGGAGTGCAAATAGATTTCTAAACCCTAAAACGTAAAACAATGAAATTCTTAAAGAAAACATTCGCATATATACTTCCGGCCATGATGGTACTGGGAGGAGCTACCGCTTGCACCGATTTCATAGAAATCGATCCGGAGAACAAAGTTCCCGAACAAGGCGTGGACTTTACCAACAAGAACAATATGTACCAACCCGTAGTGGGTGCCTATTCCAAAGTACGCACACAGGGCATGCACTGGTGCAACGCACTATTGATGTTCACCCGCGACGGTGACGTGTGGTCGGGCCGTACCGATGACCAGGGCGATGCCGTGGCCTTCGGACGCAAGTTCAACTACAACAACTCATTCTGGGCACTGAACCAGGTATGGATGAACTTCTACGACATCATCCGCATCACCAATGCCGCCCTGCAAAGCCTCGACGGTTATGCCGAATATCTTGCTGCAGGAAGCGAAGATTACAAAACCTACGAATCCTATTGCGGCGAAGTACGTACCATCCGTGCATGGGCCTACTATTGTCTGGTGACCAATTTCGGTCCCACCGTCATCTACCGTGACAACCTGCAGACCGATTTTCGCCGTTCTACCGTAGAGGCCGTATATAATTATATGCTGGAAGATTTGAACTACGCCATCGACAAACTGCCCCGCATGCGTCCCAACCAGATGGAACACAAGGGAGCCGTGACAGCCTTCACCGCCCAAGCATTGGCCGCCCGCATCTATCTGCTGAAAGGAGACTATGCACAAGTGGAGACACTGACCGATGACATCATCAAGAACGGTGGATTCCGTCTCTACGACGACTTCTACCAGCTGTTCAAAATTCCCGGAAAGTTGTGTGACGAATCTTTGTTCGAATGCCAGGTAACAGACTACGGCAATGGTTCCGGCGATTACCTGGGCGTAGACCAATGGTTCAATTTCCAGGGTCCGAACATGGCAGAGAGGTATGATGAAGTAGTGAACGCAGACGGTACCATCAGCTACAAGCAAGCCGAAGGCACCAAGTCCATAGGCGGCTGGAATTTCATAGGCTATGAACCCGAGTTCGTGGCATGGGCCGAAGCCCGTGGCGAAGGTGTGCGTGCCGAAACTTCTTTCCTGAAAGCCCTGAGCAAGACGCGCGAGGGTTGGCAGGTAGGTCCCACATCGGCCACCAAGACCGACTGTTGGAACGGCAAAGGTTACCTTCCCTACAATCAGATGACTCTTCCACGTACAACCTACGGAGCCAACAACAATGTGCGTATCATCCGCTATGCCGAAGTACTGCTGATGAACTCCGAAGCCAAAGTCAGACTGGGCAAGGATGGAGACGCAGGCTACAACGAAGTGCGCCGGCGTGCAGGCATGAGCACCAAAACCGGTGTTACCCTGAAAGACGTGATGGACGAACGCCGGATGGAGCTTTGCGGCGAATGGTGTGCCCGTTATGTGGACTTGGTGCGTACCGGCGATGCCGCCACCGTACTCGGTCCCAAAGGATGGACAGCAGAAAAGACTTATTGGCCCATACCGGCCAACCAGTTGGACGACCTTCCTGATTTGAAGCTGGAACCCATTGACGGAATTGCCGAATAAATCCGTTCCAATATGGTAAAAAGATTCCTAATCAGTTGTGGAATAGCCTTTGCCGCTCTGGCGGCAAAGGCAACCCCTGACGATTCCATCAAAGTGGTGAAGGGGCAAGTCAGTGACTATTACATCACTGTAACCCAAGACCGTATCGTAAAAGGACACGTACTGGACACCAACCGCCAGCCACTCGCAGGCGCCACAGTCATGTTCTTCGCAAGTCCCATGCACAATACCACTGCCCACGACGGCAGCTTTGCCATCAAAGGAGCGAAGAACGACGTGCACCTGTATGTCTACTATCCCGGGAAAAAGATAGTGAACAGAATCCTGGCACTGGATGAAACCGATATTGAGGTAGTGATGGAAGAAGAGGTACACAAGGCAACCGCAATCCGCCGTCCCGCCCAGGCGACCCGGTGGTATGACCCACAGGCGCCTCTGTCGCGCACCTTCTGCAATCCGATGAACATCAGTTACAATTTCGAGCCTTTCAACAACAATGTGCGTCCCAACGGTTCGTTCCGTTCCTCTGCCGACCCGATGGCGGTGGAATACAAGGGAGAATACTTTCTGTTCTCCACCAACCAGGGCGGTTTTCACTATTCCAAGAACCTGGTGGATTGGGATTTCGTTCCTGCCGGCTTCCAACGCAAGCCTACGGACGACGACCAGTGCGCACCGGCAGCCTATGTAAGCGGTGACACGCTGTTCTATACCGGCTCCACCTACGAAGGCCTTGCCGTGTGGTACAGCACACACCCCAAAACGGGACGTTTCAAACGTGCCATCGAAAAGAATGTGCTTCCCACATGGGACCCCTGCATGTTTCTGGACGATGACGGCAGACTGTATATGTATTATGGCTCCAGCAATGAATATCCGCTAAAGGCGGTGGAACTGGACCGGAATGATTTCTATCCCATCAGCAAGATTCACGACGTGATGATGCTCCGCCCCGAAGAACACGGCTGGGAACGTTTCGGCATGAACAATGACGATGAAGTGACACTCCGCCCATTCACAGAGGGCGCTTACATGACCAAACACAATGGCAAATATTATTTCCAATATGGTGCTCCGGGCACTGAATTCAAAGTCTATGCCGATGGCGTATATGTTTCGGATTCCCCGCTGGGCCCGTTTGTCTACCAGAAGCATAACCCGATGTGCTACAAGCCGGGCGGTTATGTGCAAGGTGCCGGTCATGGAGGCACGTTCTGCGACGTGAAAGGCAATTACTGGCACGTGGCCACCTGCATGCTCTCCCTGAAGTACAAGTTCGAACGCCGCATCGGTCTTTATCCGGTGGCTTTCGACAAGGATGGTGTCATGTATTCGTCCACTGCCTTCGGCGATTATCCCAACTGGGCAGCACCGATGGACGTAAAGAACCCTGCAGAGCGTTTCACGGGATGGATGCTTCTGCCCTACGGCAAACCGGTGGAGGTATCATCTACGGATAGCATCCATGCAGCTTCCAACCTGACGGACGAAAGTATGCGCACCTACTGGGCAGCCCGTTCCGGCAACCCCGGCGAATGGGCCGGGATAGACCTGGGCAGTACAAAGAATGTACGTGCCGTGCAGTTGAACTTCTACGACCATAAAGCGGTTCAATACAACCGTGCCATGGATATTTATCACCAATACCGTATTTTTGCTTCCGAAGACGGAAAAGAATGGACATTGGTCATAGACAAGAGCGACAGTGACAAGGATTGTCCGCACGACTACATCGAGCTCAACGAGCCGTTGCGTGCCCGTTATCTGAAATACGAGAATGTGCACATGCCTACGGGAAATGTCGCCTTGTCCGGCTTCCGCGTCTTCGGGAACGGTGACGGCGATGTCCCGCAAGCCGTGAAAGGACTGACTGTGAAACGTGACAGGAAAGACCGCCGGAATGCCCTTATCTCCTGGCAACCCGAAGCAAGCGCCTATGGCTACAACATCTACTACGGCACCGCCGAAGGCAAGATGTACAATGCCATCACGGTACTGGGACAGACGGAATATGACTTCCGCGGACTGGATGCGGACACGGACTATTACTTCACTATCGAGGCGCTGAACGAAACGGCCGCTCGCCATTGTGCAAGACGACAAAAATTAAACACAAGAAATAAAGATATGAAAAACCAATAATGATACATGTGCTGGCTTTGTTCCTGATTTCCACATTGGCGGGCTGTGCATCCTGCTCTTCCGACTTGAAGGAAAACGGGAAAGAGAACGGAAAAGAGGAAAAGCCCGACACAGAGGAAGTACGTCCCGAATCATTCGCTTCGGATGACGAAATGCTTGATTACATCCAGAAGGTACATTTGAACTACATGTGGGACGGTGCGGAACCGACCTCCGGACTGGCACGCGAACGCATCCACCTGGATGGGGATTATCCCGAAAAGGACCAGAATGTTGTCACCACCGGCGGCAGCGGATTTGGTATAGCCGGACTGCTGGTAGGCATCGAACGCGGCTTCATCCCCAGGGAAGAAGGCGTGAAGCGCCTGACCAATATTGCCGATTACCTGAAACGCGCCGACCGCTTCCACGGCGTATGGCCCCATTGGTTGTACGGCCCTACCGGTAAGGTGAAACCTTTCGGACAAAAAGATAACGGCGGAGACTTGGTGGAAAGCTGCTTCCTGATGCAAAGCTTGCTTTGCGTACGCCAATACTTCCGCGACGGCAACGAGCAGGAAAAGGCGCTGGTAGAGAAGATTGACCAATTGTGGAAAGAGATGGAGTTCAGCTGGTATCAGAATGGCAAGGATGTCATCTACTGGCACTGGTCTCCCGAATACAACTGGGAAATGAACTTCCCGCTGGAAGGCTACAACGAAGCATTGATTGTGTATGTGCTCGCAGCCTCCTCCCCCACTTATCCCGTTCCGGCTTCAGCCTACCACAACGGCTGGGCACGCGGCGGCGGCATCAAGTCCGACTCTGCCCCCTACGGCCTGCCTTTGGAATTGAAACACAACGGAGCCGAGAAACTGGGCGGTCCCTTGTTCTGGGCACAATACTCGCACATCGGTCTGGACCCGCGCAACCTGAGCGACCGCTATGCCAACTACTGGAACGTGGTGCGCAACCATGCCCTCTCCAACTACCGCTACTGCGTGGAGAATCCCAAACAATACAAAGGTTACGGCGAGGACTGCTGGGGACTGACCGCCAGCTACTCTACCAAAGGCTATGCAGCCCACTGCCCGGGCGACAACGACCATGGTGTCATCACACCGACAGCAGCCTTGTCCAGTTTTCCCTACACACCGGAGGAATCCATGCGTGCACTGAAGTATTTCTATTCCAAAGGCGACTGGATTTGGGGCAAGTACGGATTCTACGATGCCTTCTCCGAGGGAAGTGACTGGACGGTGCCTCGCTATCTTGCCATCGACCAATGCACCATTGCCCCGATGATTGAGAACTATCGTTCCGGCTTGTTGTGGAAACTCTTCATGAGCTGTCCCGAGGTTCAAGAAGGATTGCAGAAGCTGGGATTTAAGGCTTAGGGATTTACGATTTGACGATTTACGATTGAAGTTAGTATGCGACATGATGGAGCAGCTAAGCTTAAGTTGAATTTCTATATCACTATTCCCCTCCCCCTTCAGGGGGCCGGAGGGGATAATCAAAATTATATCATATGAAGAAATACACATTATTAGCAGCCTTGGCTTTCTCTGCCCTCACCGTGACGGCAACGCCCAAAGAAAACACATCCCAAGGCAATCCGCAGGAGATGGATAAATTCATTACGGAGCTGATGGGCAAAATGACGCTGCACGAGAAAATCGGTCAGCTCAACCTGCCGGTAACGGGAAACATCGTCACCGGACAAGCCAAGAGCAGCGACGTTGCCGGTAAAATCCGCAACGGTGAAGTCGGAGGTCTGTTCAACCTGAAAGGCGTGAAGAACATCCGCGAAGTGCAGAAACTTGCCGTAGAGAACAGCCGCCTGGGCATCCCCTTGCTGTTCGGTATGGACGTGATTCACGGTTACGAAACGGTATTCCCCATCCCCTTGGCACTCTCGTGCAGTTGGGACATGGAGGCTATAGAGAAATCGGCCCGTATCGCCGCCATTGAGTCGAGTGCAGACGGTATCTGCTGGACGTTCAGCCCGATGGTGGACATCTGCCGCGATGCCCGTTGGGGACGTGTATCAGAAGGCAACGGTGAAGACCCCTTCCTGGGTTCAGCCATTGCACAAGCCATGATTCGCGGTTATCAGGGCAAGGATATGAGTGCCAACAACGAGATAATGGCTTGCGTAAAGCACTTCGCACTGTATGGCGCCGGAGAAGCCGGCCGCGACTACAACACGGTGGATATGAGCCGCAACCGTATGTTCAACGAATACTTCCCTCCCTACAAGGCTGCCGTAGAAGCCGGTGTGGGTAGCGCAATGACCTCCTTCAATGAAATTGACGGCGTACCCGCCACTGCCAACCACTGGCTGCTGACCGACGTACTGCGCAACCAATGGGGCTTCGACGGCTTCGTGGTGACAGACTATACAGCCATCTCCGAAATGATAGACCACGGAATCGGCGACCTGCAGGAAGTATCCGCACGTGCCTTGACCGCCGGAACAGACATGGACATGGTAGCCGACGGATTTATCGGCACACTGGAAAAATCCCTGAAAGAAGGCAAAGTGACTGAGGCCGACATTGACAAAGCCTGCCGACGCATCCTAGAAGCCAAATACAAGCTGGGACTGTTTGCCAATCCGTATAAATACTGCGACGTGAAGCGTGCCGAAAAAGAAGTGTTCACTCCCGAACACCGTTCCATCGCCCGCCAGATTGCCACAGAGACATTCGTGCTGCTGAAGAACCAGGACAACCTACTGCCCTTGCAACGCAAAGGCAACATCGCCTTGATTGGCCCGCTTGCCAACACCCGTGCCAACATGCCGGGCACTTGGAGTGTGGCAGCCACAGCAGACAAATACAGCACCCTGCTGGAAGGTTTCAAGAATTCTGTCGGCTCCAAGGCCAACATTCTCTATGCACAAGGTAGCAACCTGATGTACGATGCCGACTACCAGACACGCGCCACGATGTTCGGCCGTGAACTGCCCCGTGGCAATGACCAAGAACTGCTGGACGAAGCCCTGAAAGTAGCCGCACAAGCCGATGTCATTGTAGCCGCCCTCGGCGAGTCCTCCGAGATGAGTGGTGAGAGCAGTAGCCGTTCCGAACTGGAAATGCCGGACGCACAGCGCCACCTGCTGGAAGCATTGCTGAAAACGGGCAAACCCGTAGTATTGGTATTGTTCTCCGGACGTCCCGTAGTGCTGACTTGGGAGGATAAGCATGTCCCCGCCATCCTGAATGTATGGTTCGGAGGTAGCGAAGCTGCCGATGCCATTGCCGATGTAGTGTTCGGAGACGTTTGCCCCAGCGGTAAGCTGACCACCACTTTCCCGCAGAATGTGGGCCAGTTGCCTATGGCATACAACCACAAGAATACCGGCCGTCCTCTGAAAGAAGGCAAATGGTTCGAGAAGTTCCGCAGCAACTACCTGGATGTGAGCAACGACCCGCTGTATCCTTTCGGCTATGGCTTGAGCTACACCACCTTCCAGTACAGTGACATCACGCTCAGCTCCAAGCAACTGAATGCGGACGGCAAGCTGACCGCTTCCGTAACCGTAACCAATACGGGTAACTACGATGCAGATGAAATCGTACAGTTCTATATCCGCGACTTGGTGGGCAGCATTACCCGCCCCGTGAAAGAGCTGAAAGGCTTCGAGCGCATCCACCTGAAAAAAAGGCGAAAGCAAGCAGGTGACCTTCACCATTACCCCCGAATTGCTGAAGTTCTACAACTACGACATACAGTATGTATACGAACCCGGCGAGTTCCATGTAATGATTGGACCCAACAGCCGCGATGTAAAGACTACGAGTTTTGAGTTGAAATAGGTATAGTTTTGCTTTTAGGTAAGAGGGCAGTCCGCGAAAACCGGGCTGCCCTTTTTTAACACCGTCACCAAATCTTTTTTGCATTTTGATTGTTCAGAGGAGAAACTGAATGATTTATCCACTAAAAAATCAATGTAATGAAGAAGAACCTAAACCTTCCCAAGAAGAAAACCGGAAGACTGAGAAACCTATTTCTGACGGTGTGCCTGCTGGCAAGTGTCGCCGCATC
>ADJT01009373.1_pt1 | contig 18448 bp, 17 predicted proteins | sample 268108 | NCBI WGS metagenome assembly ADJT01 (sample SAMN00007487, study PRJNA43253) | human gut metagenome | isolation source: feces sample TS29
TGCCTTGGCCATCTTTGCCATACCCATATTTACAATATCCTCATCCTTGAGATTGATCTCGGCAGGACTTCCCGCACCTTCGATGACAATGATATCGTTATCTGCTGCAAGAGCGTTGTACGCCTTCATCACATCCGGGACCAGGGTCTTCTTATATTTGAAATAATCCCTAGCACTCATGGTTCCAAGAACCTCTCCGTTTACGATCACCTGGGAGCCTACATCATTGGTAGGCTTCAGAAGGATCGGATTCATCAGGACAGACGGCCGGATCCCGGCTGCCTCTGCCTGCATGACCTGGGCCCGTCCCATCTCAAGACCATCCTCTGTGATAAAGGAATTCAGTGCCATATTTTGTGATTTAAAAGGAGCCACACGATATCCATCCTGCTTAAAGATCCTGCAAAGTCCCGCAGCCAGCAGGCTTTTTCCGGCATTGGACATGGTTCCCTGTACCATTATTGCTTTTGCCATAATATACCTCCCTCAAGTACTTCGATCAGTTTTACATTTTCTTCATGGCGCTTTACCGCGATCCGGTAATACCCCTTTGTAAGACCCGGATAATTGCTGCAGTCACGGATCAGGATCCGCTTGCGCAGACAGAAGTCAAAGAGCTCCTCCGGTCCTTTAAAGAAAATATAATTTGCTTCCGACGGAAATACTTTATACCCAATGCGGGCCAGCTCATCCTTCAGCCACTGTGCCTCCCGAAAAACAAGCTGTCTTCCCTCCTCTACATATTCCGTCTCTGTAAGTGCCTGGAGCCCGGCTGCCTGGGCCATGGTGGAAACATTCCATGGCTGAACGCAGAGCTCCATCCTTTCCAGCAGCTTTCTGTCAGAACAGAGGCCATAGCCCAGCCGCACACCGGCCATGGCATATCTTTTTGTAAATGCCTTCAGGATAAAAAGATTATTGAACCCGGAAAGAGAACGCTTCAGAGAATACTCTTCCGGTTCCTTTACAAAATCAAGGAAACACTCATCTACCACCAGCAGGATATCCAGCTTTCTGCATTTTTCCAGGATCCTTTTCAGAAGCCTGTGGGGAATCAGCATGCCGGTAGGATTGTTGGGGTTACATAAGAAAGCCATATCCAGTCCCTTATGGAGGATATCCAGATATGCTTCACTGAGCACAAAACCGTCATTTTCCGTCAGCATGTAATATTCCAGCTCACAGCCAGTGCTGGCCAGAGCCTGTCCGTATTCCGCAAAAGTAGGCGCCGGGATCAGAGCCCGCTTTGGCTTTACTGCATGACAGAGCGTAAAGATCACTTCTGCTGCTCCGTTACCACATATTACCTCTTCCGCTTTTACCCCTTCCGATTCTGCGATCCTTTCCCTGAGAACGCCGCATCCCACCTGGGGATACTGTGCAATATGATCCAGACTGTGGATAATGGCCTGCTTCACACTTTCCGGTGTTCCCAAAGGATTCAGATTTGCCGAAAAATCCAGGCAGTCTTTATGTTTATATACGTCTCCTCCATGTATGTGTTTTGTCATTGGTCATTCTCCTGTCTGTATTTATTGTTACCTTAATAACCCGAACCGGATCCCCGCACTGAGCAGTCCAAATACAACCACCCCCAGTATGGATGCCGCGTACATCAGCCGGTTAGCTCTTTTGATATCCTCCGGCTCCACCGGGCGGATCGGATCCCCGATCGTGGGTTTTTCATATAATTTCCCGAAATAATATGCATTTCCCGCAAGCTGTACATCCAGCGCTCCGGCCATGGCAGCCTCTGTCTGAGCAGAGTTGGGGCTTGCATGATTTCTCCGGTCACGTTTGTAGATCTTTGCCGCGTTTTTTGTATCCATTCCTGTAAAAACAGTTCCTGCCACCATCAGCCATCCGGAGATCCTGGCAGGGATATAATTGGCCACATCATCCAGCTTTGCCGCAATACGGCCGAAATAAAGATATTTGTCATTTTTATATCCAAGCATGGAATCCATGGTATTGATACCCTTATACAAAAACATCAGCGGCACCCCGCCGATAGCCATATAAAGCATGGGGGCGATCACGCCGTCGGATGCATTTTCCGCAACGGTTTCCACGGCAGCCTTTGTCACGCCGGTTTCCGTAAGCTCTCTGGTATCACGGCCTACGATCATGGACACCGCATAGCGTGCCTCGTCCAGAGTCCCGTTTTTCAACCGGTCATAAACCTTCATACTCTCATCCTTCAGGGAACGGGTGGCAAGAAGCTGATAGCACCAGAAAACCTCCAGCACAAATCCGGCCACCGGCAGATACCGGTAAAGATAATAAAGCACCAGAAGCGGCACCCCGCCACTGAACAGACAGACAAGCACTACGATCAGAAAGCCTCCTGTCAGCTCACCACCGTGATTTTTCGGAAAAATCTTCCGGATCATTTTTTCCAGCACTGCGATCAGATTGCCGATGACACAGATCGGATGATAAAGCCATCTGGGATCTCCGATCAGAAGATCCAGCACAAATCCTATGACCAGTGCAGGAAGACTATATTTCAGCATCTTCTTTCTGCCTCCGTTCTTTCTTATATTCCAGTGCGTTCTTCAGAAAGCGTGCCGGAACCCTAGGATTTCCGTAATAATAAAGATGCGGAAATCCTGCCATCAGCCTGCCCCGGTCATGGATACAATCCCATCCTCTTTTAGATGCCGGCTTTGCCGCATGAAAATCCTCTCCGCAATCTGTAGAATCAAAGTAATGGAATTCATGAGCCGGGATCTCACCAAGTCCGGTATCCTGTTTTTCCGTAAGGGTGATATAGCCGAACCGGTTCAGCTTCGGTGTCCGGTAAGCCCTTCCAGGGATCACCCCGCAGACTCTGCGCTGCTTTCCTTCCATATCCTCCATCTCCTGATGAAGATACATGAATCCGCCACATTCTGCCAGACAGGGCATTCCGTCCAGGATGACTTCCCGGATCCGGGTGCACATTTCCTGATTTTCTTCCAGCGCCTCCCCGTTTAATTCCGGGTAACCGCCGCTTAAAAGAAGCCCGTCCAGCTCCTCCGGAAGCTCTCTGTCATGAATGGGGGAAAAACGCACCAGCTCCGCTCCCATCTGCTCCAGAAGATTTAAATTATCCGCATAGAAAAAGCAGAAGGCTTCATCATCCGCCACACCGATCCGCACCTTTTCCTCTGTACGGTATCCGAAGGTAGTATCCTTCTGTATCAGCATTTCCGTCTCCGGTGCCGCAAGCTCCGGTGCTTCCCCTGCAAGCTCCAGGATCCCATCGATATCCAAGGTTTTCTCCAGTACCTCGGAAAGCTTCTGCAGACGGCTTTTCAGCTCCGGGATCTCCTCCGGAAGCACCAGCCCCAGATGACGGCTTTCGATCACACAGTCCTCCACCTTCGGAACATATCCCAGCACCTTTACGGAAAGCTCCTCTTCCAGAAGCTTCTTCATCCTGGGATACAACATGGGAGACATCTGGTTAAAGATCACGCCGCAGATATGACTGTCCTTTTTGTATTCCAGAAAGCCCTTTACATAGGCAGCCAGGGAAACACTCATGCCACGGCTGTTTACGATCAGGATCACCGGTGTATCTGTGGTGGAGGCCAGATCATAGGCGCTGGCTCTGGAGGTAATCCCTCCTACACCGTCATAATACCCCATAACTCCCTCCATCACTGCAATCTCACAGTCCGATGCGTTCTTTGCCAGAAGATACCGGGTTCTGTCTCCATCTGTAAAAAACGTATCCAGGTTTCGGGATCTTGTACCGATCACACGGCTATGGAACATAGGATCTATGTAATCCGGGCCGCATTTAAAAGAAGCCACCTTAAGGCCACGGTTCACCAGCGCCTGAAGCAGCCCGCAGGTGATCAGGGTTTTTCCGCTTCCGCTGGCACCTGCCGCAAGAAGTATTCTCGGGATCTTCACCTAAATCTCCTCCCCTCTTCCGCTGCAGGAAATGATATAGATCGGATTCTCACCCATCATCATATGATACCTTCCGATAGATTTGGATCTTGCCGCAGACAGCTGTACGATATCCACATCCGTCAGGCTGAAATCTCGTATGGCATTCATGGCTTCCGTCACCGTCTCCAGGGTGATGCAGTTGATCACGATCCGTACTCCCGGATTTTTGTCCAGAAGAAGCCGGATGATCTCGTTCATGTTTCCGGAGGACCCACCGATAAAGGCATGTGTCGGAACAGGCAGTTCCACCATTGCTTCCGGTGCAGTACCTGGCACGATCTCCAGATTGTCTGTGGCAAATTTCCGCCTGTTCTCCTTCAGAAGAGCAAGGGCATCTTCCTTTTTCTCGATGGCATAGACCTGCCCCTTCCAGGCACGAAGCGCCATCTCAACAGAAACCGAGCCTGTGCCCGCTCCCACATCATAGCAGACAGAATCCTCCTGAAGACGAAGCTTGGACAGAGAAACCGTACGCACCTCTTCCTTTGTCATAGGCGCCTTCCCACGAAGAAATTCCTCATCACAGATCCCGTGAACTGCGGGCAAAGGTACTGCCTTTTCATTGCACGCAGTTACCACGCTTAACGCATCTCCCCGGTATTCTGTAAGCTCTGCCGCACTGGCATGAAAGATCTTTTCATTTTCGTAGGAAAGATTTTCGCCCACATAAAGGGTCACATCACCCATTCCATACGCAACCAGACGAGAAGCCAGACGAGCTACCCCATCCTCTGTTCCCAGAATGGAAAAAACCTTGGGGTTATGCCGGATCAGGGCAATCAGATTGCAGTCTCTTCCATGAGCGCTGACGATCCTGGCATCATCCCAGGAAAGACCGATCTTCGCCATAAAATAAACAACGGAAGAAATCCCGCAAATCACCTGGACATCACCATCCAGAAGATCCATCAGCTTCCTTGCACCGCTGTAGAAGCCCACATCGCCGGAAAGGGCAATGGCTACGGTACGGTACTGTGGATGTGTCTTGATATACTCCACGATCTTATCACTGCGGTACTCATGGAGAACCATCTGCCCCGGCCTCTGTACGGCATCTGTCATACGCTTTGCACCGATCAGAAGCTCCGCCTCATCAAAGGCCTTCTTTCCTTCCAGGGTCAGTGTTTTTTCCGCACCCATGCCGATGCCTACAAGAGAAACCCTCTGTGACAGGGTAAGGCCGAACAGCTTTGCCAGAAATACCCTTGCTTCCGGCAGGGACAGCCCCTCCTCCTGCAATGGTCTTCCGATGATCACAGGTGTGACGCCGCAACGCTGACAAGCCTCCATCTTTTCCGGGAATCCACCTGCCAGACCGGTATCCTTGGTGACCAGATAGCTGCACTGAAACTGTCGAAGCATGGCTTCGTTGATCTCTGTGGAAAATGGCCCCTGCATACCGATGAGATGCTTTCCCTCGATCCCCAGCTCCGCGCAGGAGCTGATCACGGAAGGGATGGACAGCACCCGGGCAAAAAGCCTCTCCTGGTAATCCGGGATCACTGTAAATTTAGACAGCTCCTTGCTTCCTGTGGTAAGAAAAATGTTCCCCTCTGTACCGGAAAGAAGCTCTGCCGCCTTCTCCGTGCTTTCCACATAGATGGCTTCCCTGTTCTTCTCCCCCTCCGGGCGAAGGACACGCTGATATCGGATGCTTCCGTTCTCACAGGCAGTCCGGATATTTTTTGTCACCTCTGCTGCATAGGGATGAGTGGCGTCCAGAACGATCTCCGGCGCTTCCCTCCGGAAAAGCTCCTCCATATCTTCGATTTTCAGCCTTCCGGCGCTGACATGGAGAAATTCATTTTCCTTCAGAAGGGAGCCGCCATATTCCGTAGCTGCACAGGCATAGACCGGAACATGATTTTCCGCAAGGAACTCACAGAGTGCATAGCCCTCGGTGGTTCCTGCAAAAACAATGGCTTTATACATTCTTATATCCCCTTGGTGTTACCATCTTGCCGTTTACATTCTTAGTCTGTGAATTTCCCACAAATACGGTAGTAAACATATCCACTTCTGTATCACGGAGCTCCTTCAGTGTCATGACCTGTGCAGTCTCGCCGTCACGTGCGATCTGGGCAACCGTGCCGCAGACAGTATCCGGAGACTTGTATTTCATCATCAGATCACAGGCCTTCTGAAGATAATCCTTACGTTTTCTGCTGGACGGATTGTAAAGGCATACCACAAAATCCGCCTGTGCTGCTGCCAGAAGCCTTGCCTCGATCTTCTCCCACGGAGTCAGAAGATCACTTAAGCTGATCAGGCAGAAATCATGGATCAGCGGTGCACCCAGCACTGCGGCGCCGCCTGTGGCTGCTGTCACACCCGGGATAATGGTCAGCTCCACATCAGGATAGTTTTCTCCCACCTCATACATCAGACCTGCCATGCCATAGACACCGGCGTCACCACTACAGATCATGGAAACGGTTTTTCCTTTTTTTGCCTCGTCAAAAGCAAGTACACAGCGGTCTACCTCTTTTTTCATCGGTGTGGTCATGAACTCTTTGCCTGCAAAATACTCCTTTACAAGATCCACATACACCGTGTAACCGATGATCACATCACTTTCATTTAATGCACGGATCGCTCTTCCAGTCATCTGGTCATACGCACCCGGGCCAATTCCTACAACATAAATCTTACTCAAAACGTATCCTCCGATTTCCGGCTGCAAGGGCGGTAGTCACACCGTCCCGGCCTGTTTTTTTCTGATCAGTGTACCCTGTCCGCAACCCAGAACCGCGCTTCTCTCACAGACATTCTCTACACCTGTTATCTTTTTTACAAATTGTGACGGGGTAAATTCACCCTGCACTGCCTTCAGCTCTTCCTCTGTAAAGGTCAGAAACGGAAGCTGCCAGGCTTCTGCCAGAGAAAGAAGTCCCACCTCTTCCTTCTTCAGATCGATACTGGCAATAGCACTCAGCGCTTCTCTGTAAACATCCGATTCTCTCAGACATTCCTCTGCCGCCTTCCGGATGGAGGCTGCATCCTTTCCCCTGCGGCAGCCCATTCCCAGAACTGCAGCGGGCGGCACCACATGGACTGTATTTTTAAAGGGCAGGCAGCCTCTGTGGATCGTCACCGCAATACCTGTTTCCGGTGCCTCACCGGCTATCTCACCCTTCTCCGGATCCGCTGCAGCTGAGGGCCTTCCGTCCTTCCCGCAAAGCACCAGACCCTCCGGCAGCTCCCCGTCCCATGGAAACTCACTGTAAAAGCCAACGCTCTTTCCTGCAAGAAGGGCCGCAGAAGCCTCCTTTGCAGCCTTCATATGAAAAATAGCACAGCCATTCTTTTTTGCAAAAACATCCACTGCAAAACGGCTGTGAAGATCTGTGGCTGTTGTCACAACCGGCACCGCCTTAAGATATCCGGCACAGCGAAGAGCCAGCTCATTGGCTCCGCCCAGATGTCCGGAAAGAAGCGCAATGACAAATTTTCCGCATTCATCGATCACCAGCACAGCCGGATCCGTCTTTTTCCGGCAATGTAAGGTGCGATACTGCGCACTGCGATCCCGCAGGCGCCAATAAAGATCACGCCCTCTTTTCCTGCCTGGAACTGTTCCCCTGCCCACTGGGAGGTGGAAACAGAGATCGGATCCGGAAGGTACCGGCTCTTTTTTGCAAGGGTGACACTCTCACCTTCTTTTTCCAGAGCCCTCTGAAGCCTTTCCCCTGTCTCCAGCCCTGTCATACTGAAGCAAATGATGGAAATGTTCATATTTTATTTCGTAGCCTCACGGAACTCTGTAGTAAAGCCCGGATCATACAGCTTGGATCTGTCATAGCTTGCAGCATTGACCGCATCACCTACCAGCATAAGAGCTGTTTTTGTGATCTTGTTCTCTTTTGCTGTCTGGGCCAGAGTACCCACTGTACAGATAAACTTCTTCTCATCGGGCCAGGTTGCCTTGTAGACGATGGCAGCCGGTGTATCCTCACGGTATCCGCCCTCCACCAGTCTGCGGCTCAGCTCTTCCAGCATACCTGTACTGAGGAAAATAACCATAGTCGCATTATGAGCGGCAAAGGACTGAATGCTCTCTTTTGCCGGCACCGGTGTCCTTCCTTCCATTCTTGTGATGATCACACTCTGGGAAATATCCGGAAGTGTATACTCCAGGTTCAGTGCAGATGCAGCTCCGCAGAAGGCACTGACACCCGGGCAGGAATCATAGGGGATTCCCTTTTCATCCAGGATATCCATCTGCTCACGGATCGCACCATAGATACATGGATCGCCGGTGTGGAGACGAACGGTCATCTTACCTTCAGCCTCTGCTCTCTCCATAACAGAGATCACTTCCTCAAGGGTCATCTTTGCACTGTTATGGATGGTGCACACATCCTTGGAATACTCCAGAAGCTGGGGATTTACAAGAGATCCCGCATAGATGATCACATCTGCCTCTTCCAGATACTGTTTACCTCTTACTGTGATAAGATCCGGTGCTCCCGGACCTGCTCCTACAAAATGTACCATAATTTATTCCTCTCTTCTGTCTTTGTTTTCTTTGATAATGATCAGGGAATAATATCCTGCATCCTCAGGGATCTCCTCCACGGTCCGGTAGATCTTTTCATCCGGCATTCCGCAGTTTTCGATCATCATGGCCTCTGCCCCCTGAGAAAGAAGCTCCGCCTTCACATCCTTCATTTTCTTTCCGGCCTTCATAAGGACCTTGGTACCAGAAAGCTTCAGCGCATCCTCGATCTGATAGGAAGCCGGGATCACGTGAAGAGGCTCTGCCTTCTCCACAAGTCCGGTGTTCAGACGGGCGGAAACTGCACAGAAGGATGTGATGCCACAGACGATCTCCGTCTCATAGCCCTGAGCCACAAGTCTGTGATGGATATAGAGATATGTGGAATACACGGTAGGATCTCCCAGTGTGAGAAATACCACATCTTTCCCCTGGTCCAGGACAGTCTTGACTTTTTCTGCTCCTGCATCGTGATAGCTCTTCAGCACCTCAGGATCCTTGGACATTGGAAAAGGAACTGCAAGAAGCTCCTTCTTTCCAAGCTCCGGATAAGCTCCCTCCACGATCTTAAACGCTACCGTATCCTCCGGAACCTGTCCCGGAAGTGCGATCACCTCTGCCTCCTTTACAAGACGAAGTGCTTTTAAGGTAAGAAGCTCCGGATCTCCCGGTCCTACACCTACACCATATAATTTACCTGCCATATTTCTTTCCTCCTAACTATATTTTCCAGACAGGATAAAACCTGTCTGTTATTTATATCAAATTTTGTCCTGCTCTTTAAAGCTTCCATCCGGACCGGGGGGCCTGTCATGAAAGATCATCCACCCGGACTGCCTGCTCCTGTATCTTATGGATCAGCTCTTCAGCATCCCGAGTCTGCCCCAGCAGTCCGTATACATTGGAAAACACCACAGCACCCAGAAGGATCTGCTCATAGGATCTGTGGTCCAGATAAAACTGGATCTTCTCCATGACCACAGCCATAGTCTCTTTCAGGATACCATAGCTGTCAAGAACAGCCAGCGCCTCATCCGTAGTCCCCGCCTCCAGGATCTCTCTGGCACATTCCAGAGAGCCCCCTGCACGGATGGCACTTGCACAGAGAACCTCCATCCTTCCGTCAGCACAGTGGGAATGGGTATTCATGATCCCGGCGGCAACCTTTACAAACTTACCGATATGAGCCACAAAAAGAATGCCCTTTACGCCCATATCAATGGCCATGTCAATGGTCTCCCCTACATAATTGCTGCACTTGATATTGTTCTCAAAGGGAATGGACATATGCTCCCTGAGATAATCCGCACCGTAATTCCCCGGTGTCACCAGGATATAGTTTTCTCCCTGGCAGAAATGCTGCTTCATCTCCACATGGATGCTTTCGATCAGAGCCTTCTCACTCATAGGCTCTACGATCCCGCTGGTTCCAAGTATGGAGATCCCGCCAAGAATGCCAAGACGGGGATTAAAGGTTTTCTTCGCGATCTCCTCCCCCTGGGGGACGGATACGGTAAGCTTCAGACCGCCCTCGTAGTCATATTCCTGGGCCGCCTCTTCGGCTTCCCGCAGGATCATGGCTCTGGGAACCGGATTGATGGCCGCCTCGCCCACGTTCTGGGAAAGTCCCGGCTTGGTGACACGCCCCACCCCGATCCCACCGTCCAGGATGATCTGAGGCCGGGATTTCTCTGTTTTCTGCTGCTGCCCGGCCTGTTCTGCCGCTGAGATAGAAAACTTCTCCGCTTTTACATAGACCAGGATCCCGTTGGTGGTATCCGGATCATCCCCTGCATCCTTCTGTACCGCACAGGAGACATAGGTTTCGCCCCGGGTAATATCGTGAAGCTGTAATGTAAGGGTGATCCCCTTTGGGGTATCAAGCTCTACCTCAGAAAGAGTCTCTCCCGAAAGCAGCATCCGGACTGCACCCCTGGCTGCCCCGGCTGCACAGGAGCCTGTTGTGTAGCCATAACGGAGGCGCTTGTTGTTTTTTATGACATACTGGTCTTCCAGTCCATTCTTCATATATACGATGCCCTCCTTTTCAGATTACCTTGTGCTCCAGCCATTTGCGGCTGTGGAAACGCCAGGTAAAAATGATCCCACGAACAGTCCAGTCTGCAAACATTCCGATCCAGACACCCATAGGCCCGAAGCCCAGGACACGGATCAGGAAAACACAGAGACAGAACCTGCACGCCCACATGGTACAGCAGGAGGTGATCATGGAGAACTTCACATCACCGGCTGCACGAAGACCATACCCCGGCACGAACGCCATTGTCCATACCACAGGCTTTACGATGGTGATCCATGTGATCATGTGGATGCACATTTCCGCACTGGTACTCTCCATTCCGCCAAGGATCGTCACCGGTCTGACCAAAATATACACGATCAGACAGCTTACGATAATAACTGCCTCTGCAATGACACAGAGTTTTTTTATGTAATAGACCGCCTCATCCTTGCGGCCGGCACCAAGACACTGGCCTACGATGGTCATCAGGCCCACACCTACTCCGATGGCCGCGATACCATTCAGGTTCTCAAGGATATTGGTCATTGCCTGCGCTGCGATGGCTGCTGTTCCCAGTGTGGAAACTGTAGACTGGATGGCAAGCTTTCCAAGCTGAAACATACTGTTCTCAATTCCCGAAGGAATCCCAAGTCCCAGGATACGTCCGATCATGCTCCAGTCCGGACGGATCTTCAGGTAATCTTTCACAACGACAGGCTGACGATCCTTACGCAGCTGCCAGAGAACAACCACTGCACAGAAAATACGGGAAACCAGTGTGGAGATCGCCGCTCCTGCAACACCAAGGTGGAAAACCCAGATCAGAACCGCGTTTCCGCCAATGTTCATGATATTGGAGATCATGGAGATGGCCATAGGCCCCTTGGTATTCTCCTGGGCACGAAAGATCGAAGCCGCAGAATCATAAGCCGCAATAAAGGGGAATGACAGTGCCGTGAAAAAGAAATAGGTTTCCGATGCACGCATAACATCCGCATCCACCGCACCGAAGATCAGCCTCAAAAGCGGCTTCTGGAAGATCAGACAGACTGCAGACACCACTACAGAGATCGCTGTGATGATAAAAAGCACCTGCCTGGCAGACATATTCGCCTTCTCATAATTCCTCTGTCCGATATACTGGGCGCAGACAATGGCGCCTCCCGCTGCCAGCGCCGAAAAAGCCTGGATCAGAAGCACATTGATGGAATCCACCAACGATACCGCAGAAAGAGCCGCAGATCCCACATTGCTGACCATCATGGTATCTGCGGTTCCCATTATCGAATTCAAAATCTGTTCCAGCACTACCGGCACCAGAAGATTACGGATCATCCGGTTGGTAAACATATGCTGCTGTTCCATCGTTACATCCTCCGCCTCACTTATTTATGACCTGACAAAGCAGAAAAAAACGTCTGTATTTTATCAATCACACTTTCTCTGACATTATACCCTTTTCCCGCTCTTTTCCAATATATTTCTGTTGTTTTTGTACAAACTGCAAAATGCCGCAGGCGTGAAACCTGCGGCAGTCTTTCTTTTGTCTTTTTTACAGTGTTGGAGCATTCCTCCAACGCTTCATCGCTCTGTACCTCCGTTGCCTTTCAGCTCCAACACTGATCTTATCTGTCGGTGCTGTACCCGGAAAATACACACCCTTTTTGTACGGAAGATATGAAGTAACAGAGGACCTGGACAGGCCAAGAGCATTTGCAGTTGAAAGGACAGCAGCTTTGTGATCCTGTGTTTTTCTGAAATCATCAAAGGTCTCCTGCACCTTCTCCGCCACATCCGATGCATACACACCGGCCGTGATAAGCAGCTTCCGAACCTTGATCGGATTCAGCCCCAGCTCATCTGCAATGGCCTGCAAAGACATTCCCGCTTCATAAAGCATAACAGCCGGATCCATCAGTTCCTTAAGGATCTTCCCGGCATCATACTCCGGCTTTGATTTCCTGCGGCCACCGCCAGACCTTCTTGGTTTATACGCTCTTTTCTCACCCATAGATCACAAAACCAGCGCATACATTTTGAAGGTCATCTCGCCGCCATCTGTTAGAACATACAGTTCCTTCTTATCAATACTGTTATGCAGCATTTCATCAGACGGATGGATACCCTTCTTCCAATGTGGAAACGATAGATTACCCTGCTCCTGATCGATCAGCTCCCAGTACAGAGATTTTATGTTGTCAAAATCATCTTTTACTGCCTTACGAAATATCATTTGCTCCATTTCCTCTTACTCATGCAACTCCAGCGGCAGTCCGTCCGGGTCATGAAAAAATGTCATCTTCTTGCCGGTAAAATCATCCACACGGATCGGCTCACATTCGATTCCGACCTCCGCCAACTCTTTCACCGTCTGCTCCACACTCTCCACACAGAAAGCAAGATGACGCAGACCACAAGCCTCCGGACAACTCACCCGCTTCGGTGGATTTGGTTCTGCAAAAATCTCCAGCTCCGTATGCTCATCCACACGTAGATCCAGCTTCCAGTCCTTACGCTCTGAACGATAGTTTTCTCTGATGATGGAAAAGCCAAGCTTGTTTACGTAGAAGTCTTTGGCGGATTCGTAGTTGGATACGATGATGGCGATGTGGTGTATTTTTGATAGGTTCATTTTTAGGTACTCCTTTTTAGTTTATCTTATTTTCGTTATAAACTATATAGCGATTTTTAAAATATACCGTGTGTGCTTTAGCCCTGAAGGAGCACATGTATCACACACGGCATTATTTTTATTTCAGCCTTTCACTTGCATTTTAGTATATCACAAATCTGCAAATAAACCAGCCTTATACACGTATTTTTTACTCCACTGTAACACTCTTTGCAAGATTTCTCGGCTTATCGACATCCAGACCCTTTGCAACAGAAACATAATATCCCAGAAGCTGCAGAGGAATCACTGCCAGACTGCCCACGAAATGCTCATCTACCTTCGGCACATACACAGTGAAGTTCACCTGATCCTCGATCTCGTATTTGCCATATGTAGTCAGCCCCATCAGGTAAGATCCGCGGCTCTTGCACTCTAACATATTGCTTACAGTCTTCTCATACAGTCCGCTCTGAGTCAATACACCAATGACCAACGTTCCCTGCTCGATCAGACTGATCGTGCCATGTTTCAGCTCACCTGCTGCGTATGCCTCTGAATGGATATAGCTGATTTCCTTCAACTTCAAACTGCCCTCCAGGCAAACCGCATAGTCAATACCACGGCCCACAAAGAATACATCATGGGCATTGGCATACTTTGCAGCAAACCACTGGATACGTTCTTTATCTTCCAGGACCTTCTGCATTTTTTCCGGAATAGTCTGCAGCTCAGAGATATAGTAACCATACTGCTCGTCTGTGATCTTTTCTCTGACTTTTGCAAACTGAACAGCCAGGCAGTACATAGCTGCAAGCTGTGCGCTGTATGCCTTGGTCGTAGCAACAGAGATCTCCGGACCAGCAAGTGTGTAGAACACCTTATCTGCTTCACGGGCAATACTGCTGCCAACCACATTGACGATTGCCATCGTGGCGATACCCTTTTCCTTTGCAAGCCGCAGTGCTGCCAGTGTATCTGCTGTTTCACCAGACTGGCTGACAACGATCACCAGAGCTTTCTGGTCAACCGGCATTTTACGATAGCGGAACTCTGACGCAAGCTCCACACGTACCGGGATATCTGCCATATCTTCCAGTACATATTGAGCAGCCATACCAACATGCCATGCAGAACCGCAGGCAACAATATAAATCTGCTCAAAGCTCTTAATCTCGTCCTCATTGATTTCCACACTGGACAGGTCGATCACACCATTCCTGATCACAGAATTAAGGGTATCCTGGACAGCCTTCGGCTGCTCGTGGATTTCTTTCATCATGAAATGCTCAAAGCCGCCCTTTTCAGCAGCCTCCGCATCCCACTTGATTTCTGTAGTCTGCTTCTCGATCTCGTCACCGTTCAGATCATAAAAATGAGCTTCGCCCGGTGTCAGCTTTGCAAACTCAAGATTCCCGATATAATATACATTTCTCGTATATTTCAGGATTGCCGGGACATCGGAAGCCACATAGGTCTCTCCATCTGCAATACCAATGATCATCGGACTGTCCTTACGCGCCACCCAGATCTCGCCCGGATAATCACGGAACATCAGCTCAAGAGCATAAGAACCGCGGACACGGACCATTGTCTTCGCAATGGCATCGATAGGACCAAGGTTGTACTTTTTATAATAGTAATCAACCAGCTTAACAACCACCTCTGTATCAGTCTGACTATAAAAAGTGTAGCCGTGCTTCAGCAGCTTCTCTTTTAATTCTGTGTAATTCTCAATGATACCGTTATGTACACCAACGACCTCAGACTCCACAGCACCGGAACCTGATTTACTGCAGTTACCAGAAACATGAGGATGTGCATTGATCTGGCTGGGTTCACCATGGGTAGCCCAGCGTGTATGTCCAATACCACAGGCTCCTTTTAACGCTTTACCTGCATCTGTTTTCTCGACCAGATTCGTCAGGCGGCCCTTTGCCTTCACGACCTCTGCCAGAGCCTCTCCATCACGGACAGCCAGTCCAGCTGAGTCATATCCTCTATATTCCAGTTTCGACAGACCGTCCAGCAGGATCGGTGCTGCCGGCTGTTTTCCTGTAAAACCAACGATTCCACACATAGGTTTATCCCTCCCGTTATTTAAATCTCTCGTCTATTATACTTCCCTATTATGCAAAACGGCTCTGGATGATTGTCCAGAGTCGTCATTGACCTTATGCCTTATATCCCTTTTCACAAATTACGTTGACCACTTCATCAACATACTTCTGGCAGGTATCATGGTCAGGTGCTTCAACCATAACACGCACGACCGGCTCCGTTCCGGACTCACGGACAAGAATACGGCCAGTATCACCCAGTGCTTCTGCAACCCTGGACACCGCTTCCTGTACAGCAGGATCATTCTGTGCAGCCTTCTTATCGGTCACACGGATATTTTCCAACACCTGCGGATAGATCTTCAACGGTGCTGTCAGCTCACTCATCAGCTTCTTCTTCGCCAGCATGACTTCCATCATCTTCAGACTGGTCAGGATACCATCGCCGGTGCTGGCATACTTGGAGAAAATAATATGCCCGCTCTGCTCACCACCGATACGGCAGTCATTCTTCACCATATACTCGTAAACATACTTATCACCGACAGCAGTCTTGGCATAGCCAATACCCCGCTCATCAAACGCCTTATACAAACCAAAGTTTGACATGACCGTAGTTACAACTGTATTATTCAGCAGCTTACCACGTTCTTTCATATAACAGCCGTAAATATACAGGATATGATCACCGGTAATGACATTACCCTTCTCATCCACGCACAGGCAACGGTCTGCATCACCATCGTAGGCAAATCCAACATCCAGACCTTTCTCCACAACAAGCTTCTGCAGTCCCTCGATATGGGTAGATCCAGCATTGTTATTGATATTGGTACCGTTTGGCTGGTTATTGATAACATAGGTATCTGCACCAAGAGCATCAAAAACAGACTTTGCAATATTCCATGAGCTGCCATTCGCACAGTCCAGACCAACCTTGACACCTCTGAAAGAATAGATACCTAAGGAAATCAGATAACCCATGTAACGATTTCGACCTGCCACATAATCCACCGTACAGCCAACATGATCACGGCTTGCAAACGGCAGCTCCGGCCAATCCTTGTCGAACACATGGAGCTTACCATCAAGGTAATCCTCTATCAACAGCAAAGTTTCTTCCGGCATCTTCTCACCATAACAATTGATCAGCTTGATACCGTTGTCATAATATGGATTGTGGCTTGCAGAAATCATAATGCCACAGTCAAAATCATCCACACGGGCAATGTAAGCCACGGATGGAGTGGTGGTAACATGCAGAAGATAAGCGTCTGCACCAGAAGCCGTCAGACCAGCAACCAGGCTGTACTCGAACATATAAGAACTGCGACGAGTATCCTTACCGATCACGATACGAGCAGGGTTGGTATCACCGTTTCGCTCACGCAGAGCATTATAATACCAACCTAAGAAACGACCAACCTTATACGCATGGTCTGATGTTAATGTAATTCCAGCTTCACCACGGAAGCCGTCTGTTCCAAAATATTTTGACATTTTGAATTCTATCTCCAACAGAACAATTTAAAATTTCTCTTCCAAAACATCTGCGATTCTTTCACAAGCATGACCATCTCCATACGGATTACTTGCTTTACTCATCGCATCATATTCCTCTCTATCAGAAAGCAGCCGGCTAAACTCATTGTATATCGTTTTTTCTTCTGTGCCAACCAGCTTTAACGTACCCGCCGCAATGCCTTCTGGACGTTCCGTAGTGTCACGCATAACTAAGACTGGCTTACCAAGAGATGGAGCCTCTTCCTGAATTCCACCAGAATCAGTCAAAATCAAATAACTTCTACTCAGGAAATTATGGAAATCAAGAACATCAAGCGGCTCAATGATATGAATACGGTCATCATTGCCCAAATACTCATTGGCAATTTCACGAACAACCGGATTCATATGAATAGGATAGATTGCTTTAACATCTGGATGTTCATCCATAACACGACGAATTGCCTTAAACATATGCCGCATTGGCTCACCGAGATTCTCACGGCGATGTGCGGTAATCATAATAAGGCGACTACCATCTGCCCACTCCAATTCTGGATGTGTATAACTTTCTCTGACGGTTGTTTTCAACGCATCGATTGCAGTATTGCCCGTAACATAGATACTTAACGGATCTTTACCTTCTTTCAAAAGATTTTTCTTAGAAAGTTCTGTCGGAGCAAAGTTAAATTTGCTAATAATTGAAACTGCCTGACGATTAAATTCTTCAGGATAAGGGCTATTAATATTATAAGTGCGCAAACCAGCTTCTACATGACCAACTGGAATCTGCAAATAGAAGCAAGCCAAGGCTGTTACGAACGTAGTAGATGTATCGCCATGAACCAGCACAACATCTGGCTTTTCTTTTTCCAAAACATCTTTAATGCGATTCAAAATATTAGTTGTCACATCAAATAGAGTCTGCTTGTCTTTCATAATAGACAAATCATAGTCTGGAGTAACATCAAATGCTTCCAAAACCATATCAAGCATTTGACGATGTTGTCCTGTCACGCACACTACCGTTTGCAGTTCTTTTCGCTTTTTTAGTTCATTGACAAGCGGACACATTTTAATAGCTTCCGGTCTAGTACCGAAAACAAGCATAACTTTTTTCATAATCCAATTTCCTTTCTATTCATAATATTTATCACATTTTTTAAGCCAAAAGCCCAAAAAGAAGTGTTGTAATTAAAATAGCCAAAATATTTACACCTGTGCAATTAGTTAGGTGCATCATAGTCATAGGTCCAAGAACAAAAAACCGATGTACTAAATATCCCTCATAAGAATACTTATCTGATAGTTTGACGATAAAATCTACAATCTTCGATGGAGTTCTTCTTTCTAACATACATTTAAGAATACATCTCAACACAACAAAAATTGCTATTCCCAAAAAGGCATGCGAATAACCTCAAAACACTTAAAACAATACATTACTACTTTCATTCAATCTTATTCACACAATATAAGTTAAAACAATTTGAATTGTATTAAAGATTACAACTAGCACTAATATAACTTTAATCAGTAGTTTCTCCCATAAAATTCAACATTATCGGTAACATTCTTCCCTCCATATAGAAAACCTAAACTAACAGAAAATCTGAACGCCGACATTAAACCACCAACATAATCCGTTTCCTAAGTATTGTTGAATATGACAAGTTACAATACAACAAAATGCAATTAACCTAATGTAACTAATCGGTCAGTCGACCAAATTATTCCTGTTTTTATAGTCGTTGTCAATTTGATTCATACTTCTGCGTATTCTCTTTCTCCAATTTAGTAACTTC
>ADJT01000432.1_pt1 | contig 18253 bp, 10 predicted proteins | sample 268108 | NCBI WGS metagenome assembly ADJT01 (sample SAMN00007487, study PRJNA43253) | human gut metagenome | isolation source: feces sample TS29
GCAAAAGTTCAAGAATTAAGCAGGATTTTCAATGTAACGGATGTAACAATCAGACAAGACCTGGAAGCCCTTGAAAAATTAGGGTATATCCAAAGAGAACACGGCGGAGCCTTCCTGAAGGATGTGGGCTCATTTGCAAAAACCGGAAAGGTTTTCAATCAGACCCATATTGAGGAAAAAAGAGAAATAGCCCAAAAAGCAGCGTCGTTTATCAGTGAAGGTGAATGTATCATTCTCGACTCCGGTTCTACTACCACAGAAATAGCCAAACTACTTACACAATACAAAGAGCTGACCGTCATTACCAATGCTCTGAACATAGCACTTATATTGGGCGAAAATCCAGGCATCAACCTCATTGTGACAGGAGGAGAATTCAAAGCACCCACCCTTTCATTGACAGGAAAGATGGCAGCCGATTCACTCAAAGGTTTCCATGCCAACAAACTATTCCTTGCCACAGCAGGAATATCCCCAGACATGAGTCTGACCTATCCGAGCCTCAGCGATCTGATGGTTAAATCGGCCATGATAAAAGCCGCCGAGGAAGTCATTCTGGTAGCTGATTCCTCCAAGATAGGAATTAGTGCATTTGCCAGTTTAGGTTCAATATCTATGGTAAATTCTTTCATCACAGACAGCAATATCTCGGAAGAGAATATCGAAAAGATGAAAGAAAAGAACATAAACCTTCTAATTGGATAACTTAAAAGATTACCCCTTCCAGAAGATATTGAACAGACAATATAGTAACGATTGGAATAAGGAACAATTAGAAGTAAAACTATAAAACATGTTTTTTAGCCAGCCGATACGCTTCCCCGACCACTTCCTTCGGATAACCGCACATCTCGATAATCCGGATGGCATTACGTTCCGTCGCCGGTCCCGGTTTCAGCTTATAATCAAAAGACAAGGTATTGTCGGCAACACATTCACAAAAATGAAACGATTCATATTCGTTCTCAAGTAAGGAAGCCAGTTCAACGTCGTGAGTGGAAGCAAACACGATACTGTTCTTGTGTGCCAAAGCAGATAGCACAGCTTTGGCTATAGCTATCCGTTCCACCGTGTTCGTCCCTTTGAACAACTCATCCAGCAGGAAAAGCTGCCTACGTCCCTTTCCGACCTCCAGCATCTCTCGAACAATCTGTACCTCCTGCAGAAAGAAACTTTTTCCTTCCATCAGACTATCCTCCAGATGGATAGCAGAAAACAATGCGGTATCCATGGGAAAACGAAAACTGCGGGCGAAACAAGTATGGAACACTTGTGCGGAAAGCAGGTTAAGTCCGATAGCACGGATAAAGGTTGTCTTACCAGACATATTGGAGCCGGTAACAAGGACAGAACTGCCACAAAGCGTAATGTCATTGGGGATACAATGCTCTATAAGCGGATGATAAAGGCCCTCTGCATGAAGCGTTTCACCCTCGTCACAAGCTTCCGGAAGAGTATAATAGGGCAGCCCATCCCGAAGCTCGGAAACAGAGCAAAGCGCATCCACCAATCCAAAATAGCGGAAAACCTCTTCAATCTGTTCTTGCCTGCCCTGCAATAGAAAGAAAGCCTTGGAAACCGGAATAACCTCCCGCAGGAAAAACACATTCACCATCTCGATGAAGAAATAAGCAAGAATGGCGATGTCGCTCTCCAGCTTGATACTGAAACGGAAAGTGGAAAGTTGCTTTCGTAACGGACGCAGCGCCTGCAAAGTCTTTTGGATATCCCGATGCACCGATACACACAACGGAATCTGTGCCAGCCTCTCCGCTTGCCTGAGCAGCAGCCATAACTGAGGGATGGAAAAGAAATAGCCCTGAATCCGTGCCTTGCTGCGATAGTGCAATACCATGTTCACCAATACCGATATACACAATAACCCCAGAACGTAAAGCGAAGATGTAACATAAACCATCCCTGACAAAACAAAAGGCACGAACTGCAATATACTTAGCAAACGGTAAAAGCGGTGGGAATATATGGGATGGGAAATGGAAAACAACGATGCAATGGCGCAAGCATCCGGCGTATCCAGTTTCTGCAACTCCGACCGGATTTCTGCACGCAACTCCTTGTCGGCAGAGAGTTCGCGAATCACTTCCTCCTGTTCCGAAATCTCCGAAAGGCGGTTGTAATGCAACAAGTCGTAGAGGTACTGTCGGCCCACACAAGAAGAGGTACGGTCGGCCCATTCGAAAAAGTCATCCAGATTGAGGTCGTCCCAGGTTTTCTGTGACACCAAATGTTCTTTCTCCTTCACCGACCGGTACTCGTGGTATAGCGATATATCCGAAAATGACTGTCCCATCAAAGAATTATTTAGAATGATGCACAAAAATAATGAAAAGCTTGCATTCTATCTAATTTCCTTGCAGCTTTCCCTATATTGTGTTTACTTTGCAGATACAAACACTTTTCGTTACTTCAACATTTAAATTCTAACAAGATGAAGCACACCCTTTTCACATTGGCACTGGTCTTATTGGCTCTGCTGTCAGCATCATGCGGAGATAAGAAAAAAGTAGTATATCAGAACCCACTTCCCATGGCCTTCGGAGACCCGTTCCTCCTGAAAGCTTCCGACGGGAAATTCTATATGTACGGGACGGGGGGAGTACAGAACGGCTTCAAAGTATATTCCTCCGATGACCTGGTGACATGGAAAGATGAGGGTCCCGTCTATCAAGGCGGCACATCCGACTCATGGGCCACCGACTGTTTCTGGGCGCCCGAAGTGTATGAGCGCGACGGCAAATACTACTTATGGTTCAGCGCCAACTGGAAGGAAAACCCCACTCAGGAGCAAGAGAACTTCCGTATCGGCGTAGCCGTAGCCGATAAACCCACCGGGCCTTCAAAGATTTGTCCGACCGCCCGGTATTCGACCCCGGCTATCCTATCATCGACGCAAACATACTCTTTGACGATGCATCCGGAAAGACCTACCTCTACTACTCCCGCTGCTGCTACAAACATGCCGTCGAGAGCGAAGTCTCAGCATGGGCCAAAACAAAGGGCTGGTTTGACGAGATTGAGGAGAGCTGGATTTACGGCGTGGAGCTGAAACCGGATTTCTCCGGTGTCATCGGAGAGCCGGTAGCATTGCTTTGCCCGCCCAAAACGATGGACGACCCTCAAGCGAAATGGGAGAACCGTTCGGTGACTACACATGAGGTCAACAGACGCTGGACAGAAGGTTCGTATATGGTGAAACACGGGAATCTCTATTACATGCTTTACTCTGCAAACTTCTTCGGAGGAAAGAATTATGCGGTGGGCTATGCAACCTCCCAAAGTCCTTTAGGCCCATTCACAAAGGCTGCCAACAATCCGGTGCTGCAAAAGAACACAGAGCAAGGCGGCATCGTGACCGGAACCGGGCATTGTATGCTCATCGACATTCACAATCGGCTCTACTGTGTCTACCATGGACGCACCGAAACCACCGGTGACGAACGAATGGTATTCATCGACCTCATAGACATCCAACCAGACGGGAAACTGGTAGTCCACGGACCGAATACGGATTTACAGAAAATCACATATTAAAGCTATCAGGCGCAGACTGTACAGCATTTCACGGTTCATTATTCCCCGTGGCTCTCCTATACATTCCGCGCCTGATGAAAATTAAAAAGGACATATCCATACACAACAATCCGCTCCATATTTGTTCCTGACTTCAATTCTATTTTCACCGGTATCCAATACAATGCCTTTCCATTCCAGTACATTTACGGAATCAGGTTTTGCAGTCCCATATGCTTTGCCATTGATATACAATTTGGCAGCTCCGCTATTGCTGAATACTTGCACATCAACGGTTTTGCGGGTTCTGTTTACCAATCGTTTTCCTGCGATATATACAAACTTATCTTCTTGATTCCAGTTTGCCTTATAAAAGTAAAAGGCATCTTTCTTTATTTTCCGGTCGTAAGTCACCAGCCCCTTATCGTTGCGTCCCATAATGGATCCCTCCCTACGGCCTGCCGCCGAAAAGTCGAACATGCACCAGATGAAGTTGCACCACAAGAATTCGCGTTCCTGAAGCTGTTTCCAATTCTCCACATGATAATAAGTCTGCCAGTTTTCGGGATGCCATTGCCCCCCTACGCCGGGATGCCTCAGCGAGTCCTCCTGCTGGAATACGCATGCCCCGGCACCATACTCGCTGATGCCCATCTTCCGCTCCGGATGTGCTGCATGCTCGCGGTCTATCCAGCGCCCCATGTCATCCATGTTGTCGCCATACCAGCCGAAATACTTGTTGAAAGCAATCAGGTCGGTGAATCCGTTGAAGTCGTCATCCTGATTACTGGCTCCCATAGTGGGACGGCTCGGGTCCAACTGACGGGCCAAAGCATGAAGCTCTGCCGCCATACGCGAAGGACGGTCCAGCCAACCGGAATTTATCTCATTGAACAGCCCCCAGAACAAAATGCAGGGGTGATTGTAGTTCTGTAAAATCAGTTCCTTCAATTGCAGGCGCAAGTTTTCATCATAAGCAGGATTATTCACATAAACATTGACAAAAGGAATCTCAGCCCATGCCACCAGTCCCCGCTTGTCCATCTGTTGATGCATGTATTTGGCTTGCGGATAGTGACAAAGACGCACGGCATTGCATCCCATTTCCTGCATCAAGTCCAAATCTTCATCATGGTCTTGCGGATAAAATACCGAAGCGCGTTCTGCCCTATCCTGATGCCGGTTCACGCCATTCAAGCGATAAGGCTTTCCATTCAGGAAGAAACCTTTCTCCGCATCGGCATGAAAGTAGCGGAAACCTATCTCTTCTTCGCGGCGGTCTATCTCTTTTCCATCCTTACGCAATATCACCACTCCTTTATATAAATAGGGATTCTTCACTCCATCCCACAAATGAGGCCTTTCAAGCACTATGTCCATCATCACCTTTTTATCCTCACCCACCTCTGCACTGGCAACACGGCAAAGCAACTTTTCCTTGTCATATAGTCGAAACTCCACCTCGCAACCGGTCACAGTAGTTTCCCTTGCCGAAAGCAGTGCTTCAATTTTCAAATGGGCCTTTTTCTCCGATACATCGGACTGAGTGAAGAATACACCTGAAGAGGCATAATAAGCAGGTTCTATGCAGACATCCTCCGTCACCAGCAGTTCCACCCCCCGATACAACCCACCAAACATATTGAAGTCGCCGCAAATGGGAGCGACATCCATAGTCTGAGCATTGCTGACACGAATTTCCAATACACTTTCTGTTCCCGGGACCAGGAAATCAGTCAATTCTGCCACAAATGCCGTATAACCACCCTTATGTTGCATCACAAAATGATGGTCGATAAAAATGTCGGCAACCGTCTGTGCAGCCATCACTTTCAAGAAAAAACGTTTGCCCCGATAATGGGCAGGAACAGACAACTTACGACTGTAATTGCATAATCCCCTATAATAATCGGCATTGCCAAACATGCCATCGCCCGCATTCCAAGTGTGAGGCAAAGTAACCTTCACTATTTCCGAAGCAGGTGCCTGAAAACCCCGGTGGAAATTCCATCCTTCATTCAGTGGAATCACCTCTACGGCAAATACACATGTTGACAATATTCCCAAAGAGAATAAAAATAAAATGATGAATCTGTTCATTTTCGATAAAGTATTAGAAGGTTAATCATATTGGCAGGAACCAGTCCTTCCCTGCAAAGGTATGAAATAAATGTTGAATAATAAATGAGAAAAACACTTCAAGACACGCAAGACAACAAACGGATGGCATGTTTAAGACTTATACGACCGCGATGCAACATGACAGACCTATTAATGCAACATATTTACGCTTATTTAAATAAGATATTGCTATCTTTGAGAATTCAATTTCAGATTATATAGTATGTCTTTCACAAACTATTTACACAAATTAGCGTTCCCCCTCATTCTTCTGTTACTGGCTTATCTGCCGTTAGCAGGACAAACTCCGTATGTATTTCGCCATCTGAAAGTAGAAAACGGGCTTTCAAACAATAACGTAAAAACCATATTGAAAGACCGTGAAGGCTTTTTATGGATAGGAACCGCCAATGGATTGAACCGATACGACGGATATAGCTTTAAAGTGTATCAACCCAAAGAAAAAGACATCCATTCCTTATTGTCTAACGACATCTGGAACTTGCAGGAAGACGGTTGGGGCAATTTGTGGATTGGAAGCGAGGCAAGATATTGTATATACGACCGGGACAAAGACAACTTCATTACCGATATTCCCTCATACCTCCTTAAAATAGGCATCCAGATAAATGGTACCTACAAAGTACATGTTGACAAAAAACACAATTTATGGGTACTGCAAGGCCAAAATGCTTTTTACTTCAATTTTTCTCATAAAATCCTTCAAACATTCAAAATAGAAAACTTTCCAGAAGAAACTCCGGAACTGAGTATCAGTGATGATGGTGAAAACCTGTATCTTCTTTGGAATTCGACCTTATTGAAACTAGAGAACAACGCAAAAAAATGTAAACGGGTAGATAACATCAGCTTACCCTCCAACTCTATTATCGAAAAGCACATATACATTGATTATCATGGAGGCATCTGGCTATATTCATATACCGATGAACAAATATTCTATAAGAAAAACATAAAATCGGAATGGAACCAAATCAATCTCCATTCTAAAATAGAGACAAAAAGTAATGCGGTAAGGAGCATACTGGATGACTCGAACGGACATGTCTGGATAGGAACGGACCATAAAGGAGTATTCATTTATGACTACGTAAATGATAACCTTGTCAACCTCCTGAATACCCCTATGTCTTCCACATCCCTTGCTTCCAACAGAATAAATACAATCTACCGTGATGATTCAGGCGTCATTTGGTTAGGAAATTTCAAAAAAGGAGTTTCTTATTATCACGAAAGCTTCCATGAATTTATTGATACCCAGCATAAAGAATGCGGTGATATAGCCTCCATTTTAGAGGATAAGGCCGGAAACATTTGGCTGGGAACAGACGGGAACGGACTTTATGTAAAAGAAAAGCAAAAAGGATTTGCCATTCGCAAACTATCCATCCCCGACATAGCCATCATCAGTCTTCTCGAAGACCATAAAGGACGGATTTGGGCAGGAAGTTATCAAGACGGATTGTTCTGCTATGAGAACAACAGTATTCGCCATTTTACTCCAGAGAACAGCCAACTGCCATACAGTGGCGTATGGAGTATGAAGGAAGACCGATATGGAAACTTATGGATAGGTTATGTACTGGGAACTTTGGTTTGTTTTAATCCGGACGCAAATACTGCGACAAGTTATCTGCTGCCTGATGGGAATAATATCAATGTACTCAATATCTGTTATGACTATGGAGACAAAATGTATATCGGGACTACATACGGACTCTGTGTAATGGACATCGTGACGAGAAAACCCGAAATGATTTATGCCAATCGAAAAGAGACACAGCCATTCAAGCAACTCTTCATTTCCACTGTATTCAAGGACGACAGAGATATATTGTGGTTAGCCCATAAACAAGGATTGACTGCCTGGGACTTAAAAAATGATTCACTACACTGGTTCGACGTAAACAACGGATTGTGTGACAATCTCATTAACAGTATAACCCAAGACAATCATGGTAACATGTGGCTTGCAACAAGTAATGGATTGTCTATATTGGAAGTAACCCCGGACACCCAGGAAGGACTAGACTTTTCTTTCAAGAATCTTTCTACCAGAGACGGATTGCCAGAAAATCATTTCAACTCCCATTCCGCTTGTAAATTGTCCAGCGGAGATTTACTGCTGGGAGGCACCAGTGGCTATACATCTATAAATCCGAACAAGCTGACCGAAAAGAGCCGACCGCTGGCAAAGGTGTATTTTACAAATCTGACCATTGGCAATCAACATATAGAAGTAGACTCAATATATGAAGGGCGCAAACTATTAACAACTGTACTTGGCAGAGCCCCATCATTGTCTGTCAGATATGACGATTATTTAATCTCCATCGAATTTGCCGCAGGCGATTTGCTGAATGCTGATAAAATAAGATATGCCTATAAACTGAAAGGATTAAATACCCAATGGTACTATACAAACGAAAACAAAGTGGCTTTCACCACCCTTCCTCCTGGCAATTACAAACTATTGATTAAAGCTTGTAACAGTGACGGTATATGGAATGACGAAGCTAGTGAGTTGAATATAACCGTTTCATCTCCAATATATTTAAGTAATGTTGCTATCATCTTATACATATTGTTTGCCATTGGTATGATATCCTATGTAATATACCGATTCAAAAAGCATCACTACATAAGACTGGAGCAACAACGAGCAAAACTGGAGCAAGAACAAAAGTTGCTCCTGAATGAGATGAAGCTAAAGTTCTTTACAAATATAAGTCATGACTTACGTACACCACTGACGCTTATCATTAGCCCGTTACAAATGTTATTATCAGAAACCCTGGATGACGGAATACGCAAAAAACTAAATACAATCAATAAAAATGCACAGCTATTACTTACATCAATAAATTCTCTGCTTGATTTCCGGAAACTGGATGTAGGAGCCGAGACAGCCCATTACAAATCGGGAGATATTGTCAACTTTATCCGCGAGATTTGCAGTACTTTTCAAGAGTATGCTCTTGACCATACCATCAACTTCTGTTTCATGTGCGAAGTAGAAAACCTGAACATGTCCTTCGATCCGGTTAAAATAAAAAAGTAATGAACAACTTGTTGTCCAATGCCTTCAAATACACTCCTGATAAAGGAGAAATCAATGTACATCTTTATCGCGAAGATGACAATGTATGTATCTGTGTGGCAGACAACGGACAAGGTATCATAGACAAAGACAAGAAACATATCTTCGAACGTTTTTATCAAGTGCAACAAACTTCGGAAAAAACCGGCAGTGGAATCGGCCTGCATATTGCAAACGAGTATGTACATCTACACAAAGGAACAATCTCCGTTACAGACAATTTTCCTAAAGGTTCCGTATTTACCGTTAAATTGCCTATCGTCACATATGCCAGTGAAAAGGAGGAATTACTTCCGGAACTGCTAAACAATGACAAAGCTCCGAATGAGCTTCCCGTTCCAAATGCGGAAGAATTGCGGTATACCATCTTGTTGGTGGACGACAACAAGGATTTCTGTAGTTTCATGTCTGAATACCTGTCCGATGAATACGCCATACAGGTTGCCTACAATGGAGCAGAGGCATTGAAGATATTAGAAAAAAACAGTGTCAATATTGTAATAAGCGACATCATGATGCCAGTGATGAATGGAACAGAGCTATGTCGGCAAATCAAAACAAACATGCAATGGTCCCACATTCCCGTTATATTGCTTACAGCCCGTATGGCAGAAGAATACAAAAGTGAAGGATTTGAGCAAGGAGCCGATGACTATATCGTAAAGCCTTTTGACTTCAAATTACTAAAGCTGCGCATCAGGAAATTTATTGAATGGACAGAAAAAAGCCATCGTAAATTCAGTCAGAAAATAGAAGTGACACCTAATGAAATAACAATCACTCCACTAGACGAACAATTTATTGAAAAAGCTATCAAAATAGTAGAAGAGCGCATGAGTGATTCCGACTTCTCTGTGGAAATGTTAGGAGCAGAATTGGGGTTGAGTCGTAGCCATCTCTACAAAAAGCTGATGTGTATCACCGGTAAAGGTCCGGCAGAATTCATCCGGATTATCCGTTTGAAGCGCAGTAAGCAACTTCTAAAGGAAAGCCAGAAACAAATTGCAGAAATTGCCTATGAGGTGGGATTCAGTTCTCCAAAAAGGTTCACTGTAAACTTCAAGAATGAATTTGGAATATCACCATCTGATTACATCCGCAGTCTAAAATGATAACTTGAAACATAAAGGTATGTTATTTGAGACATGATAGACCTATGCTATTATGATAACTTTCCATATTTGCAGTAGCTTTTAATAACAGTTATTTTTAAATCTTAAATTAAAGTATTATGAAGTTACACGCAAATGTATGCTCTCAATGGGAATGGACAAAATTGAGACAATTGCTTGTTATCGTGTTACTAGGTTTGGGTATTGTTTCCACGTATGGACAAACCAAAACAGTATCCGGTATCGTTAAATCAGAATCGGGCGGTGAGCCACTTGTAGGAGCCACCGTCAAAGTGAAAGAAACCAATACGGGCGGCATTACCGACATCGACGGCCGTTACACCATCCAGGCAAATCTGGGACAAACATTGATAGTCTCTTACATCGGCTACCGCACCAAAGAGGTGAAAGTAGAGCGCACCACCCGCATCGACATACTGCTGCAAGAAGACAATGAGATGCTGGACGAAGTAGTAGTAGTGGGATACGGTACGATGAAACGCAGTGACCTGACCGGTTCCGTAGTCAGCGTGACGGGTGACGAACTGAAAAAGTCCGTAGTCACCTCGCTCGACCAAGCTTTGCAAGGACGTGCCGCCGGTGTGCAGGTGACCCAGAATTCCGGAACTCCGGGTGGCGGTATCTCGGTCAGCATCCGTGGTATCAACTCCTTGAACGGCAACGAACCGCTCTACGTTATCGACGGTGTAGCCATCTCAGGCAACAACACCAGCAACAGCAGCGTGCTCAGTTCCATCAACCCTGCAGACATCGTTTCCATGGAAGTATTGAAAGATGCATCGGCCACAGCCATCTATGGTAGCCGCGCCTCCAACGGTGTAGTACTCATCACCACCCGTCAGGGCGAAGAGGGCAAAACGAAGGTCTCCTACGAAGGTTACTATGCCTTGCAACAGCTTCCCAAGAAACTGGAAACACTGACACTCCCCGAATATGCAGTTTACCAGAACCTCCGCGCCGCCACCATCGGCTTCGGTGCACGCGAAGAGTTCAAAGACCCCTCACTCCTCAGCCGCGGTACCGACTGGCAGAATGAAATCTTCCGCACTGCCCCGATGCACAACCATCAGATAAACATCTCCGGAGGTTCGAAGAGCATGAAATACTCGCTCTCCGGCGGCTACATGCAGCAAGACGGTATTGTATTCGGTTCGGACTTTGAGCGTTTCTCTTTCCGCGTCAACATGGACAACGACATCAACAAGTGGCTCACCACCGGCTTGCGCGCCTCCGTAGCCCGTACACAGCAGACCAACAACGTAGACGGTTCGGGTGCCATCTACAATGCCCTGAACCAGCTCCCCGAAGTGCCAGCCCGCAACCCGGACGGCAGTTTCGGCATGCAGACGGAGAACATGTATGGAACTTACTTCTCCAACCCCCTCTCCGACCTTATCCAAAATGAAAACTATAGTCGCAACACACAAGTCTATGTCAACGCCTTTGCCGACATCAAGCTGTGGAAAGGACTCGTATTCCGCACGGAATATGCCGCCAACTTCAATTACAGCAACGACTATAAGTTTACCCCCTCCTACGACTACGAGCACTTCAAGCAGCAGTCGTCAGCAAGCCGTGGAGCCGGCAACGGAAGCAACTGGACATTGAAAACTTACTTTACTTATAATAATACCTTCGGCAAACACGGCCTCTCTGCCATGCTGGGACACGAAGCGCAAGAAAACAAGTACGAGTCGCTGAGCGGCAGCCGTACCAACTTCCTCTTCAACTCCGTACACGAACTGAATGCGGGTGATGCCACAACAGCAAAAGCCAACAGTTCCCGTGGTTCATCCGCCATCGAATCATACTTCGGCCGTCTGAACTACAACTACGACGACCGCTACTTGCTGACCGCTACGCTCCGTGCCGACGGTTCGTCTTCGTTTGCCAAAGAAAGTCGTTGGGGTTGGTTCCCTTCGGTAGCATTGGCTTGGAAAGTCAACAACGAAGCTTTCCTCAAAGATGTGGAAGCCATCAACTCACTGAAACTCCGCCTGGGTTGGGGTGTAGTAGGTAACCAATGGGCGGGTTCCTATACCTACGGCGTCACCATGGCTTCGGCAGCCTCCATCTGGGGTACTGGTTTCTATGCAGGCAACTATCCTAATCGTGAACTGAAGTGGGAAGAAACAAACTCCTTCAATGTAGGACTCGACCTCGCCCTCTTCAACAACCGCATAGAGTTCATCGCCGATGCTTATTACAAGAAAACGGACAATCTGCTGATGCAAGCTTCTCTTCCTACCTACGTAAGCGGTCTGATTCGTGCACCGTGGGTCAATGCCGGTGCCATGACCAACAAAGGTGTAGAATTTACCCTGAACACGCACAACATCCAGACACGTGATTTCACCTGGACCTCAGGACTCACCTTCTCCATCAACCACAACGAAGTGACGAAGCTCTACTCCGAATCATCCGCTATTTCGGGAATCAACGGTTCGGAAACACTGACCTACACCATGGTGGGCGAACCGGTCGGGCAGTTCTATGGCTATAAAGTAATCGGTATGTTCAAGGAAGAAGGAGATTTCTACAAGAAAGGTGCCGACGGCAACTTCCTGCTCGACGAAACGGGCAACCGCATCCAAGTAGCCATCCCGAAAGACCAGACCATCGGCAAATCGGGCATCTGGGTAGGTGACTACATCTATGAAGACCGCGACAACAACGGTGTAATTGATGAGAAAGACCGCACGTTCCTCGGCAATCCGGCACCCAAATTCACGTTCGGCTTCAACAACTACCTTTCTTATAAAGGATTTGACCTCAACATCTTCCTGAACGGCTCGGTGGGCAACAAGGCTATCAACCTGATTCGCCGCACCTTCACCGATCCCATGCGTAACAGCAACCTGCTGAAAGAAGCTACCGGCATTGCCCAAATCGCCATGCACGACCCCGAAGTGGGCGACGAGGTACTTTCCAATGTTTACGTGGCCAACGCCGATGCAGCCAAAGTACAACGCATCACTACCAGTAGCGCCAACGACAACAACCGTATCTCCGACCGCTTTGTTGAAGACGCTTCCTACCTCCGCATAAAAAACATCTCGCTGGGGTACACCTTCCCACAGAAATGGTTGCGCCGTTTGCAGATAGACCATCTGCGCCTCTACGTCAACATCCAGAACCTCTGTACCATCACAGGCTACAAAGGCTACGATCCCGAAATAGGCGCTTTGAACTACAATGTATTGCTACGTGGTGTGGACGATGCGCGCTATCCTTCGCAACGTATCTATACATTTGGCCTTAACTTCAATTTCTAATGAGCCAGACAAATCATTTATCATTTAAAATCTCAATATAGTTATGAAACACAGATTTCTAACCCTTATATCATCGCTCCTTCTGCTTACGGCATGCAGCGACTCATTTTTGGAACGTGCTCCCGAAGGAAACTACGTAGATGTGACATACTACACTTCCGACGATGCACTCGAACAAGCCACTGCACCGCTTTACAACCGTGCATGGTTCGACCTCAACTCCCGCGCCATCGTGCCGCTGGGCAGTAACCGTGCCAACGATAACTTCAGTCGCTGGGGAGCTCCCGAGTTCACCAACTTCAAGGTGACAGCCCTGAGCGAAAACCTTGCCAATGCATGGACAGGTTTCTACTCGGTCATTACAATGGCCAATGCAGTTATCAGTGATGTGCAGACCAAATGTAGCAACAGCGTAAGCGAACGTGCCAAGCGCACAGCCATTGCCGAAGCCCGCCTGATGCGTGCTTGTGCCTACTTCTACATGGTTCGCCTCTGGGGACCGGTTATCATCATCGAAGACAACGACAAAGTGGTTGCCAATCCCATGCAACCGCTCCACCGCGAAGAAGATGTGCTGGAACTCGTTATTCGTGACCTCACTTATGCAGTCGAGAATCTTCCTGAAGTGGCAACCGCCAAAGGACGTGTCAACGCATGGGGTGCAAAAGGCATGCTTGCCAAAGTCTACCTCGCCCGCTCAGGCTGGAAAGGAGGCACACGCGACAACGCCGACCTGGAGAAAGCCAAGGAACTGGCCGCCGACGTGATAAACAACAGCGGCATCAGCCTTTACGAAAACTATGAAGACCTCTTCAAGTATAAGCACAACAACAATCCCGAATCGCTCATTGCCATGCAGTGGGTGCCACTGGGTGATTGGGGCGTATGCAACACTCTGCTTGCCGACCTCGCCGGCAACAGCAAGATGACCGGCGGTGTAAACGTATGGAGCAGCTATCAGGCAAGTATAGATATGCTCCAGCAATATGAGTTGGGCGACACTATCCGCCGCAACGCCACCTTTTGCACACCGGGTACATACTATTCATACATCTGCATTGCCGACGGTGGTTATACTTACGACGGCGCCACCTCTTGCATTAAAAAAGGTGTACCGGGCGGTCCGGACGACGACAACGACGGTTATATCCAGTCCATGAACTCTCCGCTCAACACCTACATCCTACGCCTTGCCGATGTTTACCTGACCTATGCCGAAGCTTGTCTGGGCAACAGCGAAGAACTGGCCGGTGGTCCCGGCCTGGAAGCATTGAACCAGGTGCGCGACCGTGCACGTATCCCCCGCAAGGAACGCGTAACCTTCGAAGACATCATTCGCGAACGCCGCGTAGAGTTCTCGATGGAGTATTGTAACTGGTATGACATGGTATCGTGGTATCACTGGAAACCCGACTACATGCTGAATTACTTCCAGAACCAACACCGCGGCTACACAGTAGACCTCATCGTGAAAGACGAAGACGGTTACCTCCACTTCGGCAAGAAAGAAGGCGACACTTTCCTCGAAGGCATAGAAAATTGGCAGGAACCGGGCGAGAACATCGAAATCCACCACGGCAACATCCTGATGCCTTATCCGGAAAGCGATGTCATCCAGAATCCGCTACTGAACGAAGAACCGGTAGCATACGAATTCAGTGAATAAACCAAGTTATACATTCATTATCTCAAATAACGACTTTAATATGAAATATATACATTTTCCTTTTGTGTTGCTCACCATCCTGTTGGCATGCAACCTTTTCACCGCCTGCAACGATGACGAGGGCGGCGGTGTTCCCGTAATCCACCACATCCGTCTTGTCGACCCAGAGAAGGCCGACAGTACGTTCACCGATGTAAATCCGGGCACCATGATTGTAGTCATCGGCGAAAATCTGAATGATGTGCGGAAAGTGTTCATCAACGAACAAGAAGTTTCGTTCAATAGCAACTACGGCACTTCCACCAGTCTCATCCTCACTATCCCCGGCGAATTGCAACTGACGGGTGCCAACCCCGAACTGAAAGGCGAACTGCGTATCGAGACCTCGCACGGCATTGCCACGTACTCCATGCATGTACTCTCGCCCGCACCCTACATCACCCGTGTAGCCACAACCTTCCCCGTGGAGACGGGCACGCCTCTGCGCATCGTGGGCGGTAACTTCTACGAAATTCAGCGCGTTTATTTCACCACTGCCGTGGACGACATCACCAATGCACCTGTTTCGGTAGAAGTAACGGACTACACGGTAAACAAGAACTTTGACGAAATATCATTCAATGCTCCCGCAGGCCTGATTGATGAAGGCAGTCTGGTAGTGGAGTGCTATACCGCATCCGCATTTACTCCCTTCCGTCGCACAGCCCTCCCACCAAGTATCAGCAAGGTAAGCTCCATGATGCCTATCACGGGTACCACAGTTACCGTACTGGGACAGAATTTTATGGATATCGCCTCCATCACAATGGGCAATCGCTCGGTAGATCTCTCTACTGTTACCGTAAGCGAAGCTAACGATATGCTTACCTTTACCATGCCGCGTGCACCGCAAGGCACTTGCTCACTCGCCATTACCACAATGGGCGGTACTGCCGAAGTTCCGGGCTTCTATCCTTTGGAGAATATAGTATTGAACTATGACAACATCGGTTGGTTCTCCTGGGGCGGGCAAGCTGTACCCGTCACTGCCGACGGTACAGCAGCTCCTTTCTTCTCGGATGGTAAATGCTACAGCATATCAGGGGAACTTTCAGCATGGAATTACTGGTGGGGCCAATTGCAGAACGGTGCCGTATGGGGCATTGACACAGCCTTCCTGCCTACCGATACACCGACTTCCGAACTGGCTTTGCAGTTCGAATGCTTCGTGGCAGTGGAATATGGCGGAGGTCCTGTATTCCGCATCTACCTCAAAGGGAATGAGGCTCACAACTACACGAACTATCGTCCGGTGAGCGACTTCACCGGAAAAACCGAAGTAGGCCAATGGATGCAGTGCAGCATTCCGCTCTCCGAACTGGTAGACGAAACCACTTGGGGCGAGTTCCAAAAACGTGACGGTGACGAGTTGGCACTCCAGATGACAAATCCCAGCGAAAACGGTCCATACAACATCGAAATGTATTTTGATAATTTCCGAGTTGTCAAGATACAATAATTTGAATTAAATTCTGGCACAGGATTACACAAAGTGACACCTTCTTTTAAACTCTTAGACGCTGATTCAATTGAATCAGCGTCTAAAAATAAATACACCGAAATTATTAAAACGAAATTTTACCGATACCATGACACAAATCTTCAAGAAAACCTTATTAACCAGCCTGGTTCTATTTCTGATGACAGCTTGCTCTGACGATAAAAAGGAGCTGAAAATCATCGTAGAGCCTACTTCTTTCCATTTTGAACAAACGGGTGGTAGCAAGAAATTCGGTATCACCCCCAATGAACCAGCCACTTTCCAAAGTTCGGAAGCATGGTGCAAAGTAACCTCGGAAAGCAGCACTCCCGTACAGGCAATCTATAACATAACCGTAGAACCCAACACTACGCCCGACGTGCGCAACGCCATCATCACCGTCAGCGTAAAGGAGCATATACAAGAAATCAACGTGGAGCAGGCGGCCTATATCCAAAGCGATGAACCGGAAAAATACACTGTACGCGAGAATCTCACAACCCACCAACTGATTAACGAAATGGGACTGGGCATCAACCTAGGCAACACGCTGGATGCCGTGGGCGACTGGATAGACCCAAGCAACATTCTCAATTACGAACAAGCATGGGGAAGCCCTATTATCACACAAGAAATCATTGAAGGATATGCCAAAGCGGGCTACTCATCTCTGCGCATACCGGTCAGCTGGGGCAATCTGCTGTCCGACGACTTCAAAGTGCATCCTGACCTGATGGACCGCGTAGAGAAAATCCTAAACTGGACCCTCGACTGTGGCATGGTGGCTATCATCAATATCCACCACGAAAACGAATGGATTAAACAAGTACCCACCGACAGCAAAGCAAAAGAAAATTCACTTCCATCTGGAAACAGATATGTGAACGCTTCGAAAAGTACGGTGACCACTTACTGTTCGAGCCAATGAATGAAATCGGATACGATGAGATTTGGACTCCGTGGGGCGGTAGTGAAGCCGACAAGGCAAAGGCACTGGGATACGTGAACGACCTCAACCAGCTCTTTGTCGACATAGTAAGAAACAGTGGCGGCAACAACGCCAAACGTCATCTGTTGGTGGAAATCTACAACACCAACTTGGAGTATGCTTACGACCCCTTGTTCAAGATGCCGAATGATCCCGCAAACCGACTTGCTCTTACAGTGCATTACTATACTCCCGCAAACTTTGCCATACTGGGTGGAGGCGAGGTTGTCGATTGGGGTGTAGGCCGGGAAAGCTGGGGAACGGAAGCTGACTTCAAGGAACTGAACGACAATATGGACCTACTGAAGAAGAATTGCGTAGACAAAGGAATCCCCGTCATCATAGGCGAATATTGCGCCGACTCCAGAAACAGAACAAAGGAAGTGATAAGACTCTTCTGTGTTTCCGTAACCGAAGCCATCTACTCGCGCGGCATGTGCCCAATGCTATGGGACACTCCGGGGGGACAATACAACCGACAGACTTGCCAGTTCGACGACCCTCTCTTCTTAGAAGAAATGATGGCTATTCCGGTTAAATATCCACGGAATTAAACAAATATTCATAATCAATAATCAAATAAAAATGAACAGAATCAGCACTTGTTTCGCCAGCCTATTGCTTTCTTGTGCATTGACGGCACAAGCACAGCAATATCAACTGAATTCACCGGACGGAAAACTAATTGTCAACATCGAAGCCGGACAAGCCCTCAACTGGGCGATTGCCCACGACGGTACCACCGTTCTTTTGCCTTCAGACATTGCCATGCAATGCACTGAATCTGAGGGAAAGCCCATTGCTTTCACCTTCGGCAAAGATGTGAAGGTGACCAAAGCTACCCGCACTTCCGTCGACACTTCCTTCCCCACTCCTTTCTACAAAAAGGCGAGTGTGAA
>ADJT01001724.1_pt1 | contig 18192 bp, 9 predicted proteins | sample 268108 | NCBI WGS metagenome assembly ADJT01 (sample SAMN00007487, study PRJNA43253) | human gut metagenome | isolation source: feces sample TS29
ATCCAGGCATCATGACATCGCTGATAATGAGGTCTATATCATTATTATGGGCATACTCCAGACCATTTTTTTCCTATCCGCTTCGGCAGCAACCTCGAAATATGGGGTCAGTTCTTCTTTCAAGAATTCCCGTACGTCATTGTCATCCTCGATAATAAGTATTTTCCGTTTGTTTAGAGGACCCTCTTGATCAGATGCGTTCAGTTCTGTTTTTAGTTCTTTCTCTATATTTTCTACTTCTTTATCTATTTCTTCTTCTGATTCAGAGTGAGCATTTTCCTCATTAAGAGCAGAAAGCGAAGGATGGTTTTGTGCTTCTTCTTTTAATATGGCATTTTCAGGAATAAGGAAGTCGTTAGATTGATAAATGGAAGAATCAGTAGGTAAAGTTACAATGAAAATAGAACCACCTGACGGATTTTCTTCATAGCAGATGTTCCCTTTGTGAACATGAACCAGTTCATGGGTAAGATGTAAACCTACTCCTATACTGTCGCTAGAAAAACTGCTTTGCATGAAACGTTTAAACAGCTCATTACGTTTTTCTTTGGGTATGCCTACACCTGTATCCGTTACTTTCATGATTAATAGCTGTTTCTGTTTATCAATATAAATGCTGAATTCTATCTTTCCACCGGAAGGAGTATATTTGAAAGCATTTGATAAAAGATTGTAGGCGATTTTGTCGATATTACCTTTATCAATATACATTTTGTATGAATTGACGGATGGTATAAATTTGAAATCCATATTCTTGGATTCGGCTGTATCCTGAAAGCTTAGGTAGATTTCATATAAGAAAGCGATAACGTCAGTTTCTTCAAGTGAAAGGGCGAGTTTGTTGTTCTGCATTTTCCGGAATTCAAGTAATTGGTTGATCAGACGCAGCATACGCTGGGTACTTTTGTCCATTAGTTTGATAGAGTAACGTATCTCCTTGGGGATATTGTGGGTACGGTGGATTCTGTCCAAAGCCCCTTGTATTAGTGTAAGCGGAGTTCTGAATTCATGTGAGATATTGGTGAAAAATACTAACTTGTATTCTGTTAATTGCTTTTCTACTTTAATTTTATTCCGCAAGTTGTTAATATTCCTGATAGTACGATATACAAAATACATGATAATGCCTGCAATGAGTATGTAAACAAAGAAAGCCCATCCGGTTGCCCAAAAAGGGGGAGTTACTTTGATTTCAAGTGTCTCCTCGTTATCACTCCATATACCTGATACGCTGCAGGCTTTGACATGTAGATAGTAGGTACCTGCCGGTAAGTTTTTATAAGCTGCAAAGTTTAATGTAGAAGGAATACTCCAGTCATCGTCATATCCTTCAAGTTTGTAGCTGAACCTTGTATTAGTCGAAATTGGATAGTCAAAAGTGGAGAAGTCTATGACAAAGGAACTTTGGTAATATTTCAGACTGATGGCATCTGTATATGCCAGAGCGGCTGTCAATGGAGAGTCCATATCGGCAGGACGGACTGATATTCCGTTTAACTTTAAGTCTGTAAATGTAACGGACAGAATTTTCTCTTTGTTTTTAATTTGCTTAGTATTGAGTATTATAAGTCCGTGGTTGGTGCCGAAAGCCAAACGACCATCTTTTAATTTGGCACATCCTTCTGTATATACATTCCCCAATATATCATTAGAAAAGAAGTAATTGTTGAATATTTTGTTTTCCGGGTTAAAACAAGAAATCCCATATTCGGTGGATACCCAGATATTTCCTTCATCATCTTCAATGAAAGCTTGTACTACACTGTGGACAAGTCCATCATTGACCGTATAGTGAGTAAAGGATATATCTTTATAATCATTCTTTATATTGGCTACGCAAAATCCGATACCTGATTCGGCAATCCATATCCTGCCTTTCTTATCTTGTATAATTGATTTTATTTCATTGCTTTTCAGGGCATGGTTATCCAGATTGTATTGGTAAAAATCGTTCGGGTCTTTTATAATACGGTCAGGATCGAATACAAAAACACCTTCACTGGTTCCTACCCATATCCATCCGTTACGGTCTTCGCAGATAGTGCGGATTTCCTTTTGGCCATAAGTCTTATTGAAAAAATGCCGGAATATGTATTTGTCTTTTTTAGGAACAGCGAGATCAAGTCCTCCGCCGAACGTTCCTATCCACATACGTTGTTTGCGGTCTTGCAAAATGCAGAATACTGGATCGGCAGCTAAGGAATTTGTATCGGTTGCCTGATGTATATAGTGTTGGTCGTCTCCGACTTGGAGCCCTTTCCCGCGTGTTCCCAACCATATATTACCTTTACTATCCTCACATGCAGAATAGATATTTATATCATAATACTTTTTGCTTTTCTGTTTTGTTAGTTTATTATCGTAGATATATAATCCGCCTGCACGCGTTGTTATCCATACTTCGTCATCTTGCATGTGGGATATGAAGCGGATGGCATTTGCCCTGTCGATATTTAATTCACCTTCGGGATATACTTTTGCAGCCCCTTTATTTATGATTTCAATTTGGGATATACCGGAATATTCGCTACTTGTCCATAAATTGCCCGAGTGATCTTCTATTATATATTGAAGATAGTTTGAGGCGATGGGATTTGTATGATTGGCGGTTGCGGTAAAATGTTCCAGTTCTTTAGTAGTAGGATTATAGGCAAAAAGTCCGTTCCCATAAGTCGTTATCCATATAATGTCTCTGGAGTCATGATAGACATGATAGCGTTCGTAATCAATGAAATATGGAAGCTTTGACGATCTTACATCAATCTTTTTGACACTACCGGATTCTTTTTGAATATAGTTAATGTATCCAGTCTGATTATGAACCCAGTAGTTGTTGCGGTTATCTTTCACTACCAATCCATTACGGATATTGAGCTCTTCCGGAGCAATTCTGGTTGTATTGGTCTTGGGATTGAATAAGATTCCGCCTTGTTTGGTAAATAACAGCCATTCGTTACGTAATACAATATTGCCTGTTAGCAAAAAATCAGTTGATGTGGCAGTATTGGCAACTTTCGTGAGGTGCTGCTGGTTGTATTTCCAAATAAATCCCTCTGATGTTATGAAATAAATAGTATTATCAATGACTGCGCTTTGAAGGAAGTAGTGAGTCGAATCTATACATTCGAGCGTGTTATCTTTAAGTAAATACAGCCCTTTTCCTGTACCAATCCAAATGGAATTTGAATCAAATACACTAAGAAAACGTATATTGTCGGATTTTAGTTTATGGTTGTCGGTAGAATATGTTTCCGAACTGAATTTGTTGTTTTTATAAGTAATTTTCCGGCAGCCTTGCACCCTTCCCCAAAGCCATATATCCTTATTAGGGAGGATTGTGACTTCATTATAACGGTCTTTCATTTCTCCTTTGCCGGTGAAATCTACAAAACAGTCTTTTTTCAAATCATAACAACTGATTTGTTCCGCGGAAGTTGTAATCCATAGGAATCCGTCGGAGTCTTCCTGTACACTTCTGATACGATGATCCGCTAATGACAGTTCTTCACCGCTCTGGGGACGGAAAGTAACAAATGAATTTCCATCATAACGGCTCAGGCCATTTAAAGTAGAAAACCAAATGAATCCTTTGCTGTCTTGATAGATATGCCTGATAGAATTATTGGCTAATCCGTCAGTGGCAGTCAGATTCCTAGCATGTATTTCTATGGAGGCGTTTGCCGGATATATAATACATGTACATATAAAAAAGAAAATTGTAGCTTTAATGAAGAATCTCATACTTGTATAGTGATAATAATGATTGTGTTTTTTTAGATTTGCGGTAAAGATAGATAAATAGCACGTAATTTTAAAGTTTAAATTCAGACTTTTGCATTGAATTTCTTGAATAACCTGAAAAAAAGAAAGAGGGACTATATAAGAATGTTCAGGTGGACAAATGTGCATGGTATATGGAGAAAAATGCATGAGCAGCTTCATGTATGCCGCTATATTTGCTGTTGAATTGATAACTGGATTTTGTATTACCATGGTTTATGAGATTGTATAAAACTAATATTATTAAATGAAAACTAGAATGTATGAAAAGCACTGTTTGTGAGATTAGCTGTTGGAGAAGAAAATATATATTTTTCTTCTTGATGATGATTTCGGCTCTCCATTCGGTCACAGTATTTGCACAAAAACGTACCATATCCGGTACGGTGGTTGATGAACGAAATGAACCGTTGATCGGGGCAACTATTGTAGCAGAAGGGAAGTCTGGAATGACAATTACCAATGTGGATGGCAAATTTACTCTTGCAGTTCCTGATAAAGCTAAGACAATTGAGGTGTCTTATTTGGGATATGCTTCACAGACTATTTCTATTAAAGGAAAGAGTGTTTTTGCCATCAGGATGAGCGAAAATGACGTGCAAATGGACGAAGTGGTTGTAATCGGTTATGGTACAGCCAAAAGGGGGAATGTGACCGGGGCCATTGCCAAAGTTGATGCAGCGAAACTTGAAGACCGTCCGGCACCCAATCTTGCCTCTTCATTGCAGGGGCAGTTGGCGGGAGTAGAAGTACGGTCAACTAATGGTGCGCCGGGATCAGAATTACAGATTCGTGTGCGCGGAGCTGCTTCCATTAATGCGGATGCCACTCCTTTATATGTAGTAGATGGAATTCCGATAGATGATTTGGGAAGTATCAACCCAAATGATATTCAGTCGATTGAAGTTTTGAAAGACGCTTCATCTTCTGCTATTTACGGTTCTCGTGGTGCTAATGGTGTTGTTTTGATTACAACTAAAATGGCTAATAAGGATGATAAAGTCCGGGTACAGTTTTCTGCTGCATTCAGTATCCAACAATTGGAAAAGAAAATAGATGTACTAAGCCCGGAAGAGTGGATCACTTTCCGGACTGCCTATAACAATAGTAGATACCTTGCTGCTTTAGGAGGAAAAGGAGCTACGGCAGATGATGATTGGGATACCCGTTATGCCTTGAATGGTAATCGGGTAAACTATGAGTATATGAATGACCCGCGATGGACACAGCCCGGTTACGGTGGATTAAGACTAATTGACTGGCAGGATGAATTTTATCGTTTGGCTCCGATGCAGAATTATCAGCTTTCTGTTTCAAATGGTAGAGGGAATACTCAATACCGGCTTTCTCTGGGATATATAGACCAGCAAGGTATTGCTATAGAGAGTGCTTACAAACGTTTGAATCTGCGGGCTAATGTGGAGACAAAATTGTATGATCGCATCACTTTAGGCGTTAATATGGCTCCGTCAATGGACTGGAAAGATGGTGGGCGTGTGGATGGCAAAGATCAGCAGGCAAATCAGGTTTTGACAATGTGTCCAGTTGCAGAGCCAGATGCTGGGATATATTCCGGTGCGGAACCTTATGCCTCTTATTTATGGTCTAGTCAAAAATCAGCCCTATTGCTTATATGGAGCAGGTCACCAATCATATCGAAACGGCCCGGTTGAATTCTTCAGCTTTTATCAGAGTCAATATTATTGACGGATTGAGGGCGGAAGTGAAAGGTGCGTATGATTTTACAAGCCGTCAGACTCGCACTTTTACTCCGAGTTCGGTAATTAAGAACTGGACGGATGGTGAAGGGTATCATAGTTCTGCCAACCGTATAGATATACGGTCATCCAAATATCTGTTGCAGGCTGTATTAAATTATGATAAGAAATTAGGCAAGCATAATATTGCCGCTATGGCAGGTTATTCAATGGAAAGTTCTTCGGGAGCCACTACAAACTTGTCTGCGCAACAGTTCCCGGATAATTCACTTGAAGTTTTCAACCAAAGTGATGAGGCTATAAAAGTTGCGTTAGCTACCTTGTCAACTCCCAATCGCTTATTATCCTATTTCGGGCGTGCCCAGTATGAATATGATAACCGTTACCTGTTGACAGCAAGTATTCGTCGCGACGGTTCTTCACGTTTCGGAAAGAATAATCGTTGGGGGATGTTTCCTGCTGTTTCTGCTGCCTATCGAATCTCTAACGAGAAGTTTTGGCCGGAAAAGTTTGTGGTCAATCAAATGAAAATACGCGGTAGCTGGGGTATGAATGGAAATAATTCTATTTCTACTAACGCTGCTATCGGGCTGATGGGTAGTTCCAACTATTCAATTGGTGGAAGCCTGACCAATGGTTTTGCTCCCAGTTCAATTGATAATAAAGAACTTGGATGGGAAAAGACACACAGTTGGAATGTTGGTTTGGATTTGGGATTTTTTGATAACAGGATAACTCTTGCTGCCGATTATTATGATAAAACGACTAAAGATTTATTATATCAGGTTTCTGTTCCTGGTACAATGGGATTCACACAAGCATGGGGGAATATCGGTAGTATAAAAAATAAAGGGTTTGAGATTGAACTGACTACCCAAAACTTGACAGGAAGGTTCAAGTGGACTACTTCTTTGAATATAGCTTATAATAAGAATAAGGTGTTGAGTTTGGGAGAAGATAATAGTACGGTTTTCATTGGATGGGATAAATCGAATACACAGGTATTGATGGTTGGACAACCTTTGAGGGCATATTATATGTATGATGCTGTAGGAGTGTATCAGTATAAGGAAGATTTGAGGAAATATCCTACAATGTCCAATTCTATCCAGGGTGATGTGAGATACCGTGATGTGAATGATGACGGTAAGATTAATGACCAGGATCGTACGTTGGTTGGTAAACCGGATCCCGATTATACTTTTGGTATGACAAATACCTTTAAATATAAAGATTTCGACCTGTCTGTATTACTGACTGGACAGACAGGGGGAATGATATATAGTCTGCTCGGTCGTGGCATGGATCGTCCGGGTATGGGAGCATCTATCAATGTATTGTCACGTTGGAAAAATATGTGGGTTTCCGAGGAACAGCCGGGTGATGGGAAAACTCCCGGTATTAATAACTCTAATACAGGTTCACTGTACGATACCCGCTGGTTGTATAGTACCGATTTTATTAAAATTAAAAACGTAACGCTGGGCTATCGTATTCCCATCAAAAATAAGAAGATAATTAATTATGCCCGTGTTTATATTTCGGGAGAAAATCTTCTGATGTGGGATAAATATGAAGGTGGTTATTCTCCGGAAGTAAATAATGACGGAAAGAATAGTGACTATGATTACGGTTCATATCCGCAGGCTAGAACTATTACTTTAGGGGTAAATGTAACATTCTAATAAAAGAAACTATGAAACTATATCAATATATACTAAGTGGAGCTATGAGTATGGGATTGTTATTCTCTTCTTGTAGTGACTGGCTAGATGTCACTCCGGTAGATACCCGTACTACTGAAAACTTTTATACGACCCCGTCGCAAATGGAGCAAGCGTTGATAGGAGTATATAACGGACTGCTTCCGTTGTCGACTTATGCTTTACTTATGTCAGAGGTTCGTTCGGATAATACATGGTGCGGAGAACTGAGTACGGCACAGCGTGACTATATGGACATCAGTTCTTTTAATCCTAATATATCGACCATTGCAACAGTTCGGGATGCATGGAATGACTTGTTTGAGATTGTTTCGCGTGCCAATTTGTTTTTGTCCAAGGTAGATGGGGTGAATTATACTATTGAAGGAATAAAGGAACAACAAATAGGAGAAGCGCGTTTTTTGAGAGCATTAGCTTATTTTGATTTGGTTCGTTATTACGGGCGTGTTCCTTTGACGCTTGTTCCTCAGACTATTTCAGAAGCAATGTCGACTCCGCAGTCGGAGGCTGTAGAAATTTATGAGAAGGTTATTATTCCTGATTTGGAATATGCTGTCGGAAGCCTGACGGAGGAACCGAAGGATTATCTAGGAAGGAAATCCGCCAGTGGCCGTGCAACATTGACTGCGGCAAAGGCATTGTTAGGAAGAGTTTATCTGACAATGGCGGGATTTCCTCTGTATGATGAAACTAAAAAGGAACTCGCTAGGGAGCTTCTTGAAGAAGTAATTGATTATGCGGATGCAACCGGTAAATTTTGGGCTAAAAATGCAAGTGAATGGCAAAGAATGTGGATAAATGAGAATGATAATAAATATCACATCTTTGAAATTCAATATATAGTCGCTAAAGATTATGGTAATCCGATGGTATTTCACTCCGTGCCTCGTTTACCTTCGAAATATGTTACTCTTGAAATGTCCGGTAATAGTATTGCTTGTGCGAAGGGGCTTGATAATTTATTGAAAGAGGAACAAGATGAAGAAGGACATTTTCTTGATGTACGGTGTCTGGCTACTATTGATACGACCAAGTTTGTGAATGATGACAATCCTAATAGTGTGACGAAATATGCAGGTGAGGATTTCTTTATCAAATTCCTGGAACATAAAATGAAAAGAGAAGCATTGGGGTATGATGATATTAATGCGCAGATAGTGGATCGTACTTATTTCCCTCTGAATTTCCCGTTGATTCGTTTGGAAGATGTGATGTTGATGTATGCCGAGATTGTAGGTCCAACTTCAAAAGGGGTTGATATGGTCGACAGGATACGGCGGCGTGCAGGAATACCGGTATTGACAAATGCCGAAAAGGAACCGGCTGCATTCCGGGAATGTGTTGACAAGGAGAGACGGAGAGAGTTGGCTTGTGAAGGAATCCGTTGGCATGATTTGGTACGTCATAATAATCTTCAAGCTGTTCGTGATAAATTTCAGGAATATGCAGTGGATGCCAATGGTAATGTCATACGTCCGACTTTGTTATTGTATATCCGGCAAATAAAGGATGGAACTTATCTCTATCCTATTCCCGATTCGCAGATGAAAGTGAAAGAGGGGCTGTATGTACAAAATGAAGCGTATCGTTAAAAATTGAAGTAAATGTAATAAATATAGGATAGGAAAATATGAATAAAAGTTGTTTGATTGGTTTTCTGATGTGCTCTGCGTTCTCACTTGTTGTACAAGCAGCGACAGATGGGGCGCATATAACAAAGACAATTTCCCAAATTGAACGTAAAAAAGGGATAAAACGTACTATACAATATCGTCCGGATGGTAATGATTTTGTTTGTGTGAACGGCAAGAATCGCTATACTCGTGCATTGTACGGAGGTATTACAGACTTTAGGATTGAAACGAGCGACCGGCCTGTGTTTGCTGCTTATAAGCCGAAGGATAGTAAGCATATCTGTTTTCGCTTGCAATGTGGTAATCAAAGTATAGCCCTTGATTCTTTAAAATTTTGTGAGGCCAGATACAGGGCGGGAAGGCGTACTTATCGTCTGACAGATCCTTTGTTGGGCAAAGGTGAATTAAATATCTCCGTACTGGCATTTCCTGACGCAGAAGGAGGGATATGGCGGTTTACAATGAAGGATATGCCGGAGGGGGCTCTTTTACATTGCTATATTTCAGAGATTAGAGCGAAGAATTTAAGCCGCAATGGTGATATGGGTGCTGATCGTGCTGATAGTTTTGATGCTCCCCAACTTCCGAAAGAACAGAAACATTATAAATTGAGTTTGGATGGAACGACTGCTTATATTGTTGTGGAAGATCAGGAGTTACGTTTACCAGCTCTTGTTGAAGGAACTTCCCTATACGATAAGTCTGAAAAGTGGCGTTCGGAGATAGAGTCATCTCTTCAGATTTCTACTCCGGATCCCTATTTTAATCCATTGGGAGGGGCTTTGGCGGCTGCCGCTGATGGAATATGGGATGGCAAAATATGGCTTCACGGCGCTATTGGCTGGCGTTCGCAATTAAATGGCTGGCGTGCTGCTTATATCGGTGATTTTATTGGCTGGCATGATAGGGCTCGTACGCATTTCGATTCGTATGCAGCAAGTCAGGTTACGGATGTCCCTGCGACAATACCTCATCCTACACAGGATACTGCTTTACATTTGGCACGTTCGGTAAAAAAATGGGGTACCCCGCATTACAGTAACGGGTATATTTGCCGTACTCCTTACCGAAAGGATCAAATGCATCATTATGATATGAATCTTTGCTACATTGATGAGTTGCTCTGGCATTTCAACTGGACCGGCGATTTGGACTATGTACGTAAAATGTGGCTTGTATTGACTAGTCATCTGGCATGGGAAAAATTGAATTATGACCCTGATAATGACGGGCTGTATGATGCTTATTGCTGTATTTGGGCCAGTGATGCACTTTATTATAACAGTGGAGCTGTAACTCATTCGTCAGCGTATAACTATCGTGCTAATAAATTGGCCGCTATGCTGGCTGAAAAGATAGGGGAAGATGCTACTCCCTATGAAAAAGAGGCGGATAAGATATTGAAAGCGATGAATGAAAGGCTTTGGATAAAAGATAAAGGGCATTGGGCCGAGTTTCAAGATTTCATGGGGCATAAGCGTTTACATGAAAGCGCTGGTTTGTGGACTATCTATCACGCGATAGATAGTGAAACAGCCGATCCTTTCCAGGCTTATCAGGCAACCCGGTATGTCGATACCTCTATTCCGCATATTCCGGTATTTGCAGATGGGTTGGATCGTGATTATGAAACATTATCCACTACGAACTGGATGCCTTATGTGTGGAGTGTGAATAATGTGGCGTTTGCCGAGGTGATGCATACTGCGCTTGCTTTTTTTCAGGCAGGGCGTGGAGACGATGGTTTTAATTTGTTGAAAGGTTCTATTCTGGATGGGATGTACCTTGGGAAAAGTCCTGGCAATTTCGGACAAATAAGTTTGTATGATGCTGTTCGCCGGGAAACTTACCGTGATTTTGCAGACCAAATAGGTATAACATCCCGCACTTTGATACAGGGCTTGTATGGCGTTTCGCCGGATGCTCTGAATGGAAAATTGGTGATCCGCCCGGGATTTCCTATGGCGTGGGATAAGGCGTCTATGTCAATGGCTGATTTAGCTTATGAATTCTTACGTAAGGGTGATATGGATATTTATAATGTGACACAACGTTTCAAAGAACCATTGGCCTTGACGTTGCAAGTGAATGCAGTGAAGGATAAGATCCGTTTGGTAAAGGTGAATGGAAAAGCTGTGAAATGGAAGACGGAAGAAGCTGCGAATGGGTATCCTCTGATTGTTGTTTCTGTACCGGCTGTCACCAAAGCTGAAATCGAGATTCAATGGGAAGGTAATGTCTTACAACAGATTGCAAATGATGAAATTGTTACTACGCTGGAAGGACAGGTAGACTTGAACGCTCCTCAGGGTATTTCGTTTCTTAAAGTATATGACCCGCAAAATGTTCTGGTAACGAAGAAGGTAAACACAACCAAGCTTTCGTCGAAAGTGAATAAAGATAAGAAAGGACATCATACTTTCTTTGTGTACACTCGTCAAGGGAATATGGAATGGTGGCAACCTGTCAATGTCTATGTCAATGTTCCTCAAGTCGTATACAATGGATTTGAAAATATTGAAACTGGTAAATGTCGTGTGGTAAACATGGATAAGCAGTTTAATTCTTCTGTAGCGGATATTTTTAAAAATGAGTATTTATCTCCACGTTCTCCTTATACAACTTTGCAGTTACCGACTCAGGGAATTGGAGAATGGTGCCATCCATTGCTGACTGCTGAAATTGATGATTCCGGCTTACGTAGCTTGGTGAAGGATAATATGTATAAAACTTCACTTGGTATTCCTTTCCGTGTAATGAAAGAAGGTAACAATATCGCTTACACTTCTTTATGGGATAATTATCCGGATATGGTGAAGGTTCCTCTCTCTGGAAAAGCTTCCCATGCTTATTTGTTGCTTGTAGGGAGCACCAATCATATGCAGTGCCGGATAGCCAACGGAATTGTACGTGTATATTATACAGATGGAACTTCAGAGGTGCTGGAATTGGTAAACCCTGATAATTGGTGTCCGATTGAGCAGGACTTTTATCTGGATGATTTTGCTTTTGATGCTCCCAGACCTCGCCCGTATCGGTTTCATTTAAAAACAGGAATCGTGAGTCGTGATTTGGGAAAGGCTTTGAAACTTCGCGGATCTGCCGACCGCAGATTTGAAGGTGGCGCCGGTGTCATGCTGGATATTCCGTTGGACAAGAATAAGACTCTGAAAGAACTGACATTGGAAACCGTTGCTAATGATGTAGTGATTGGATTGATGAGCGTAACATTACAATAACAGTCTTTATTCCGAAAATATAACTTGTTAAATTATAGTATTATGAAAAGAAAAATGCCATTTATTGCTGCATTGTCTATCTTATGTTGGGGATGTAGCAGCTATGATTACTCCGGCGATGATATCGTCGGGGTGAAAGCGGCAATCTCGGGAACAATCACGGAGGTTGTGGAGAAGTCCCGGACTGTTGGTACTACGTGGACTGATGGTGATCGTATAGGGGTAACTTGTGAAGATGATGTAAATATTTCCTATAAATATACAGGAAATTTATCTTCGTTTGCAGCATTTGACGAGAATCAGTCTATTTATTTCCTGGGAAAACAGGAACATGTATTGTCCGCCTATTATCCATTTACGGAGACTTCCGTTATGGTTGCCGATTGTATAACAGTGGAAACGACTTCGGATAAACAAACACAGGAAAAGCAAATGTCCATTGATTTTCTTTATGCGACTACGGAAGCCGGACGGAACAATCCGGATGTCAACTTTGCTTTTTCGCATCAGATGAGCAGGATTGATTTTTCTTTTGAAGGAAAAGACGGTTTGACGTTGGATGACATAACTTATACGTTGATTGGCTTGAAACTTAAAGGAACTTTCAATACAATAGACGGCACGACCGCTGTTGTCGAAGATGCACCGGCTTTGGCGTTATCTCAGAAGGTTATGGCCGGTGAAAATATGCGGACTTCATTGATTGTATTTCCTCAAAAAGTTTCAGAGGTTACTTTTGAGATAGAAATGGGCGGGAAATCTTTTATCAAGAAGATTGGTGAGATGGACCTGGTTCCCGGACACATACATCCGTACACTGTAATAATCAGTGAGAGGGATGAAACGATTTATGTAACTGTCGAATCTGGAGAAGTTCAGGGATGGGTTGAAGGAGATCGTCAGGAAATTAATACAAGTGACGGTAATACTATTACAGGAGTTGAACCAGGAGATGTACAATGGGATGGGGGAAATACTCAAACTATTGTGAGTCAGGGGGGCAGGTCAATAAGTATGGAGTTATATGATAATTAAACATTTAAAAGAAGAAATATTATGAGATATTGTAAATTCATTTTTGTAATTTATGTATTGCTCGGTTCTTTTCTGATGGTGGCATGTTCGCAGGATGAGGATGCCAAGCTGGCCGTCAATAGTAATATATTAAAGATTGAGGTGGTTGATTCCAGTATTCAACAAAATGGCAATGTAAGTCGTGCTGTCACTGATGTGACTTACAAGACAACTTTTTCGGACGGGGATGCGATTGGTATTTTTGCGGTAAATAGTGATAAGGAAGTTTTCATTAAAAATGTCCTTGCGACGTATAATGATGGAATATGGGGAATTGACGGAGGACGTCTTTCGTGTACGGAAGATTTGGAAACCGTGACTTTTTATGCGTATTATCCTTATAAGGAAAATATAACTATAGATATGACGAAGGAGGATCCGTTTGAAACGATTATGGGGAACTGGACTGTTGACACAGATCTGAGTGGTGACAGATATACAAATAATGATTTAATGACAGGGGAGGCTTCAGCAGACGGAAGTACAATAACTTTTGTAATGAATCATCGGATGGCCTTGATGGTAGCCGAACTGCCTTCTGTTACTTATAATTTCACTAATGAGGTTTCTCCTGAACTGCCATCTTACAGTGTATCTTTGAGAGAGGTGAAATTTTCTATTGGTGAGCAGGTGATCATTCCTTATTATGATAAGGAAACAACGACTTACCGTGTTTTGGTAAATCCGACAAAAAAAGTAGAGCAAATAGGAGGAAGTTTTATCAGTTCAGTAGACAACGGGCTTAAAAAATACTCGATAGATGCGACAAAGTTGAAAGCCGGAGAGTATATTTATTGTGAGATAGACGGAGGACTGCAAACTGTGGATCATGAGTTGAAAGTGGGTGATCTGATATATTCTAATGGCGCGTTGGCTTCTGTTGACGATAATGCTCCTGTTAGCGATGATTGTGTAGGAGTCGTTTATTTTGTTGGTAATCCGATGCCTTCTGTGTTATATCCTTTTACAGAAGATAATGAATTTACTTATTCTGAACGTCAGGATGCATTATTGCGTGATCATCCGGGCTGTACCCATGGATTGGTTTTGGGGCTGAAAGAGAATACCAATATTGTTTTTGGGGAGAAAGATGAAATAAGAGTTTGGTATCGTACAGAGTTTGCCGAAAGAAATTCCTATATTGATTTAAGTCCGATGGGATGGGATGGATCGGCGTCTACCGGAACATTGAATGGTACGTCGAGGGATCAGCGATTAGGGTATAATCACACGGAAGTAATTAAAAAATATGCGGAAGCAAAGAATAAGTCACTTTTAGTGAATTCCTTGAATAACTATAATTTGGTTGCTCCGAGTATTTCTTCCGGTTGGTTTATTCCTTCTGTCGGTGATTTGAGGGCAATGGTAACTAATTGGGAAACGATGAATACGCAGTTGGGAAAAATAACAGGTAGTGACGGACTGAAAAATGACATGTATTATTGGTCGTCTACAGAGCGTAATAATACAAGTATATTTGGAGTACAGTTGACAAGCAGTGGAAGTACCAAAGTTGATGGATTGAAATACGACAGACCTGGAGTAAGCTCCCGATATGTATTTGCTTTCTGATATTTATTGAGGTAAGGAAATGATAGAGTTTTGAATAGGGTTAGTTTTATAAAAAGCGTGTATGTTCTTTGCGGAAAGCATACACGCCTTTCTTTTTTATTTGTTCAAGTCAGAACCGATATAGTAACCCGGATGAGTGGGCTGGTTGTAACCTATGTTCTGATGTGTAGCGCTTAAACGATATAAATGGTCGTCCATTAGAGGATGGAAACGATAGCGGTTTCAAAATCAGTAGTAAAGATTCTTAGCTCTGTATCATTTTCATCAACGAAGATAACTTCTTCCCGCCAGTCTCCCCAAATATCGCCATAAAAACAGGCATTGTTTTTGGTTCCGCTGGCTGTTTTTACACCCCAATCGCTGCCATTGAACAAACGTCCGTCGGTATAGCTGTGAATAACGAGGTAATCAAGCATTTGCCTGTTTAATGATCCACTCCACCAGATTGTCATATTGTATGATGTATCACCACCTTTGGCTATAGGTGCCCTTTTACCTGTCAGTTCATTTCCTTTGCAGGAATACATGACACCGTCCGGTTCTGACGACCAATATTCACATCCGGGACTGTCCGGATCAACATCTGCGACCATACAACGTCCTACGTCCTTGCCGTTTCCGGGAATATAATGTAATATCCTGCCCGTTCTGGCATCCCGGAATTCTGTTCCAATATTTCCATACTCCTTGGGTTCTTCATGGCAGACTACTACTTGATACCCTTCCTGTGTAGGATCAAATTTGCCCAAATGCATGGCATCACCATGTCCTAATTTTGTGCTATATAGCCCTTTACCGTTATGGTCTATGACACATGCCCCATATAAGACTTCGTCTTTTCCGTCATCATCTATATCTCCGACTGCTAAATTATGATTACCTTGCCCTATATAATCCGAATAGTTGTCAGCTGTATCAAAATGCCATCGCTCTGTTATTTTGTTATCAGTAAAATCTAAAGCTACAATCTGGTAGTTCTTATAATATCCTCTGCACATGAGTAGGCTTGGAATTCCTTTTTGAGATCTGAAGTGTCCGACTCCCATCAGAAAACGATCCATCCTGTTTGCCCAATTATCTCCCCAATATGTCACCCATTTATTTTTTTCACCACGGTAGATATAGTCGGTTCGGGCTACTTCCTTTCCGGTTCTGCCTTCAATGATAGATAAGAATTCCGGCCCTGTGATAATTCTGCCATAAGTGGCACTTTGGGGAGCCCTGTCTACATAGTCGGTTATTCCATCTTGGTTGACATCGCCTATTTTCGTTCCGTCCCCGAAAACGGTACCTTCGGAGGTGCGGACTGCGATCTCCGCCTTGCCATCTCCATTCAGGTCATATACAATGAAGGGAGTATAATGAATACCTTGCCGGATATTAGAGCCTAAATCGATACGCCATAAAAATGTCCCGGTTGTTAGCTTGTATGCTTCTAACAGGCAACTTCCGGGAGTAATTCCAATTCCCGTGCTACCATTGTCAAGAGGTGACACTTCACGTTTCAGAACCAATTCATAATCTCCGTCGCCGTCTAAATCGCCAATAGCTGCATCCGAAGCTTTATATACTAAATCGGGATATGGCAGATTATTATTGTTTAATGGGACCGTCCGGTAGAAGTTCTGTGCCATTTCCGGAGTAAAGTTACATGAACATAAAATATTATTGGTATTTGCTTGTCGAACTTCGTATTTGAGAATCTTATTAATGTTTGCTGTTAAATCTTTGTAATTAGAACTATTGATAATCGGAGTTTTGTTTAGCTTTTGGAATTTATAGTTACCTTCTTTGCGGTAGATATCAAAACCAATATCGTCCGGATCGGTGGAAAGCCATCTCCAGCTGAGTAGTACGCCTTTTCTTTCTATTCTTTCTGTTTCTTTATTAGGAAAGATAGTGTTATAACTTGCCACCATAGCACGATTTCTTAGAAACTCAACAACTTGCATATTATTGTTATCACCATTATCAGACACGGGAGGTGGTGTTGGATTTTGGACTGAATTATCACTACAAGCTGTGACAAAACTAAAAAATGTAAGCGCATAAAATAAGTTTTTCATAATTATATTGTTATAAAGATTGAATATTTTCTTTCTACAAAGGAAGTGGATTGGGAGAGTATTCACCTGCAAATTTGTATATAAAGGATGCATTTTTATCCTTATATCAAACTATTGTTATTATGAACTATGATTGTTAATGCTGGAATTTGTCTGATAATTGAAGTAGAAAAGACAAAATTCTATTCTTTACGTACGATATTACAGCTCCTATGGTATAAAAAACAGTAGCTTTGCTGCTACATAATACTTAATATACAATGAAACGTATTAGCCTTCTTCTTTTTTTTATAGGATGTTTCCTCTTTTCTCTTTCGGCTACGAATTATTTTGTGGCTACTAATGGAAGCGATTCAAACAGTGGGACGATTGATAAGCCTTTTGCCACGTTGGGTAAAGCACAATCAAAAGTGATGGCAGGAGATACTGTATATATCCGGCAAGGTACATATCGAGTGACGGAAGCAGAGATAATGGAACATTATACTGCGGGAAGTACTACTTGGAGCCGGGTGTTTAAAATGTCAAAGAGTGGAACTGGACCGGACAACAGGAGGGGTATTAAAAACGGTTATACGCGGGGAACAAACAAAGAATACGGATTTGGATCTGCTGGAAATAAAAGAATCAGGAAATAGTACTTATGAAATCTTTCTTCGTGGTGGCGGACGTAAAGGAGAGATTGTGTTTACAAAATTTATAAAGAGGATGCGCTTTTTTGATACTGTAGAGAGCGTTTTATTTTAATTCGATATATGTACAAAAATAAGTCTGAATATGGAATATTGTATATAGATAAATAGTATTTGAATCCTTTGTATAGAACTCCATAAGAAAATCAATATCTCCATATCCTTTGCTTTGGGGCAAATGGAAACATGCGGTACTTTTGCAAAAAAGTAACGAGATATAGAAAATGATAAAGTCAGCATTTTTAATAGTAGCGACATGTTGCAGTCTGCAACTGTTTAGTCAGGAAAAATTTCCCGATGGTAAAATTATACCGGATTGGTTTTACAAAAATGAAAAAACTGATATAAATGGATTAGGAAAGAGTTTCTTGATTACCGACTATGGAGTAGTGAATGATAGTACACTGTTACAGACAGAGAAAATTCAGGCTGTTATAGATTTGGCGTCTAATAATGGAGGCGGAGTCATTGTTATACCTGAAGGTACTTATCTTAGTGGTGCGCTGTTCTTTAAGCCGGGAACACACTTGCATTTGGAAGAGAAAGCTATATTAAAAGGTAGTGACGATATTAGCAACTTTCCTGTAATAGAAACACGGATGGAGGGACAGAACCTAAAGTACTTTTCAGCTTTGATTAATGTTGATAAGGTAGATGGTTTCACCCTTTCCGGAAAAGGAAAAGTTGATGGAA
>ADJT01000707.1_pt1 | contig 18139 bp, 9 predicted proteins | sample 268108 | NCBI WGS metagenome assembly ADJT01 (sample SAMN00007487, study PRJNA43253) | human gut metagenome | isolation source: feces sample TS29
TATACAGATGGTCACGGGACCATCGTTCATCAGTTCTACTTTCATATCGGCACCAAATTCGCCGGTACCTATTTCTTTACCTAATGCTAAACTCAGTTCCCGGCAGAATTGTTCGTACAGTGGGACGGATATTTCCGGCCGTGCTGCCCGTATGTAGGAGGGACGGTTGCCTTTCTTGGTGGAGGCGTGGAGGGTGAACTGGCTGATAACCAGTATCTCTCCGTCTGCTTCAAGAATGGATTTGTTCATTACGCCGTTTTCGTCATCGAAAATGCGCAGGTTGACTATCTTCTTGCAAAGCCAGTCAATATCTTCTTTTCCATCGGATTCTTCGATGCCTACGAGTATCATGAGGCCCTTTCCAATGGAGGCTTTGCAGGTTCCGTTGATGGTGACGGAAGCGTGTCCGGCACGTTGTATCACTACTCTCATGTTGTTTTTGTCTTTTTGAGGGGACAAAGTTACGAATTAATTCGTTGTGTGCATGGCTTTGCAGGCTGATTTATCAGTCATTATTTCTCTGAGAAATAGGTCTGGATGATTTTGGCTTTCGCTTCTCCCACCACGGCGGCAAGCTCCTCGGCAGATGCTTCGCGGATACGCTTCACGCTTTTGAACTCCTTGAGCAACGCGCTTTTCGTCTTTTCACCGATACCTTTTATCTCGTCCAGTGCGGAGGCAATCTGCCGTTTGCTGCGCTTGTCGCGGTGGAAGGTAATGGCGAAGCGGTGCACTTCATCTTGAATCTGCGTCAGCAGTCGGAAGAGGGGGGTGTTCTGTTTCAATCCGATGGTCTGGGGAGGGTAGCCATACAATAGCTCGGAAGTGCGATGTTTGCCATCTTTGGCAAGTCCGGCGATGGGGATGTTCAGGCCAAGCTCGTCTATCACCTCTTTTACGGCGCTCATTTGCCCTTTTCCACCGTCGGTGATAAGAAGGTCGGGCAGGGGTGCTTTCTCTTCTATAGCGCGCTGATAGCGCCGTTTTACGACCTCTTTCATGGAGGCATAGTCATCCGGTCCCTCTACGGTCTTGATATTGTACTTGCGGTAATCCTTCTTGGAAGGTTTCCCCTTGACGAAGACCACGCACCCGGCCACGGGGTCGGAACCCTGGATGTTGGAGTTGTCGAAACATTCTATCTGCATGGGCAGGCGGTCCAGGTGCAGCTCTTGCTGTATCTCTTTCAGCAGGCGCACGGTCCGTTGCTCCGGATTCAGCTTTTCGGCTTGCTTCAGGCGGTCGGCTTTGTACTGCTTCACATTGAGGATGGAGAGTTCCAGCAGTTTCTTTTTGTCTCCCCGTTGCGGGATGGTAAAGACGACATCTTTCAGCTCCATATCCAGTTCAAAAGGCACGATGATTTCACGAGAAAGGCTCTTGTATCTTTCCCGCATTTCGATGATGCCGAGAGAGAGCAGTTCTTCTTTGCTCTCATTCAATCGTTTCTTGTATTCAAAGGTGAAAGCCTGGTTGATGGCACCGTTCGTAATGTGCAGGTAGTTGACGAAAGCGGACTTTTCATCGCTGTCTTCTTCGATGGAGAACACGTCGATATTGTGCAGCACGTTGCTTACCACTTCCGATTTCGCCCGGTAGTTTTCCAGCAGCAGGTATTTCTTCTTTATCTTCTGTGCTTCTTCAAACTTCATTTCGGCTGCCAGTTCCTGCATTTGCTGGAAAAGCATCCGTTCTATCTCCTGGGTATTCCCTTTGAGTATTTCCTTGATTTCAGCGATGTTTTTCAGATACTCTTCCTGGCTTTGCTTCCCGATGCAAGGTCCTGCACAGTTCTTGATGTGGTATTCCAGGCAAACATTGAACTTTCCGGCACGTATGTTTTCCGGAGAGAGGTTCAGGTGGCATGTACGCAAAGGGTACAGATGCTTGATGAGGTCGAGTAATGCGTACATGGAAGGTATATGGCTGTAAGGGCCATAATAGGAGGAACCGTTACGGATTATCTTCCGGGTTCTGAATACACGTGGAAAGTATTCGTTCTGCACGCAGATGCTGGGATACGTCTTGTCGTCTTTCAACAGTACGTTGTAGCGAGGCTTGTATTTCTTGATAAGATTGTTTTCCAGCAATAGCGCGTCTTCTTCCGTATTCACCACGATATATCGGATATCTGCAATCTTGCTGACCAGCACCCTCGTCTTTCCCGGTTCGTGCTCCCGGTTGAAGTAGGAAGACACTCTTCGCTTCAGATTCTTTGCCTTTCCTACATATATAATAGTCCCTTCGGTATTCAGATATTGGTAAATACCGGGACTTTCGGGAAGGTTGGATACAATCCCTTTGAGGTAGTCGTTAGTTCTGAGTTCTTCCATAATACTGACGTTTCACCACAGATTACACAGATTAGCGCAGATTTCTCTTCGATAAAACTGTGTTTTGTGGTGGATAAATAATCTGTGTTAATCTGTGTAATCTGTGGTGAAATATGAAATGGCTAAAGCGACAGCACAGCCTCCACTTCCACATCATCTCCAAACACATCCTTGCCATGAAGCTCTTTCAGCTCGATGATGAAGTTTACATACACTTTCTTGGGGTTCATCTGTTTCACCAGTTTGCAGGCGGCTTCCATTGTTCCACCGGTTGCCAGCAAGTCGTCGTGTAGCAATACTACATCGTCTTCATTGATGGCATCTTTGTGCATCTGCACGGTGTCTTTGCCATATTCTTTATCATAGCTTTCTTCAATGGTTTCTGCAGGAAGCTTTCCCGGCTTGCGGATAGGTACGAAGCCTGCCCTTAGTCTGGTGGCGAGAATGGGGCCCATAATGAATCCTCTTGATTCTATACCCACTACTTTGGTGATGCCTTTGTCCTTATACATCTCGTATAGTGTGTCCGAGAGTTCCTGCAAGGCGCCAGGTTCCTTGAACAAGGTAGTTACATCGTAGAATAGAATTCCCGGAATGGGGAAGTCGGGTATTTCTCGGATGCTTTTGGTAAGAGTTTCTTTGCTCATAATCAGTTTATTTAATACGTTTATTGAATTCTTTGTTTCACGTGGAACTTTGCGCCCTATCGTCCGCAAAGTACCAGTAGCACGTTGATGTCGCTTGGAGATACTCCCGGAATCCGACTCGCTTGGGCTATTGTTTCCGGATCTATCTTCATCAGCTTCTGTCTGGCTTCGGTGGAAAGGGATTGAATGGAATTATAGTCAAACTTGCCTTTTATCTTGATGCTTTCCAATCTTGCCAATTTATCCGCAATAATCCGTTCGCGTCCGATGTATCCCTCGTACTTGATGAGTATTTCTGCAGCTTCTACAATTTCTTCCTTTCTATCGGATGTTTTATCCAGTTCTCGTTTAAAGGCACTGACGTGTTCGGCAATGTTCTCAATCGTTATCTGCGGACGGTTTATCAAATCTATCAATTTGCATCCCTGGCGCAGTGGAGTTGTGCCGAGCTGCTCCAATACCGGATTGATTAATGCCGGTTTCATCGAGTAATTCCGCGCGAAGTCTATAATCCGGTTCACGGCTTCACGTTTTTCTGTCAGCAGCTTGTACCGCTCTTCCTTGGCGAGTCCCAGCTTCCAGGCTTTTTCCGTGAGTCGCATGTCCGCATCATCCATACGGAGCAGGATGCGATATTCGGCACGGGAAGTAAACATACGGTAAGGCTCGTCCACACCTTTTGTTACCAAGTCATCGATTAAAACGCCGATATATGCTTCATCCCTTGCAAGGGTGAACGGTTCTCCGCCGTGGCAATTGATGTGGGCGTTGATACCTGCCATGATTCCTTGTCCAGCTGCTTCCTCGTAACCGGTTGTTCCGTTTACTTGTCCGGCAAAGAACAGATTCTTTATATTCTTCGTTTCCAGCGTATGTTTCAGTTGGGTGGGGTCAAAGAAGTCGTATTCGATGGCATAGCCCGGGCGGTAGATGACGAGGTCTCTGAACGCCGGTATCTTTTTCAATGCTGCAATCTGGATGTTCATGGGCAATGAAGAAGAGAATCCATTCAAGTAGAGCTCTTGGGTTGTTTCCCCTTCGGGCTCCAGGAAAAGCTGGTGCTGCGGTTTGTCGGGGAAAGTCACAATCTTGGTTTCTATACTGGGGCAATAACGTGGGCCGATACTTTGGATTTGTCCGTTGAAAAGGGGAGAATCCGGCAGACCTTCCTGCAGGATGCGGTGTGCTTCTTCGTTGGTGAAGCAGGTCCAGCAAGGGAGCTGTTTCAAATGGCGTACATGAGTGTCCATGAACGAGAACTTGTGGAAGTCACATTCTCCGTCTTGGATTTCCATATCCTCATAATGCACGCTGCGTCCATCTATGCGTACGGGGGTTCCCGTCTTCATGCGTCCAAAGGTGATGCCATGCTTTGCGATGGATTCGGTTAATTGGTAGGATGCAGGTTCTGCCATACGTCCGCCTGGAAGCATGGTACGTCCCACGTGCATCAGTCCATTGAGGAAAGTTCCTGCGGTGAGTACTACACATTTGGCATGGAACGTTACTCCCCATAATGTGACTACTCCCGTAATCTCACCGTTTTCAACGAGGATTTCCTGCACGGTATCCTGCCAGATATGCAGGTTGGGGATATTTTCCAGTATCTCTCTCCATGCCCAGATGAATTTGTTGCGGTCGCACTGCGCGCGCGGACTCCACATAGCGGGACCTTTGGAACGGTTCAGTATACGGAACTGTATGGCTGTCTGGTCTGTCACCAATCCCATATATCCTCCCAAGGCGTCTATTTCGCGTACTATCTGTCCTTTGGCGATGCCTCCCACTGCCGGGTTACAACTCATCTGTCCGATTTTGTTCATATCCATTGTGATAAGACAAGTCTTCGAACCCAGGTTTGCAGCAGCGGCAGCGGCTTCGCATCCTGCGTGTCCGGCGCCGATTACAATAACGTCATACTTAAACTCCATTCGTTCAGTGTATTTTAAAACTGTGCAAAGTTACGAAAAAAGTTGTATGCCGGGACGTGTCATATCTTAAAATCCGGATATATCTTCTTTGGCATTGCTTATATTTCCGTATCCAGCATCATACTTATTGCTTGGAATGCTTAGGTTATAGACATATTGCTTGTGTTTGGCTTAAAATACAATCAAAATGAAGCTTTTTGAATACTATTGCTTTTCTTTTTGAAAAAGATACATACCTTTGCAGCGTTTGGATATTAAAAAGTGTTTTGATTGACTAATTTTAAGGAAGAGAAGCATGAGAAAGAAATTCTTCTTGTTAATCATTGTCTGCCTGGTTATGGGGGCGGGAGTGATGGCTCAGACGTCTACGGTCTCGGGAACAGTATTTGCCGAGGACAACAATGAGCCGATTATTGGGGCATCGGTATTGGTGAAGGGTACAACGCTGGGGGCTGTGACCGATATCGAAGGTAAATTTACAATCTTGAATGTGCCGGGCACGGCAAAGACAGTGATTGTCTCTTTTGTAGGTATGCAGAAAGTAGAAGCTGCCATAAAGCCTGCTATGAAGGTGGTGCTGAAATCGGATTCGGAACTGCTGGATGAAGTGATGGTGGTGGCTTACGGCACGGCCAAAAAGAGCAGCTATGCAGGTTCGGCTTCTTTAGTGAAAGCGGATGCGCTGAAAGACATTCCGACGACCAGCTTTGAAAACGCGTTGAACGGTAAAGTGGCGGGCTTGCAACTGACGAATAATTCCGGCCAGGCGGGTTCCGCACCGGCCATCCGCATCCGTGGCATAGGTTCTATGAATGCCGGGAATGAACCGTTGTATGTAGTGGACGGTGTTCCGGTCTCTTCGGGCAATACGGGGCAGATGAGCGGTGAGCTCTATTCTACCAACAACATCATGAATACGTTGAACCCGGAAGACATCGAATCTATTTCTGTATTGAAAGATGCGGCGGCCAGCTCGCTTTATGGGTCGCGTGCGGCAAACGGCGTCATTCTGATTACTACCAAAAAAGGACAGATTGGCAAGCCGGTGGTGACGCTGAAAGCCGAAGTGGGCTTCACGCCCTGCTGGGCAACGGACAACTATGAAACGGCCAGCGTACAGGAGAATGTGAATATGCTCTACACCGTATTTCACGATGCCCGTACAAGCGGTAAGGGCGAAACGGACGAAAAGGCAGCAGCCTATGCCATAGGCCAGTTGAACAGCCGTTTCAACAAACATGGCTACCAATTTACCACAAATGGTACGGGAGCTTACGAGAACGTCAATATCCTTGAGTACGACAACTCCGGGCGTGGAGGCAAATACTACGATTGGGACAAGGCATATTTCCGTACCGCCATTTATCAGACCTACGATATGTCCGTCAGTGGTGCTACGCAGAATACCAACTATTACACTTCCCTTTCCTATACCCAGGACGAGGACGTTTGAAGATGAACAGCTTCGACCGTGTTTCCGGTCGCCTGAACCTCACCCAGAAGGTGGGGAAATTCCTTGAACTGACCACCAATGCCAGCCTGGCGCGTACCAAGAAAAGCGGTTATAATGATACACGCAACACGGGCAGCAATTACTTCATGCAGACCCGTAACTTGCTGTGGGGACTCTACTGGCCCACTGATTACAAGACCGGCGAGCTCTGGACCGAACGTTACGGTAGCTACGCCTACAATGGGCTTTATTATGACAAAGAGTGGGAGAACGGTTCTACCAGTACCAAAATCATGGCTGCGGAGACGCTCACCCTGCATCTGATGCCGGGCCTGGACCTTCGTTCTATCTACTCTTACGACAATACTACTGTAAAAGACCATATCTATTACAGTGCCAATCACTATAAAGGCTCGGCAGACAATGGGAATGTCAACGAATACCGTACTACATACGAGAAGATGGTTACCTCCACTACCGCCAATTATACCGGCACCTTCGACAAACACACAGTTGGCACCATGGTGGGTTTCGAAGCGGAGAAGAACAAGACAGACTATGTGCGTGCCACAGGAAGTAATCTTGCGGTCAGCACCATTCATACAGTTTCTACTGCCGGAACGCAGACTTCTGCCGGATATTCCTGGGGAAACTCGATGGTGTCCGTGCTCTCCAAGTTGGATTATAATTACGATGAACGCTACTTCATTTCCGGTTCTTACCGCCGCGACGGTTCTTCCCGGCTCAGCAAGCAGGAACGTTGGGGAAACTTCTGGTCAGTGGCAGGAGCGTGGAACATCATGCGCGAGGGTTTTATGAGCAAATATTCTTTCCTGAGCAACCTGCGTATACGTGCCTCTTATGGTATTAACGGTACGCTGCCTTCGGACAATTACGGCTATATGAGCTTGATGAGCTATACCAGTAAGTACATGGGTAACCCGGGCGGTACAATCACTACCGTCACCAATGACAAGCTGTCTTGGGAGACGAGCTACAACACGAATGTGGGTATCGACTTCGGCTTCTTCGGCCAGCGTCTGCGCGGTACGGTGGAATACTTCAACCGTGATTCGAAGAACCTGCTCCAGGATGTTCCCATTTCGATGGTTACGGGATTTTCCTCTACGTTGCGGAACGTAGGATGCATCAATAACCATGGGGTAGAGGTGGAGTTGAGTGGTGACATCATTGATAGTAAAGGATGGTTATGGAGTGCCGGTGTCAACGCAACCTTTCTCCGTTCTGAGGTGAAAGAGTTGTATGGCGGTGCGGACATTATCTGGTACGACCCCACCAGTAGCGACAGCCGTGCGCAATATGTATACCGGGAAGGTCAGTCCACGCTGGCTTTCTATGGATACGAATGGGCAGGTGTGGACAAGACCAACGGCAAGAACGTCTACTATGTAAATGACCCCAAGAATGGCAAGGCCGGAGATTTTGAGTATAACGGACGCGGAGCTACTTATGACTATAACAATGCCAACTACACCATCATCGGCAATGCCGTTCCCAAAGTGTATGGGGGCATCAATACCTCGGTCTCCTACAAAGGCATAGCCCTTTCGTTGGGCTTTACCTATAAGATAGGAGGAGACTTGTACGATGGAGCCTACATGGATGTGGCCGACGACGGTTATTATTGGGAGCGTATCCGTGCTAAAAGCTACTACAACAACCTTTGGACGCCAGACCATACGAACGGTACAGAGCCCCGTATCGAAGGTGTAGACCTCGATGACCCGCAACAATACAGCAGCCGCCACTTGTTCAATGCCAGTTATCTGCGCTTGAAGAATCTCTCATTGGCCTATACGCTGCCCAAAGCCATGACCCGCAAGGCTTTCATCGAGAATGCCCGCCTTTTCTTCACTGCCAGCAACCTTTGGACAATAGCCAAATACAAGGAGGCAGACCCCGAAGTGAGCGAATACGGCACACGTGGTTGGGAAACCCCTATCGGAAAAACGTTTGTCGTTGGCGTTGAATTGAAATTTTAATGAACTGGAGGAACTAACAATGAAAAAGATATATCATTTATTGGCACTTGTGATACTTGGTGCCTTTACATTCACTTCGTGTGACGATTTTCTGGATATGCAGCCCACCAACTCCGGAAATGCAGAAGGTGCTGTCGGTACGGTAGCCGATGCGCAGGTGGTTATCAACGGTGTGATGAGTGCGATGACCTCATCGTCCTATTACGGCAGAAACCTTTTTATGTACGGTGATGCCAAGGGCGGTGACCTCACGATTTTTGCTGCCGGACGCGGACTGGATGCATTCTATACGTTCAACCACACTTCCAACAGCAATACTTATTCCGGTTTCTGGAGCCGTGGATATTACTGCATTCTGCAGGTCAACACCTTGTTGAGCAACATTGAGAAGCTGGAAGAATCGGGCAGTATGGAAGACTTTTCCGAAGCCAAAGGGCAGGCGTTGACTCTGAGGGCGCTGTTCTATTTCGATTTGGTCCGTCTCTACGGGCTTCCTTACAATTACAACAAGACCTCTTATGGAGTTCCCAATGTAACCGAGCCGCTTACGGTGAACGCCCAGCCCACCCGTGCTACTGTGGAGGAGAACTATCGCCAGATTCTGCAGGACTTGTCGGACGGGGCGGCCCTGCTTGCCAAGAAGAAGACAAAGCAGAGCGGATATGCGGACTATTACACCAACATAGCCCTGCAAACGCGTGTGAAACTCTATATGGAAGATTATGACGGTGCTTTGAACGCTGCCCGGGAGATTATAGAAAGCGGTGTGTACAAACTGTATGAGCCTGCCGATTGGACGGCTTCCTGGAGCAAGCAGTTTGGTTCCGAGTCCATCTTTGAGCTGGGCATCACCACTGAGGAATCAGACCTGGGAACTTCTTCTTTGGGCTTTTACCTGATGCGCTACGGACAGTTGAAGAATGCCATGGGCTGGTATCTTGCCAGCGATTATTTCCTGAACCGTCTGGGTGAAGACGAGACGGATGTGCGTTGGGGAATCATGGACAACGATGAATACTGGGTGGACAATGAGATTGAACGCAAGGGAGGCCTGCTACAAGTATATGGGCAGTACCACCCTGGCAGGTGACGGCAAGGCAACCAATACAGCCGTCAATATCAAGATAATCCGTCTTTCCGAGATATATCTGATTGCCGCCGAAGCAGCCTTGCACTCCACGAAGCAGGAAGCAGGCGCAGATGCCGCCGCCGGTTACCTGAATGAAATCCGCAGGCGTTCTCCCGGACTGGCACCGGCCACTGCCGCTACCATTACCGATGATATGATTCTGGACGAGCGCAGCAAGGAGCTTTTTGGTGAAGGACAACGCTTCTTCGACATGATGCGTATGGGCAGAACCATCGAATTCAACGACGATTTTCAAGATATTCCGGTGAGTCACCGTGGAAAAACAATCGACCGTACTTTCGAGAAGATTGTGCTTCCTATTTCGCAGGATGAGATAAATGCCAATCCGGCATTGGAGAACCAGCAGAATCCGGGATATTAGTCGTTCCCTGCTGTCTATTGTTTGCTACTCCTTGTATATCAGGGAGGTATTTTGCCAACAAGTTGTCACTGCCTTGGCAAACTTTTGCCACGCCTATGGCAAAGTTTTGCCAACGCGGTGGCAAAGTCTTGCCAATGGGAAGGCAAAACCTTGTCATAGGCGTGGCAAGAAAAGCGGAAAAAGGTGCCTTTGATGAATTTCTTTGATAAAATGAGATGGTAATACCTTGATATTCCACAAAAATACTATTTATTGGTTCGAAATTTCTATTCTTTTTTTCTGAATCGGCTTATCTTTGCTTTCGTAGAAACCAATAAAAAGTTATAATACTATGAGAAGATTTTTCCTCATATCGTCATTCTTGGCGTTGTTTGCAATCGGAAGCTCGGCGCAATGGAAGCCGGCAGGTGATAAAATCAAAACGGACTGGGCATCCCAGATCAATCCCGCAAATGTGTTGCCCGAATATCCTCGTCCCATCATGGAACGGAGTGACTGGAAGAACTTGAACGGACTGTGGAATTATGCCGTTATAAATAAAGGTGAGCATCTTCCGGCAGAGTTCGAAGGGCAGATACTTGTTCCCTTTGCCATCGAATCCTCCTTGTCCGGAGTTGGAAAAAGAATCAATGAAAACCAGGAACTGGTCTACCAGCGCAGTTTTGATATTCCTTCCGCCTGGAAGGGAAAACAAGTGCTGTTGCACTTTGGTGCTGTCGACTGGAAAACGGATGTATGGGTGAATGATGTGAAAGTAGGCAGCCATACGGGTGGATTTACTCCGTTCTCCTTCGATATTACTGCCGCCCTTTCTGGCAAAGGCAATAATCAGTTGGTCGTAAAGGTTTGGGACCCGACGGATAAAGGACCTCAACCCCGTGGAAAGCAGGTCAGCAATCCAGAAGGTATCTGGTATACTCCCGTAAGCGGTATCTGGCAGACGGTATGGATGGAGCCGGTTGCCGGAAAACATATCGAGAATCTCCGTATCACTCCCGATATTGACCGTAATCTGTTGACAGTGAGGGCTGAATTGAATAGTGCATGCCCTTCCGACTTTGTGGAAGTGAATGTGTATGACGGCAATCAACTGGTAGCCACCGGCAAAAAGTATCAATGCAGAGCCGGTGGAGGTGTCCATGCCCCGGAATGCCAAGTTGTGGAGTCCGGATTCCCCCTTCCTCTATACGCTGAAAGTGACTCTGAAAAGTGGAGGCAAGGTAGTGGATAAGGTGGACAGCTATGCTGCCATGCGTAAGTACTCCACCCGTCGTGACGCGGATGGCATCGTACGCCTGGAACTAAATAACGAGGCTTTGTTCCAGTTTGGACCGCTGGACCAGGGTTGGTGGCCCGACGGACTGTATACAGCTCCCACAGACGAGGCTTTGCTGTATGATGTACAGAAGACGAAAGATTTCGGTTTCAATATGATTCGCAAGCATATCAAGGTGGAACCGGCACGTTGGTACACACATTGTGACCGTTTGGGCATCATCGTATGGCAGGATATGCCGAGCGGTGACCGTAATCCGGAATGGCAGAACCGCCGCTATTTCGACGGAACAGAACTGAAACGCTCCGCCGAATCCGAAGCCTATTATCACAAGGAATGGAAGGAAATAAATGGATTGTCTCTACTCTTATCCGTGTATCGGTACATGGGTACCGTTCAACGAAGCCTGGGGGCAGTTCAAGACGGTAGAGATAGCCGAATGGACGAAACAGTATGACCCGACCCGTCTGGTGAATCCGGCAAGTGGCGGTAACCATTATACTTGCGGTGACATGCTCGACCTCCACAACTATCCCCAACCGGAAATGTATTTGTATGATGCACAGCGCGCCACGGTTTTGGGTGAGTATGGCGGCATTGGCCTTGTTTTGAAAGATCATCTTTGGGAACCGAACCGCAACTGGGGATATGTTCAGTTCAACTCTTCCAAAGAAGTGACTGATGAGTACGTGAAATATGCCGATATGCTGTATCAGATGATAAAAAGAGGTTTCTCGGCAGCCGTCTATACACAGACCACGGATGTGGAGGTGGAAGTGAACGGTCTGATGACTTACGACCGCAAGGTGATAAAGCTGGATGAGAAACGCGTGAAAGAGATAAATACACGTATCTGCAATTCACTTAAGAAATAGGGGCATTTACAATTTACCATTTACAAAGTACAATTTAACTATGCAGATGACAGCGCAGCCAAATTGTACTTTGTAAATGGTAAATTGTACATTAAAAATGTTGTTATGAAACGATTGATTATAAAGCTTTTCCTTAGTCTGTGCCTATGGGCGGTATTGCCGGTCTGTGCGCAGGATGCTGTTCATTACTATTTCAGAACGATGGATATCCGGAACGGTCTTTCGCAGAACACCGTGTATCAGATTTTGCAGGATAGGAAAGGCTTTATGTGGTTCGGAACCAAGGACGGTCTGAACCGTTATGACGGATTGTCTTTCCGTATTTACAAGAAAGAGAACTCCGGTTTAGGCAAGAATTTCATAACTGCGCTCTACGAGGACTGCCGGGGAAATATCTGGATTGGTACCGATGGGGGAGTCTTTATTTACGACCCGGTACTGGATTCCTTTACCGCTTTCGATGAGGCCAGTGATAACGGCAATATCATCAGGGATTTCGTCACCATGATTGGAAGTGACGAGGACGATAATATCTGGATATCGGTAGAAAACCAGGGGTTGTTCTGCTATAAACCGGATGAAGGGAGGCTGCTGAACCATCTGCACGATTCGGGACTGCCCAATGTAACCCGCTTTTGGCTGAATGGGAATACGTGTTGGCTGGCCTTGTATGCGGATAATCTTTACTATACGAAAGCTGACTTTGAAACTCCTCTGCAGCCTTTCAAGGATGCGGAAGGAAATGAGATTTTCAAGAATGATATTATCAACTGGCAGGTCAGCGGACCCCATAACTGCGTGTATATCGCTTCGCTGAACGGGTTGACAGAGATAAATCAGACTACAGGCAAGACGCGGAAGCTGCTGAACACCTATGTGAGGGCTTTGCAGTTCAAATCTGACAACGAGCTGTGGGTGGGCGCAGAGTCCGGCTTGTATATTTACAATCTGACGAATGACAAGATTACCCATTTGACCGTTCCCGACCAGGATGATTCGTATGCATTGTCGGACAATGCCATTTATTCGCTCTGCTGCGACAAGGAGAACGGCATGTGGATAGGGTCTTATTTCGGTGGAGTGAACTATTGCCCTTATCAGTGGACTTATTTCGAGAAGTTCTATCCGAGAGACAATCTCAGGCATTTCGGCCGTCGTGTACGGGAAATCTGTGAAAGTAATGATGGCACCTTGTGGATAGGTACCGAAGACAAAGGCTTGTTCAATTACAATCCGGAAAACGGAAAGATAGAGCCTTTTGAGCATCCGGCCATTTATCAGAATGTCCACGGCCTTTGCCTGGACGGGGATGATTTGTGGGTGGGTACGTTCTCCGGTGGTCTGAATCGGGTGAATCTTCGGACCAGGCAGGTGAAACATTATGCCAAGGGTGAGAGTGAGAATTCCATGGTCGCCAATGACGCCTTTACCATTTGCAGGACCACTACGGGAGACGTGTGGATAGGCACCACGTCCGGTCTGTTGAAGTACAATCGCTCTACAGATGACTTTACCCGGATTCCTCAGCTGAAGAATATGTTTACTTATAACATTCTGGAGGACTTCAACGGAAATCTGTGGTTTGCTACTTTCTCCAATGGAGTGTTCTGCTACAATGTAAGAAGCCAGCAGTGGAGGAATTATCTGTCTAATGAGAATGATTCGACCTCTCTTCCCTACAATAAGGTAATCAGTATCTACGAAGACAGCAGGAAGCGTCTGTGGTTCATGACGCTGGGTGAGGGCTTCTGCCGCTACAATCCGGAAACGGACAATTTTACCCGTTATGACATGTCGAAAGGATTTCCGAGCAACACTATCTACAAGATGGTCGAGGATAAGCGGGGTAACTTATGGATTACTTCCAATTATGGTCTGGTCTGCTTCAATCCCGACACGGAGAGCAAGCATGTCTATACCACGGCAAACGGTCTGCTGAGCAACCAGTTTAATTTCCAGTCCGGTTACATTGACAAGAAGGGACGCATCTATTTAGGTAGTATCAACGGATTCATAGCCTTTGACCCGGAAACTTTTGTGGAGAACACTTTTCTCCCTCCCGTAGTGATTACAGATTTTTATCTGTTCAACAAACGGCTTTCGGTGGATAGTCCGGATTCTCCTTTGGAGAAGAGCATCACCTATGCGGATGAGATAGAGCTGGATGCCGACCAGAATTCTTTCTCTTTTCAGGTTGCAGCCCTGAGTTACCAGGCACCCGAAATGAATGGTCTTGAATGTAAGCTGGAAGGCTTTGACCGCGACTGGTATACGGTAGGGCGGAATTCCATCATCAACTATTCAAACCTTCCTTATGGAAGCTATACATTGCGTATAAAAGGTTCCAACAGCGATGGCAAGTGGAACGCGACGGAACGTGTGCTCGACATCCATATTCATCCTCCTTTCTATCTCTCCACTTGGGCGTATGCTGTTTATACGGTATTGGCGTTATGCTCACTGGCTGCCATAATCATCTATTTCAGAAAACGGACTCGGCAGAAGCATCAGCAGGCTATGGACAAGTTTGAGCGGGAAAAGGAACGGGAGTTGTATACTGCGAAGATAGACTTCTTCACGAATGTGGCGCATGAGATACGTACACCGCTTACACTGATAAAGAGTCCGCTCGAGAATGTATTGGCTTCCCGTTCTGTTTCGGATGACATCAGGGATGATTTGGAGACCATGGAACTGAACACCAACCGGCTGCTTGATTTGGTGAACCAGTTGCTGGACTTCCGGAAGACGGAGACGCAAGGCTTCCAATTGAATTTTGTGGAATGTGACGTGTCTGAGCTCTTACAAAAGACGTATAAGCGTTTCAAGCCTTTGGCACGTGAAAGGGGGCTGGTATTGAGTATAGAGACTCCCGAAAGCTTGTATGCTTCGGTTGATAGGGAAGGGCTTACCAAGATTATCAGCAATCTGCTGACCAATGCGATAAAGTATTCGGAGACCTATATACGCATCAGGCTATATTCGGAAGGTGAAAGACTGCTGCTTTCTGTATGCAATGACGGCCTTGTCATTCCGGTAGAGATGCGCGAGGAGATTTTCAAGCCGTTCATCCAGTATAAAACCGGTACGTTGCGCTCTGTGCCCGGCACCGGTATCGGGCTTGCGCTTGCCCGTTCATTGGCCGAACTCCATGAGGGTACGTTGTGCATGGAAGATTCGATGGAGAACAACTGTTTCCTGCTGTCACTTCCGCTGAAGCACGAGCAGACGGTGGCCATGGAGCATAAAGAACCGGTAACGGGCGGGGAATCCTCTGAGGAAAGTGGTGCAGGTACTGCCTTGGAACAGCACCGATATACTCTTTTGGTGGTGGAAGACAGTCTGGAAATGCAGGCATTTGTTGTGAAACAGCTCTCTTCGGAATATCGTGTGCTGACTGCCGTGAATGGGGTGGAAGCTTTGAAGGTGTTGAAGGAACATACTGTAAATCTTGTCATTTCAGACATTATGATGCCCGAGATGGATGGATTGGAGCTGTGCGAGCATCTGAAGTCCGAGCTTGACTATAGCCATATACCGATTATCCTGCTTACGGCGAAGACGACTCTTCAAGCCAAAATAGAGGGAATGAAGCTGGGGGCTGACGTATATATAGAGAAACCTTTCTCCGTGGAATATCTGAAAGTTTGTGTGGCCAATCTGCTGAACAACCGTGAGAAGCTACGGGCTTCTTTTGTCAATTCTCCTTTTGTGCAGACGGGCAGTATGGCAATGACAAAGGCAGATGAATCTTTCCTTAAAACATTGAAGGAAGTGGTGGTTGCCAATATGCAGAATCCGGATTTCTGCCTGGATGATATGGCAAGCCTGCTGAACATGAGCCGGTCGAGCCTGAACCGGAAGATAAAGGGCATATTGGATATGACTCCCAATGACTACATCCGCCTGGAGCGGTTGAAGAAAGCGGCGCAGCTTTTAAAGGAAGGGGAGTGCAAAATCAATGAGGTTTGCTACATGACCGGCTTCAATACTCCTTCCTATTTCACCAAGTGCTTCCAAAAACAATTCGGTATTCTGCCCAAAGACTTCGTGAAATGATAGCATGGAATGCTTGCTAAATATAACAATCCAATCAAATGCCCCTGAGGTGTCTCTCAGGGGCATTTTTTGGATTTATAATTGCATAGATTGAAGCGATATTTGCATTAATTTTAGCTTTATGCGGATATATTTGCATCCGAAAACCAACAATTTATAATACTATGACCCCTATGCCTATGACGTAACAAATCCTAATCAATGTTCTATGATTGGCAGAAGTGACTAATCACTTTCTGCAGTGTATTTAAAAGCGGACGTTAGTTTCCGCATAGTTTTAAAATCTAATTCTATAAAAAATGATCAAGAAAATCTTATTCTTATTCTTTGTTGTGTTTGCAGCTACCGCTTATTCACAAGATGTGACCATAACGGGAACGGTGACGGATGCAAATAGTGAGCCTTTGGTGGGCGTGAATGTATTGGTGAAGGGTACTACCACGGGTGCCATTACCGATATTGACGGTAATTTCTCAGTGAGTGGAAAGAAAGGAAGTACACTCGTTTTTTCTTATATCGGTATGCTTACGCAGGAAGTTGTCTATAAGGGAACTGCCTTGCGCGTGGTGATGAAAGATGATTCGAAAGCACTGGAAGAAGTGGTTGTCATCGGTTATCAGACCGTGAAGAAGTCCGACTTGACTGGAGCGGTTGCCGTTGTTGATACCAAGGAAATGAAGAAAAGCGCTGCAGGAACACTGGTCAGCCAGATGCAGGGTTTGGCAACCGGTATTAACGTACGCAGTAGCGGTAGGGCGGGCGAAGATGCCTCTATTGAAATTCGCGGTGTCGGTTCTTTGAGTAATAACTCTCCGTTGTGGGTTATTGATGGTATGATTACAGACCCGGGTGTTGATTTCAATCCTGCGGATGCAGAGTCCATCCAGATTCTGAAGGACGCTTCTGCTGCTGCCATCTACGGTTCGCGTGCTGCCAATGGTGTGATTATCGTTACTACCAAGAAAGGTACGAAAGGTCCCATGAAGGTGAATGTAAGCGTAAAGGAAACATTGGAATGGAGCCCGAAATTTGATTTGATGAATGCGGCAGAATATATCAAGTATAATGATATTGCCTATAATGAAGCTATCAAAGATGGCATTGCTACTGTAAACAGCACTCAGAAACACTCACAGTATGATACCAACTGGCAGGATGAAGTGTTGAAGACCGCATTGGTGCAGGACTACAACGTATCACTCTCCGGTGGCGGTGACTCCGGTAGTTATTTTGTATCAGCCGGTTACTATAACAATGATGGCGTTTCTTATGGAAATACTTTCGACCGTTATAGCTTCCGTGTCAATACACAAGGTAAAAAGGGCTGGTTCTCTTTTGGTGAAAACTTGGCTTATTCACTCACAAACACAGACCCGAACCAGACAAATACCTACAATGACTTTTTGCGTATGATGCCTACTATTCCTATCTATGATGAGAATAATCCGGGTGGATATGGCTATGGTGATGCAGCCAAGTATAATACGTTCGGTGTAAACCCGATTGCCCGTGAAGATTTGGAATACCGTCATTTCCGTCAGAATCGTTTGAATGGTTCTTTATGGTTGGAATTCAAGCCTTTCGAATTCCTTTCTTATAAATTCAACGGTGGTATTGACCTTTATTTCTATGAGAACTCATGGTTCCGTGGAGAAGGTAACTGGACTCAGAATCAGGAACACCGTGATCCGGAAAGCCAGAAGGCACGCGACAACACCTACAACATGTTGATTGAGCACACGTTGAACTTCAATAAGGATTTTGGTAAGCATCATGTGGATGCCGTGGTCGGTACTACTTACCAGCACCATGAATGGGAAGGTTTGTGGGCTTCCCGTCTGAACTTCCCGATGTTGGGTAACGGTGATTATCTGACAGTATTGAATGCCGGACAAAGCAACCAGCAGAATTCAAACAGTATCAGTGAGAATGCGATGATTTCTTATCTGGGACGTGCTAACTACATTTATGATGATAAATACTATCTGACTGCTACCTTCCGTCGTGACGGTACTTCCCGTCTGGCTAAGGAAAACCGTTGGGGTAATTTC
>ADJT01001332.1_pt1 | contig 17724 bp, 9 predicted proteins | sample 268108 | NCBI WGS metagenome assembly ADJT01 (sample SAMN00007487, study PRJNA43253) | human gut metagenome | isolation source: feces sample TS29
AATGAAATGTTTGAACTCATCCGGTGAGATTTCTCCCAAACCTTTAAATCGGGTGATCTCCGGATTCGGTCCTAGTTCATTGATAGCATTGATGCGTTCTTCCTCGCTGTAGCAGTAATTTGTCTTTTTCTTGTTGCGTACACGGAACAAAGGCGTCTGCAGGATATATACATGTCCTTTCTTGATGAGATCAGGGAAGAATTGCAGGAAGAAAGTAATCAGCAACAGGCGGATGTGCATACCGTCCACATCGGCATCGGTTGCTACGATTACTTTGTTGTAGCGTAATCCTTCAATACCATCTTCTATATTCAGGGCTGCTTGAAGCAGGTTGAATTCCTCGTTCTCGTAAACCACTTTTTTGGTCAGTCCGAAAGAGTTCAATGGTTTACCACGGAGACTGAATACTGCTTGGGTGTTGACATCACGACTTTTGGTGATGGAACCGCTTGCAGAGTCTCCCTCGGTGATAAAGATGCAGGAGTCTTCCTCCAGTCCTTTGCCTTTCGGATCGTTGAGGTGTATGCGGCAGTCACGTAGTTTGCGGTTGTGCAGGTTGGCTTTCTTGGCACGTTCACGGGCAAGTTTCGTTACCCCTGCAATGGCTTTACGCTCCTTTTCAGATTCTTGTATCTTTTGTTGAATTGCTTCGGCTATGTCCGCATTCTTGTGCAGGAAGTTGTCCACTTCCTGTTTGATAAAGTCGCCTACATACTTATTGACCGTTACGCCACCGGGAACCATATTGGTAGAACCCAGTTTAGTTTTCGTCTGACTTTCGAAGATCGGTTCTTCCACATTGACGGCAATGGCGGCAACCAATCCATTACGGATATCGGTGTAGTCCATGTTCTTGTTGAAGAACTCTTTGATGGTACGGGCAATGTGTTCTTTGAAGGCACTTTGATGCGTACCACCTTGGGTAGTATGCTGACCGTTGACGAAAGAATAATATTCTTCTCCGTATTGTCCGGTATGCGTGAAGGCGATTTCGATGTCTTCCCCTTTCAGGTGGATGATCGGGTAAAGCCCGGTTGCCGTCATGTTGTCGTTCAAAAGGTCTACCAGACCGTTGCGCGACAAGATACGGTGTCCGTTATAGATGATAGCAAGCCCCGTATTGAGATACGTGTAGTTACGTAGCATTGTCTCAATAAATTCGGGCTTGAAACAGTAATTCAGGAATAGTGTATTATCCGGTTCAAAGAAGATGTAAGTTCCGTTTTCTTCTTCGGTATTCTTTGTCTCATCGGTCAGTAAGTTTCCTTTTGAGAAAGTGGCGATACGCACTTTGCCGTCGCGGTAACTGCGTACCTCGAAACGGGAGCTTAAAGCGTTGACGGCTTTCACACCGACACCATTCAGTCCGACACTTTTCTTAAATGCCTTGCTGTCGTATTTACCACCGGTATTCAGCATGCTGACAGCCTCGATGAGTTTTCCCTGTGGGATGCCTCGTCCGTAGTCGCGTACACTGACACGAAGGTTTTCTTCAACGGTAATCTCGATTTTCTTACCGGCTTGCATTTTGAACTCGTCAATACTGTTGTCAATTACTTCTTTCAGGAGGACATAGATTCCATCTTCGGCATGTGCACCGTCGCCCAGCCTTCCGATATACATACCGGGGCGTGTGCGTACATGTTCCATGTCACTCAAGTGGCGGATGTTGTCGTCAGTGTACTCTACTGCATTGTTGTTGTCTACAGGTATCAATTCGTTCTCTTCCATAGCTGTTTTTTTATTTTATCTCTTTGATGAACGCACGGCGGCGCTTATGTTGTTGAGTCTCAAAGTAATCCCATTGTGCCTGAACTTTTCCATTCAGTTCCAGTTCGGGGTTGCTTTCCGCAAAGATAAAACCTAATTTTTGATAAACTGGAATTAAATCGGAAAATAACAAAGCGTTAACACCTTTATTTTGATATTCCGGTTTCACTGCAACGAGTAGCAGATCAAGCATTTTGGCACGACGTTTCATGAATAATGCCTTTAACAGATAGAACCATCCGAGCGGCAACAGACGTCCGTTTGATTTCTGTAAAGCTTCAGCGAGAGATGGCATAGAGATACCTACACAGACTAGTTCATCATTGGCATCAGTAATCAGTGTAACCATCCGTAAGTCAAGGATCGGCAGATACATTTTCACGTATTGGTCGATTTGCCGCTGTGTCAGCGGAGAATAACCATAAAGTGGACTATATGCTTCGTTCATCAGTTCGAAAATCTTCTGTCCATAGTCTTTGGCTATCTTTCTTCCGGAAGTATATTTCTTTATCTTAAGGTTGTATTTTCGTTGGATCAGTTCGGAGATACGCTTATGTTTGTCGGGAATAGCATCCGGTATGTAGATTTTGTATTCCACCCAGTCGGCATCTTTCTCGAAGCCCAGTTTTTCCATGTGTATTGGATAGTACGGGTAGTTGTAGATAGTGGCCATGGTGCTAAGCTGGTCGAATCCTTCGATCAGCATTCCTTCCGCATCGAAATCAGTAAATCCGAGAGGACCGGCAATATGAGTCATACCCCGTTCTTTTCCCCATTCTTCCACTGTTTTGATAAGTGCGGATGATACTTCGGGATCGTCGATGAAGTCTATCCATCCGAAACGAACGTTTTTACATTCCCACTTCTTGTTTGCCTGGTTATTGATAATTGCAGCTACACGTCCTACTATTTTATCGTCCCGATATGCGAGGAAATAATCAGCTTCACAGAATTCGAATGCTGCATTTTTCTTCTTGTTGAAGGTGTTGAGCATGTCGTCATAGAGGTCAGGCACAGAGTAAGGGTTGCCCTTGTACATTCTGTAATTGAAACGGATAAATTTCTTAAGCTCTCTCTTTGTGGAGACTTTCTTGATTGTAATAGCCATATCTCGTATTTATGATTTGAGGAGGCAAAGATACGTGATAATCTTTAAATTACAACGCGCTAGAAAGAGAAAATATAGTCTCTGGACGATTAGGGAGTGGACTGTAAATATGAAGAATACCGGAAATGATGATAATACATTCATTTCCGGTATTCTTTTTCTATTTTTTCGTATGCCGTTTATAGGCTGATGTGTCCTTCGAATGGAGAAGCAGGTAAACCGGCTGCGTTGTATAAGTTAGCATCATCGGGATTATCTCCCCAAGCATATCGTACAGAGATCGGTTGCTGTATTTCCTTATTCCATACTATTACTTTATTGTTTTCGATTTTAGCCTGTGCCCATTGGTATTTTCCATCTGCGCCGGCAATGGCGAATCCTGATAAATAGCCATATTTATTACGAGCTACTAGTTGCTCTTCACAAGCGTCAAAGGTGATTTCCAGTGTATCTCCAATTCTTTTTACCGACTGGAATATCGGGCCGGTGCAAACAATAGAGTTATATCCGTAATCATTGTGAAGAGCATGCAAAGCAAGTCGTTTACCTACATCTTGTTTGTTGCGGGGATGTATGTCATTTTCTTCCCCGATGTCTATAATGACGGCCTGTCCTGTATGTGGTAAGGCCAGTGTCTTCGACTGTGCAGCCCTCAGGTTTGCCCAATGGCTCTCGGAAGGCTGCTTGGCCGGAGACATGAAGCTGGCTAATTGAACCCAATAGAATGGGAATTCGTTATTCCATTTGTTTCTCCAGTCTTTAATTAAAGCCGGAAATAAATCAATGTATTCGTTGGCACGAGCGGCATTGTTTTCTCCCTGATACCAGATCACCCCTTTCATTCCCAGACCTACCAGCGGATGAATCATTGCGTTGAATAGCAAAGAAGGAAAAGCGTTAGGACCGTATTCTACATAATCATATTGTGCACTCGATACTGCTACTTTATACTTCCAATTATCACACAAAGGGAAAATCCGGTTGTTAACTTTCAGGTATACTTCATCTTTAGGGCCATATAGTCCGCCTCCTCCACGATGGTCGGATATTTTAATAGTGACGGTATTTTGCTCCTTTAATACTTCTGCCGGGATCTTGTATAGACGTTTCAGATCATATCCTATCGTACGTCCTACTTCGTGTCCGTTAATCCAGGTGATGTCATCGTCGTCGATAGTGCCGAGACTCAATTCTGCATCTTGTCCTAAACAGTTGGCCGGTATGGAAAACTGATAAGTAAACCATACGACTCCATCTATACCGGATAACTCTTCATTTGACCATAATGACGGAACAATATGCTCTTTCCAGTTTTCTGTAGAGGTGTTTTCTGAATACCATTTCTCTTTTTCTCCCGGTTCATTTATGATGGCTTGTTCAAATTCCTTTTTGACTTTGTCACTGTGTTTGATGTATTCTTCGAATTCAGAAGAACGCATACGGGCTAATGATTTTTCATATTTTGGAAAATGATCTATCACTTCCATACTCATCCAGGTCTCAATGTCCGTACCACCCCACGAGGAATTAATGAATCCGATAGGAATATTGAGTTTCTGATATAATTCACGCACAAAGAAATAGCCGACAGCTGAAAAATCAGAAGCGGAGACGGGTGAACATACTTCCCATTTACCTTTTAAGTCGGCTTTAGGAGTGTGTCCCATTTCTTGAATTACATTGAATGAACGGATTTGAGGGTAATTGGCAGCTGCAACTTCTTCAATGGCGTGATTAGCACTACGTAGACGAAACTCCATATTTGACTGTCCGCTACAGATCCATACTTCACCGACTAAAATATCAGTAAATGATAAGGCTTGTTTGGGGCTTTTCACGCTTAGAGTATACGGACCACCAGCTTGCATAGGGGGCAGGCTAATTGACCATTTCCCATTTTTATCTGTCCGGGTACTCTTTTTTGCATTTCCTAATGTTACACTGATTCTCTCGCCGGCATTGGCAGTTCCCCATATATTGATTGGTTTCTCGCGTTGCAGCACCATGTGGTCTGAAAAGAAAGAAGGTACGGAAAGCTGTGCCATAATTTGTGATAGGACAAATAGCAAGCAAACTGTTAATGATAGAAGTTTTTTCATCATGTGAGTATCTGGTGATTATTCATTAATATATTCTTTGGGAAGTAGAATCTTACGAAGCGTATCGGCAAAGATTGCGGCCATGCGCTGTTGAATAAATGAATGTTCTCCATGAGGCGGATGCCATCCAAATACTTCTCCATGAGTCTCTTGTGAATCTCCTGTGTAGATTAGGCTATATTGTTTTCCTGTAACCGGATGTTTTTGGTTTTTGGAGAATCCGATGTATCTGTCGAATTCTACTACCGGGAATCCCCATTTTTCTGCCAGTTTTCGGACCGAAGTGTTGAATATCGGACGACTGTCATGCCAATGAGTACATAAGACAATAGAAGCAGGTTTCCCATAAGGAGTGTTGTAATATCTGGATTTTGGATTGAATTTCTGGTTATAACAGTCTGATATGTAGCGCTTGATGACATAATCATAGCAAATGGCATAGTCGGAAGCATCAAAAGGAGTTTTATAATCCTTGTAGTTCTCTTTTAAGTTTGCTTCGTTATATACGTCTTTTTCATGTACTTGCATCAAGACGAATACATCAATGTTATCGAACTCTTCCGGGGTATAGAGAGTGCCGTCCAGCATTTTATTTGCAGTGTGAGCAATAGATTCTGCACTTACAGCCCGATTGATGGGGATGGCGTGAAGGGCACGACATCCCATTTCAAACCACTTATTGTTAGGTTCGGCAAAAGATGCTCCGGATAATAAAATGGTATAAGTGTCTTTATTTTGGGCTATTCCTGCTAAAGCGAGCAGGCAAATGAATGTGAATAAGGTGATTCTTTTGTACATAGTTATCGTTGATTGATTAATTGGTGAATAAAATCAAGTTCAAGTGAATGTTTTCCGGCTTGTAAAGTTATCGATTTTTGGGGTTCTGGCATTGTAAAAGGAACAAATGTTGCAGAAGTGCCTGCCGGAATATCGATTGTATAACGGATGCAGTCATTAGTTTGACGAACCCAGTTGATATTTAACCAGCCATAGGGAGTATTATAGCGTATGGTAAGTTCATTCATGTCTGCCGGAAAGAAAGGTTTTAGCAAAATATGCTTGAATCCGGGATGTTTTTCATCTATCTGAATTCCTCCCAGTCCTTTGTATAGCCATGCTCCTATTTCTCCGAACATAATATGGTTATATGAGTTGTCGATAACGACATCTGTCCGCCAATTTTCATGTAGAGTTGTAGCACCTTGTTTGAACCAGTACCCCCAGGAAGGATAGGTGTCTTGTGATGCGACTTTGTAAGCTGTTTCCGCATATCCGTTATCTGACAGGGTGGAAAGTAGGGCCTTGCTTCCTAATAAACCGACGTCCAGATGATAATCGTCTTTTTCTACCAATTCATGTAGTCTGGCAGCAACTTTCTTTTTATCTTCTTCCGGAACGATTCCCCAGTATAATGGCATAGCAAGTTCTGTCTGTGTTCCCCCTGCATATATTCCTGTTTCCTTATTGAGAAAACTGGTGTTGATAGCTTCTTTTATTTTTTGTGCCAGCGTGTTATAATAGGAGGCATCTTCGGCATATCCGAAAAGTCTGGCTGCTTTGGCTAGAATACAGACGTCCGTATAATAATAGATAGAGGAAGTCAAGGTTATATTGCTTTTTGAGCGTACAGGTACCCAGTCGCCCAGTCCCCAGTCTGTAAGATGATTGGTTGATATGGATTCTATATAGGAGACATATTTTTTGATTGCTCCGTACATGCGGCGGAGTAATGTGGTATCTCCGTAAAATCGATAAATTTCCCAGGGGATAATGGCGACAGCACTTGTCCAGTCGACCCCGTTGGCCCAATCATAGCCCCATACAGAAGTTGGGATGATACATGGGAGGACTCCGTTGTCTTTTTGTTCATCACAAAAGTCGTTCATCCATTTCTCATATATGGAGATACCATCGAAATTGTATAATCCTGTTTCTATGGCAATATGTGCGTCTCCTGTCCAGCCATTCTTTTCCCGTTGAGGGCAGTCAGTCGGGTAACCGAACAAGTTGGCTAAATAGGAACTGTTAGTGGCTTTCCATATTTTGTTTAGCAGATCGGATGACGAAGACCAGTAGCCGATGGCCGGAACATCACTGTGCATTTCTACTGCAATAAGATTTTTGTCGGATAATTGAATGGGGGCAGATGATGAGACTTCTACAAACTGAAAACCTTTGTAGTTGAATTTGGGCATGAATCTATCTTGCTTTCCGCTAAGTATGACGATGTCTGTTTGAAAAGGATCGCTGTCGTCTGTCGGCCGGTAGTGATAATCTATATTTGCCATGTTTACCATACCGTTTTTGTCTAAAAGTTCCCCATGTTTCAGGCGCAGTTTTGTTCCTTTTTTCCCTTTCACTTTTAGCTCGGTGACACCTGCAATGTTTTTGGGGAAATGATAGACGTAGCAGCTGTCATTTATTTTTTGGCATTGAGTTGCTGTATAGCGGGCCGTTTCACGAATCGGATGCATAACTTGTGATTTGATCGTTTCCGTAGGCGATTCGGTTTCTTGTGCATGATACCATCCGGTAGCGTTGAATCCGGGGGAGTCCCAGCCTGCTAATTCTTTCTGTGCATCATAATGCTCGGCTGTATAGATGCTGTTGAAAATAACCGGGCTGTCAGTTGTTTGCCAGGTTGAGTCAGTACCTAGATATTCTGTTGTTCCATCTGTGTAACGCAGATGGAGTTGTGCTGTGAATTTAGGGCGGTTTCTCCATGAAGCCTTGTCGAAAAACCATACTGCTGTGGATTGATGATTATACCAGCCGTTCCCCAGTTGTACTCCTATTACATTTTCACCCAGAGATAGTAATGACGTAACATCATGAGTGACTGATAGTATACGTTTGTCGAAATGTGTATACATAGGGTCAAGGAAATGATTTCCTGCCCGTTGCCCGTTGACAGAGAGCTCATGCAGGCCTGCCGATGCAATAGTGAGTAAGGCTTGCTCGATTGTTTTGTCTAATTGGAAGCTCTTTCTATAATAGGGTGCCGGACGGTATGTGATGTCATGTTTGTCAGTAATCCATTTCCCTTTCCAGTTGTCGGGTGATAAACATCCTGTTGTGAAGGAGGATATTGGAGAAAATGTAGTTTTCTGTTTGGAAGAGGTTTGATAGCCTATTTTCCAATAATATGTTGTATATGAATCTAATGGTTGTCCATCATAGGAGACTCTTATGGGAGCTCCTATGATGGATTTGTTCCAATAACCAGACTGTCTGCCTGATAATTGAGTACTGTCTGTTGATAGCCATATCTCAACTCTGTTGATACTATCTTCCTCTAGCAGCGGAAGTTTCCAGGAGAGTCTGGGAGTTTGAGTATCTACTCCTACAGGAACGGGTATATTCTCACATTTTAATTCAAATGGCGGTTTTAGCTCTTGAGGTACACATGAGAATAGGGTTGTGCCCAATAGTAAATATAAATAGGACCGAATTGGAATATGAGCCATATTGGTTAGTTGGTTAGTGATGAATTTACTTTTTCTTCTCTCTTCGAGTTCTGTTGATATTTCATATAATCTTTTTTCATTTAACGGATAACGTGAAATGAAGAATGCTGATAGCATGGTGGCAATTGCCGGGAAGATACTCATCATCATACAAATGCCGGTTTGAGCAAAGTCGGATTGGATTACATTTGCTTTGAAACCGAAATAGGCCAGTAGCCATCCGGTCAAAGCACCTCCGATTGTCCAACCGAACTTTTGAGACATGGACGAAGAAGAGAATATCAGGCCGGTTGCACGTCTTCCGGTTTTCCATTCGGAGTAATCTGATATATCTGCATACATAGACCATAACAAGGGAGAAATAATACCCGCACAGATACTTATTAAGACCTGTAAACAAAGAATTCCCCAGATAAAATCTTTAGGAAGGAAGTAGAATAAAACACTTAGAATGGTAGCGCCAACCATTGCTACAAAATAAGTTTTCTTTTTACCGATTCTTTTGGTGAGTGATGGCACAAACATGATTCCGAGGATATTGGCGGCTTGTCCTAATACCAAGTAGATCGTGATTAGAGTAATGGCACTATTCATGAATGAGAAAGAGAATGTATCGGAGCTGTCTACATAATATTTGAAATAGAATACAGCGGAACCGTCACGAAGAGAATTGAAAACTAATGCCATGATTCCTGCACATAAAAGAATCCACCAGGGTTTGTTTCTGCCCAGATCTTTCAGATCTTCTTTCAGTGATCCTTTTTCTTCCTTTATGGGCTGCACTCTTTCTTTTGTCCATAGAAAAGTTAATAAGAACATTCCACTAGCCATAATCGCAAATACGACTGCAGCCATCTGCCAGCCGAAAGCGATGTCAGGTATATTTTCCGTTATCTTCATTTTACTGAATATATCAACCAGTGGCTCAATGAGGAATAGTACCAGAATACTTCCTCCAAAAGCAAATGTCATGCGGTAGGAGGAGAACTCTGTGCGTACTTGTGGATTGGCAGACATTACTCCTAATAGAGATGCGTACGGAACATTGATTAATGAATATACCATCATCATAAGGGTATATGTGGCATAGGCAAATATTATTTTGGTAGTCATGTTATCTCCAAAAGATGAGAAGGTCAGTATACCACAGATGCCGAATGGTATGGCTATCCATAGTAGGTAGGGGCGGAATTTACCCCAGCGTGAGTTTGTCCGGTCGCCTAATATTCCGACAAACGGATCGAGGAAAGTGTCCCAAATGCGTGTGATAAGGAACATTGTTCCTACCACTGCCGAAGAGATACCTACCACGTCTGTGTAGAAGAATAGCAGATACATTGTGAATAACTTCCAAAACATGGAAGAAGCAGCATCTCCTAATCCATACCCGATTTTTTCTCTTAGTTTTATGTTTTCCATGGTGATGTATTTATTGTTTCAGGTATTGTTTATTGTGGTTTACCATAGTAATGATCCGCTTCACAGATTCTATAGAACGGAAACCGTCGGTTGGCGTGTGCAGACAATAATCTACAAGCTGGCTTACTGTTGATTCGGCTACATGAAGACGGGTGTCCGAAGACGCATAATAGATATAAATTTTTCCGTTATCATCTTCAATCCATCCGTTTGAGAATAATACATTCGATACATCACCGATTCTTTCTTCTCCTATAGGGGCCATGAAATAACCTGCAGGTTCAGCTATAATTTCTGTCGGATCTTCTAAAGAAGTCATGTATAAGTATAATACATAGCGTAATCCGGCTGCGCATCCTCTTACACCATGTGCTAAATGTAACCATCCTTGTGGAGTTTTAATGGGGTGTGGCCCTTCTCCATTTTTTACCTCCTTGATCGTATGATAAAACCGTTTATTGATGATTTTTTCCTCTTTTATTTCGGCATGACAGATGTCATCTATGAGTGCCCATCCGATACCTCCTCCATTGCCGGCGTCAATAAAACCATCTTGAGGGCGGGTATACAGGGCATACTTCCCATTCACAAATTCCGGATGAAGCACTACGTTACGTTGCTGGCTCGGAGATTTCAGATCCGGCAAGCGTTGCCATGTTTTTAGGTCTTTTGTTCGTGCAATACCTGCAACGGCTACTGCGGAAGATAAATCACCGGCTGGAGCGTTTGTATCTTTGCGTTCCGCACAAAAAATGCCATAAATCCATCCATCTTCATGTGCGGTCAGGCGCATATCATACATATTGGTATCAGGAATGTCTGTCTCCGGCATTTCTATCGGATAATCCCAAAAACGAAATCCGTCTACGGGACTATTACTTTCTGCTACTGCAAAGAATGATTTTCGGTCTGCTCCTTCCACACGCGCCACAAGATAGTATTTATGATTGATCTTGATGGCTCCCGTATTCATTACAGCGTTGATACCAATTCTTTCTTCCATGAATGGGTTTTGTTTTTCATCAAAATCATACTTCCAGATGAGTGGTGCATGTTCTGCTGTTAATACAGGGTGGTAGTAACGTTTATATATACCGTTGCTATTGTTACATATCTCATTTTTTCGGTTGATAAGAGCTTCATAATTTTGTGTTAGCTCTTCTAATCTATTACTTTTCATATTCTATAGTTATTTTTCTCGGTTAATTATTCTATAATTAAAACCCAGTCATTTCCTTTTCCCTTTGTGGGAGAGGATACGGGAATGGTATCTGCTGTTGTATTTTGATGGAATGTGATTCTTCCATTGCGAGGATTCATCCACTTTAAAGACCGTTTGGATGCCTTCATTGAAGGCAAATAAATCGTTCTCTCTCCACCTTGTGGAAAATATACTAATAAGTAGTCTTTGTTGCCGAATGCTACGGGATAGTTTTTATTTTCTAAAGGTATATTGCCAAAGATGGTTTGTTGGTTTTTTCCTTGAGTAAAGTCAAATTTTTCCCATAATCTGCGAAAGTGAATTAAGTCCCATGCTCCTTGTTTATCCATTGATTGGTACCATGGAGTGTCGGCGTCACATTTAGGCTCACGTCCGGTATCAAACATCTGCCATATATCATTACAGCCGTATGTATATCCACAAGCTCCGCTGAACATACTTTGGTAAAGTGTATGGCGGATATCATCATCTCCAAATCTTCCATTTTCTTTTTTGAAATTGATCGGAATATTTTCATATCGGGGTTCTCCGTCCATGCATGGCTTGTGTGGTTCCTTTTTTAAATCGGGCAAAAGCAGACGTTGATAGATTGCGAAATCTTGTTGTGCGTGTCCGGATTGACACATATTAAAATCCAGCCACGAAGCATTGTGAAACCAGAATGAGGATGAGTGCTCTCCATGAGGATGATAGGTCATCAAATGGTTTTTGTCTACACTTTTAATACCGGTTGCTAATGCATTCCAAATGGCAAAGTTTTTTCCGTCTCCACTTCGATCACCTCCTATTATCCATATCAGATTGGATGCGTTCATATAGCGTTCTCCTAACCATTTGCCGTATCTATATGCATTTTCCGGTGTAAAAATCTCCGGTCCTTTTCCCCATTGTTTGTCTACCTTATCTCCCCAGGTTGGTAGTAGAGCTATGTATAAACCTTTGGCTGCTGCCAGAGAAATAACTTTGTCTACATGAGTGAAATAGTCGGGAGCGGGCTTGTCAATATTGCCGTCAATTAACTTAGGTTCTCCGTTAGATGAAACATCCATATCATCTAATTCATCCAGGATTACCGTTTGTATGACGGTAAATCCTTTTTCTCTGCGATTCTCCAAATATAGTTCAGTCTCTTTGTCATTTAAGCGGCTGATGAGTTCCCATGCTGTATCTCCCATGTAGAGAAAAGGAGTTCCGTCACTGTATTCTAGGTAACGTCCTGAAGAATTTACCCTTAAGTTTCCTTTGGATAGATTCGTGGCGTTTCCTGTCCACTGGTCTTCTTGGGCGGAAGTTCCAGTTATACAAAACATGAGTAAAATATAGCAGATGGAGAATCGTTTGAACATAATTCTATTTTTTTAAGGTACTTGTATATTTCTCAATGATAGGCATTTGCGGTCTGTCTTTCCCGTCTTTGGGGGTAATTGCCATGAAATAGGTATCCCACCACGGACCCGCAGCCCAATATGTACCATTGATTCCATTTTCTTGTAAATATCCCAAGAATAAGTCGAGGGTTTCATTCCAACGGGGATCATTGTCGGGGATTCCATATTCTCCGATAAAACCATGGAATTTATTCTGTTTAATCCATTCTACAAATGGTTTTACCCGGTCGATTCCTTTCTCCGGATAACATTCTTCCTCTTCGTATGAATATTTGTACGTACCGGATGCATCCTTGTCAAAATATACATGAGCTTCAAAAGCAAGGTTATTAGCCGGGTCTTTTAAGAATTTGAGTGTATCACTCTGCTCGATCCAACGCTCTGCTGATGACCAGTCGTTGCCGCCTACCATAATAAGCGTATTTGTGTCGACTTCTCGTATGGCATTGATGGACGCTTGTGCCATGTCGAACCACTTGGTTTCCGGGGCCAGATCATGTGGTTCGTTCATTAGCCCGTAACCATATATGTTTTTAAAAGTGGAGAATTCTTTAGCGATAGCTTGCCAGAAAGAAGCCAGGTCTTCGATTGTTAATCCGTTGTTTCCAATGAGGGTATGTTCGTTGTTCATGAAGCGGCGACAGTAATTATGTAAGTCAAGAATAACCACCATATCGCGTTTCTCTGCTGCTCTGACCAATTCTTTCATTTTATTGAGGTCATGCTGGTTTAGCGGTCCTTTTAAGTCAAGTTGTAGCCGTTCCCATTTGAATGGTAACCGGATAAGTTTCAGCCCTTTCTTTTGCCAATATTCGAGGTCTTGATCTGTCGGGTAGGTATAGTCTTTATTATACTCACCGGGGAAAGATGAACCGAAGTCCGCGCATGCCAAGTTTACTCCGTAAGGTTCACCTGTCTCTTTTACCGGAGGTTGATTACTTTTACATCCATTTAGAGTAAGAAGGCTAAGTAGTAGAAAAGCCGAAATAAAAACTTTTTTCATAATGTTCTGTTTAATAGGGTGATTGAAGATTCCAGCCTTTTACAATAACTGGAGATTCCAAATTTATTTTTAATATTTTTGATTCCTGTGGGTTAAGCCATATATAGTTCTCCGAAACGATAAGTTGGTCCATTTTTTCTGGTACTTCTACGTGCACTCCGATAGCAGGGTGCTTTCCTGTATTTGTTAAAGTCACCATATTACCTGTGCGTTCCATTTTAATTTCTGTTTGGGGCATTGATACGATGGAGCCCGGACGTACTTCGTAATTGGTAAAGTAATAATTCCGATATATGTTTTTGTTATCTTTGATTATGTCCAGAACAAAGAATAGCATGGTCGATTTGGTTTGTTCTCTATTCAGATTTATTTCTCCTAGTTTTTTGACGACATTATCATCGCCGATACCGTTGAAAGTATGGGTGGCAACAGTATCTAGTAATGCATTGTATATAGACACTTTGACTTGATAAGGTTCTTTCTCTAATGTTTGGCAGTCATCAAGTAGATAGACAGGAAGACTGACTTCTTGACTGGCAAGGTTGCTGCGGTCAAATAGCATGACTGCTGCTAACGGGGCAAAAGACTTTTGCACAAAATAGTGAACGGGTTTTATGATACCATAATAGTCTACACATGACCATGATACACCAGGATAGTTATCGTTCATCTTATAATAAAGTGCTCCGGTAGTATGAGGCCATAATGTGCGTGCCCGTTCTAATGTATGGCGCACTCCTACTACTTGTGCTAACTGTGACCCGAGTATGAAAGAAGCCAGCGAGTCCTTCGGCATAAAATAACCGGAATATTGAGTAAGTTTCTCCATTTCTCTCATCGTTCCGAAGATAGGAGTGTGGTGCGTGAAATTACCGCTCCTTTGGGGAGGCCACACTTCTTTTTCCTCGTCCAAATATCTACGCACTGTCTCGATGTGAGGCAATGATGCTATCCCAAATTCTCCCCAAAAAGGAGCGGTCATATTCAAATTGTGATTAAGATGAGCATCGTCCCACCAGCAGTTGTAATTGTGCAGGCTGCCTCCCCAGGCTTCCCCACGATGGAAGGGACGTGTTCCGTCAAGTTCTATACTAAGTCGTCCCATCATGTCAATTGCAGGTCCGAATGGTTTATCTGATTCATTCCCTGCTCCCCACATAATAAGAGAAGGGTGATTTCTTAATCGTTTGGTATTTCTTTCCACTGTTTCTTGCAGGATAGTGTACGGTTGCGTGTTATGGCTATTCCAGGCCGTTGGCCATTCTTGCATGACTAAAATACCATATTTATCGCATAATTCGTAAAAATCATCGGTTTCGGGCATTCCTCCTCCCCAGGCTCTTAACATTTGTATGTGCTGCCTTTGGGCTATCTGGAGCAAATGTTCGTATTTATTTCTTGAGAAGTCCATTAATGCATCCATAGTGCACCAGCCTGTTCCTTTTATGAACATCGGCTTGCCATTGATGACGAATGTCCAGTTATAATAATCTTCTTTAGCACCATCAATTAATGGTCTCATCTCAATAGTCCGTATACCGAACGACGTTTTTATATGGGCTGTCTTCCCTTTTTGTGGAACGAAGAATAGGTTGAGGTCATATAGTGATTGTTCTCCTCTGTCATTGGGCCACCAAAGATGCGGATCTTTGATTTGAAAGTCTAAAGATAAAGTTTCCTGTTTTTTCGGACTATTTATGTCGAAACGATAATATTGTGTTATTCCTTTGAAGTTCTTGGGAGATACTTCTGCATATAATACTCCTTTTAATGGAGATGATTTTTTATGCAGATCAAGAGTTAAGCGCATTTGACCATCGAGCGAACGAGTAGCGATGAAGGGTGATTCTATTTCTACTGCGGCTTGTTCTTTTAATTGAACACTACGCCAGATTCCTAATGATGGGATTTGTGCATAATGCCATCCATAAACGCAATTGAATACAACTGTATATTTCCAACTTTCATTTGCGTTGGGAGGCCAGTTGCCCAGAAACATTTGAGGAATGGCTTCTAGTTTTACTATGAGAGTATTTTTATTCTTTAAATAGTTACCTATTGAAAAATCGGGCCCTCCGAACATACCTTCGTGTGTTCCCAAAAGTTTTCCATTGAGCCATATTGTACATTTGTTAGCGATTCCGCCAAAAGATAATATAGAGTGAGATGAGGGGGAGTCTAGTTCGAACTCCCGCTTCATCCACCATGTCTTGTAAGATTGTTTTTCTGCAATAGAGTCATTCTGTCCGATGTATGGATCGGGTATGATTCCATTTTCTACTAATGCGGTGTGAATACTACCAGGCACACGGGCAGGTATTTGATCTGTCCAGATAGTGTGTAAACGTTCTTTTTCAGTTCCTCCTTCTGCCAGTTGCCAGGTTCCGTCCAAAAAGATGTTTGCAGGAGTATCTCTGACAAGAGGAATATTTCCTGTTCAGTCATCTGTATACCTTTTACTTCCATTGGAGATAGCTTTGCTGCAAAGCTTTCTCTGTCTATCTCATCCATTGATTTTTGTGCAATAACCATTGGAGTGGATAGCAGTAAAGTGATAATAGTGATGATTCGAGTTCTCATGGACAGTATTTATTCTGATTATTGTTGTGTACTTTTATATTTCAGGAGCGTGCTTAATTGCGGACGATCCTGTGTGTAATTATTGGTCGGTTGGACAGATAAGGGATAATCACCCCATCGTGGACCGGCAGACCAGTAAGTTCCGTTTATTCCATTTTCTTGTAGATATTTAAGTGCTGCATCAAGAATATCCATCCAACGGCCGTCAGTATCAGGTATACCATATTCACCAACGAATCCACGTTTATTATTCTCTTTCAGCCAGTCAACAAAAGGTTTCAAACGAGCCACCCCTGTTTGAACGGTTGCACCATCTTCGTCATATCCTTTATTATAGTTTCCGGAAGAATCCGAATCGAAATATATATGTGCCTGGAATATCAGGTTATTACTTGGATCTGTAAGAGTTTTCAGATTGTCACTGCATTCTTTCCATCGTCTGGCAGAGCTGAATTCGTCTCCGCTAACTATGATGGTCGTTTTAGTATCTATAGTGCGGATGGCATTAATGCAGGCTTGGGCTATGTTAACCCATGGTGTCGATGCCAGCATTTCGTAGGGCTCATTCATGATGTCGTAACCCCAGATATTTTTATAGTCTTTAAACTCTTTTGCCAGTTTTCTTCCATACGTCACAGAAATTGTCAACAGTGCATCGTGCATTACCAATGATTGCATATTGATTATTTTGTGAACTTTGACCGTCGCAATATACACAATATCTTCCAAAGTTATGCATATCCAGAAGTATCTGTATGTTTCTATCTTCAGCGGCTTTGACGAATTTCTTCATTTTTGCCAGCTCTGTTGCATTTAATTCCCCATTCATTGTGGGTTGTATACGTTCCCAACGAAAAGGAAAACGTACCAGATAAAGGCCTTTGGCTTTAAAGTAATCCAAATCTTTTTCTGTGGGATAACCATAGTGGGTACCATCCACCCCCGGATACACATTCCCAAATTCAGCTCCTGACAGGTTAACTCCAAAATAAGCTGTTTGTTTGGTTGGTTGAGGCTCATCACTATTTTCTTCTTCGTCTGATTTGGAACAAGATGAAAATAGAAGTGCTACAATCGTTACTAATGAAAATAAGTCTTTTAGCATAAATCGAATCTTTTTGATTATGAGGGAACGCCCATATTAAAGCGTTCCCTTTTTTATTTTTACTTATGAACAAATCTGAAATTACACATACTTAAATCAAAATCCTGTGCAGATTCAGGAGAGAATATGATTTTGAAAGCTGTGTTGGTACTGGGATCGATGGAACTGGGCAACAATGATTCTGTGTCAGCACTGATCCGTACTGTTTGCCATCCGCCATAAGTATTGACCGGAATTCCTCCTTTGGAAGGATACCATCCATAATCTCCTAAGATGATACGCGCTTGGGCTAATATCGGGAATTTAGCTCCAGTACAGATTTCAAATCTTAAATCGTATGATGAAAGATCTGCGGCTACTTCTGCTGGTACAGTAATATATCCGGCCCACATAACCATCCATCCCCAAGCTTTCACGGAATTATTGAATCGAATATATTTTCCTCCTTCTACTAATGGTTCCGGTTGTCCTTCTAATGTGCCGTCACATAAGAAATTTTTCGGGGCATCAGGGAATTGGCTGGAATGTGTAAAAGCACCGCTTCCCGGCCAATTATTGAAATC
>ADJT01011517.1_pt1 | contig 17064 bp, 19 predicted proteins | sample 268108 | NCBI WGS metagenome assembly ADJT01 (sample SAMN00007487, study PRJNA43253) | human gut metagenome | isolation source: feces sample TS29
TAACTCATCCTGCACATGTTCAGAAGCTGTAATTGCACATTCTCTCACGACCGTCCTTGCATTGGAGAATGCTCCCTGATACATTGCCTGATCCATCATGCTTCTGGAACGCTGCAAAGTAAGAAAAATTATTCTTACCTGATTCACAAAATTCGTATCCTTAGAGGATTTAGCCATTGACTCAATAACTCTGTATGACGCTTCAGCATCCCGCAACATTTCCACTGCGGCAGTCTTTTGCATTTCCACACTTGCTACTGTTTTATCAGCCCACTGAATTAATTCAGCTTTTTCAGCATTACTCTTTTCTATTGTCTCAATGCATTTGGACAGATTTTTTCGGCCCTTGGAAATAAGATTATCCCTGATAATCGAACTTTCATTACCAAGTTTGGCAGATACTTCGTTCCTGCTGATATTTATATTTTTATCAAGTTCATCTGCTGAAGGTTTTCTATCGTATAAATCTTTTAATTCGAGACCTATTTGTTTGAACTGTTCAGACATTTCATCAACAATCTTAGCATGCTGATTCGTTTCGTCCCTGACAACAGATCTCATCTGAGAATATAAGGAATCAAGCTGAACACTGCACTGTCCAACAACCAGTTCTTTTTCCCGTTTCTTTTCTGCTGCATAATCTAAGGCCTGTTTTCCAAGAAAGCCTCCTACTTTGAGAGCTCCATAGGCTAATCCTAACGTAGCTGCACCAGCAATTACTACAGGTGCAACAGCCAGTGCCACTACACCACCAACAAGAACACCGCCAGCTTCTCCACTCATAACAACTCCTCCATCTCTAATGATATTTTTTTCTATATATTTTATTTGCTGTTCAGGATTAGGTTTCTTTTTTTCTCCTTTTTTCTTCTGAATCACGAACCTCTTTTTGATTTGTGCTAAGTGCAATTCCTGAGACAGGTATATGCTGCACTAAGTTTTGTATTCTGTGTACATTTGTTTCTGTAATTTTATTTCCTAATTCAGCATCCTTCAAAGTTTTGGCTAATAACGATACAATACACTCATTTCGGACTGTGACTCCATTCTGCCTCACGGGCACGAATGTGATACATACAAAATCGGATCCCTGAATTGTTTCAATCAAATCATAAGAATCTAAAGGATTTTGCCGGTCTGTCTTTCCATTTGGATACCAATCCATATTTTTCAAAGCGTCATCCGGTGTACGGAACTGTCTCTTTACAATTTTATAGCCAACTGAATCTAAATAACGGCTGACTCTCCGTGCTAACCACCATCGTTCATCAGACAATATGCGTTCACTTAATACACAATTTGTAATTCCTGTTAATTCATCATCCCACCGTCTGGCTTCAGACACTTTTGCAAAAATACTATTCCGTGCTTCATTGTTTGATGATTTTTAAATATTTTTCAGCACCAATAGATTCAATCTGTTCTATCAGTTCAGCTGCCGCAACAACTTTAGGCTTAAAATGGAGATATGTACCACTGCTCCAATAGTTTATTTCAGAGGGTGCCATCCTAAAAGAGCCCGCGGCTGTTTTGATTGAACTTTGCTCCAGTATATTGATTTTATTTACCAGAGCTTTTATAATTCTTGAATAATCATGAAACGCTGCAATCCATTCATCAAGAGCCTGTTCGACTTTGGTTTTGAGCAGATCAAACTCCATTATTACACTGCTGGCATCAGATGCTGCTGCCTGATACATTTCTTGTCCTATTTCTTCAGAAATTTGTTCCACATATGAATCAATAATATTAAATTCTCCCTGAAAGAAAAATTCATGCGGAGTAATTTCTGCTGCTTTCTTGTGTATCTTTAATTCTTCCAGTAAATCAACGGCATACATACGATGACTATTGTCTACCATTTCGGAATGTGTTTTTACTTTCTGGAAAGCTGTCCGTAGTTCTTCATTACAACTTTTTAATTCTTCGAGCTTTTCATTTTGTGATTTTACAATATGTTCAGCTTCTTTTTCCAATTCCTGGTAATGCTGTTGCATATCCCGGACAAGCTGTTCCTGAAAAGAGCGAATTCTTGCCGTATATAATTCCTCTGTTTCATTTTTTTGCCGGATCAAAGCACTTTCATATTCGGCTTTCATCCGTGCAAATCTTTCATTCATTTGTTGGGCTATATTATTCTGAAAAGTCTCATTTTGGAAACGTAAATTTTCAATTTGAGACTGGAGTTCACTGATTCTCCTCCGGAGCTGAGCTTCTGTTGCCATTTGCATTTCCTCCTGCTTCATCACTGGTCAGAATCGTTCCGTCGCCATTAAAAATAGCATCTTCAACTACCTGATTAAATTTAGTGCGGTATTTTATGATAAATGCAATTTTCTTTTCTACTTTTTCGATTTCTTTATCTATTTCTTGTAAAGTTTTCGAAATACTTCCATGTTTTAATCTTCCTTCAGATTCAAGCAGCTCAGCTGTTTCGGCATCTAAATTAACCTGTGCTTTAATTTCATCTACCTGTTTTTGTGATGCAGCACAGTCTAAATCAATAAGTTCTTTCTGTTCCTCCAGTGTTTTAAGCTGATGTTGTAGTTCTGCTAATTCGATTTTTTTTCTATCAACAATATTTCTTGTATCATTGATATTTGAATTTGCAGTGTCTATCATATCTAATACATTCTTCTCTTCGACCTCAAGGCGCGTTTGTTCATTCAGAAGAGAATTATGGATTTTTAATTTTCCTGGATATCAGATGATAAATATTCCATATTCTGGGAAGCGGCGGAAATTGCTTCATCAATCTTGGCATCCACTATTTCCCGCAAATGTTTTACAATATCTTCTTCTCTTTCCAGCTTTTCTTTCAGTCTTTGCGTTTCCTCTCCGGCATTATTACTATTATGTCCTTCTGGAACTCTTTCTACACTGGAAGAAACGTCTTCTGTAGGGATTTGTTGTGCGTGCACAGTTTGAATCTTCAACTTTCCTACTTCGCGAGGGTAGACATCAATTCTGGATGTTTTGTCAAAGGTTTGAACTGTTGGCTGACTTTCAGAAAAATAAACTGCTTTAATTTTTACAATACCCTCCTGAAAAGAAACAACTATACAATCGTCTGTTTCTTCCGAATCATTTTCACGCAAATAAATCGTCTGTTTTTTACATTCAATAATCCAACGTCCCACTAGACAGGCCTGTGCATCGCATACCGGAAACTTCAAATTGATTACAGGTGCAAGGTTATTTGAACTTTGAATAGCTACCATTTGCTTCGTATCAACTTCAAATTCTATAATTGTATTAGGCGTATATGATAATATGTTATCCATGTAGAACCTATCCTTTCCACAACAAGTTTTCTAATTATTTCCTTAATTCTCCAAGCAGCGTGTTTCAAAAGCTGCCTTACATGCAACTGAGGTCACACTTATGTGGGGCTGAATTAATTAAACTCATGCGAATAATCCATGGGGCACTCTAATAGTTTTTTCATCCATATCTTCTTTCTCATCCATTAAATGTACAGTCCCATTTTCATCAACCCAAAGACGTTCTAATTCTAATGATTTGAGTTGTTCTTTTAGAGTTTTTTTTGCTTCTGATCCACGGTTGATTTCAGTATCAGAATTGTGTTGCAGTATATAACTAAGCGCATCGCGCGGATCATCAAACAAAGCCATTGAAAGAGCAAAATCTTCCTTCATTTTGTCATTTAAAGAACAATTAATATCTTTTTCATGTATTTCCTGCTCTATAATCTGGAGTGTCAGTTCTTTTTCCTTGTCATGACCAAAAAAATCTACACCCTCACTATGTAACAGTTTGGGATATTTCCCAACTAATTGTACAAACTCTTTTTCAGTTAAATGTATTATCACTGGAAAATGAAAATTATGGCTGGGCTTTTTGCATGGTCCATCATAAGCAATTAATGGGAAAAGAGTTTCTATAATATCAGCAGACAGGTCCCTGTAATATAATCTTTTCATTTGCATTCCATGCATAACATTAAGTTCAGGGTTCAATTCCTGCTGCCAGTCTATCTCTTCATTACCACTGTCATATACAATACCTTCAACGATTAAACCACACTGAAACAGTACCCGGTATATTGTTTTTTCTACAGCTAGCTTTTCTTCCGTACTATCGTTTATCAAAAACAGAGGTTGCCAATCATCATCTTTATTATATCTTATACGGTAAAACAAATAATCATATACATTATTTACTGTTTCATCATTAAACTGCAGATTGGATAATTCATTCGTCAAAATTTTTAGTACGTCATAAAATTTCATCTTGGTCTCCCCCTATGAAAAAATACATTTTCTCAAATTTATTCTGAAGATCCTAATAATTTTATATTGTTCCATATTTCAGCCTGGTCTTTACTTGGAACACCAACCATCAACGTTTTATTGGATTCAATTCGAATTTCAACTTTACGCCCCTGCGACTCAGAATAATATTCTTTTATGGATTTTAAATACCTGTCCGTCAATGGAATGCATCTTTGATTCGATGATCCTCTATACGGCTTATCATCATTTAGTTCCTTGATAAATGGTCCATCTATCAAGAGATCTATTTCATTTAAAAATAACTTTACTCCATTATCATCAGAGGCTTTTTTTAAAAGCTGTTCATATAAAAAGCCGGTGTAAACAATTACGCCCACATCTTTATGTTCTCGGATTTTCTTTACCATTAGTGCAAGTGCTTCTGCCTGTAACATAGGTTCTCCACCGCTTATTGTTATCCCATCCGATGGTGTATCAACAAACCAGTTTGCCAATTCATCTATTGTATCTTCTCTATACGTTCCGTTTTTAAAATTGTATGCAATACATCCGTCGCAGTCAAAACAACATCCGTATACCCATAGGACAGCTCTGTTTCCGGGTCCCAAAAGCTGAGTGTTTTCTATTTTTTCACTATACTTTATTTTTTCTTTCATTTATTTTTACATATCAAAATGCATTACATTATCAGAGATCTGGACAGTCCCGGCTCTGTTATACAGTGCAACATCAAATCCTGTATCTGGATTATAACTGACTTGCAGCAAAGAGGTTCCTCCGAGCGGGTCAGCAGGAATATTTACATGATATTTATATTCATCACTAATTGTTTTTCTTCTTATGGGATCACCTGTCAACACATAAAACACATATCTTCTATCCGCAGAACGATCCACTGCAATTTTTGTAGATTCACATAAAGCTTCCAATTTCATAAGTCTATATTTTTTTGTTTCCGGTGCTATTTGTACACATAAATATTTTTCAAAAAGCTCATTAGAAACATCAGTCTCCGCTTTTTTGACACGAATTGTATATGTATGCACCCCAGGTCTGAATGGAACAGTTTCAGTTTTTAACACTGAATATACATTTCCATCTTCATCGGCAATACTTGCACCTTCCTCACATGACAAAGAAGAACCTTCTACAACAAATCTGTCGGACTTAACAATCTGTCCATTGTCTTCATAATTAAATACCGCTACCGATGTATACTGTTTTACAGCTTTTAGAACATATTTAACTCCTTCAGAACGTTTTAAAGGATCCCAAGATGTAAATTTTTCCATAGCAAGACTGAGTAAACTCGGAACATCTTCAGCTGATTGGTCAATCCCCTCTGCTGGAATTAATCCGCTGCCAATATTACCCATTTCTTTCATCGCTACAAGATTAATAGATTTGTCATTATAAAACGAACGCCCATTAATCAAAAAATAGCATAATACACCAAGCGTAAACCAGGCAGACATCTTATCAGCCTTTTTTTGGCCCATTATGGCTTCCGGTGCTGCATAATACAAATTGAAGTTGGAATCATTCAGGAGTAGTACAGTTCCGTTTTCGTTTATAACAATATTCTCCGGTGAGGCCTGGATGAACTCGCCATTTTCAACTGAATTACATAAACAATACAGGGAGTCTACAATATCTTCCGGATTTATTCGTCCTATATTGTTATCATTAGAATCCTCATTCTTATACTTTTCATATAATGTAATCATTTTTTTCTCCTGTATCCGTTTTATCTTATAGATCTAAATATCATTGCAATTCCATAAAGCATCAATCCGATTACAAAAAAATACCCAATAAGGGTTGATAATGTTCCACTGACAGCGGCTATTACAATCTCCCAATTCTTTGCAACTGAAACAATACACAGAATTAAGAATAACACTGCCCAGACTGCTAAATAAAAAAGTATTCTTCCCAATAAAGTATTTCTCATTAAATTTTCTCCTACCATCTTCGACGTGGACGCCTGAAATTTCTTGTAATCCACCAAATAAAAGCAACTATCAGCCCAACCACCACAAGTAATATCACTATATTACATAATAATGGTAACAACATATTAAAAATTGCAGTTGTTACTTTTTCAAAATTAACAGCCACACCTATTATCATTAAAACGGTAATTGATACAAATACAATATCTACCCAGGGCCAGTCTCTCAGTGTAGAAAAATTGAAATTATTTCTTCGTCTGCGTATTTTGGGAATGTGTTCTTCTATAGAAATATCTTTTTCACTTTCCAAACACACCAATTGGCGTTTGTTTTTTCTGTATTTGTTTTTTCTTGTTTTAATGACGAAGTGGACTTTTCTTTTACAGGTTTATAATTTTATCGGTTCATGTGGAATATTCTCTTTCTCCTTTTTCTTTATTGGATGCTCAATATTTACTATATTCTCATTCTCACAAACCTGTCTGGTTGATTTTTTTATTTCTTGGTCACCATATTTTTCCCATAAATTCTCAAATCCCATTTTTTATTCCCTACATATTCCTAATTTTTCGGTATAAGCTAACGGTGTCGCCTTGGTTTCCTCTTACTGCAATGGCATACCGTGCCATATCTTCAACTGTGACCCGCTGCTTTTCCATATGTATCATTCCCATATGAGGTGCTCCTGTTCCAGGAAGCTGGAAGAGTCCAGGAACACCTCCTACCCCTTTGGTTGGTTCATAATGAATGTATGTTCCGTATTTTGCCAGTATATTTTGCTGGTCTTCATAGTCTTCAATTCCAGAATTAAGTACGACCAGCGCTGGAAAATTATTAACAAAAACTGATTTATCCTCTGCATAAGTCATTACGTCAGAACTACACACACCTAATTTTCCTCTTTTTTTCTGAGTTGTTATCACTTTAATCAGCGGATCATTTACACAAATGTCAATATCATTTATGACAAGCCAAAAATCAATCCCTTTAGCATTACGAAGATATGTTAATTCTTTTGCCAATACTTCATTAAAAAGCTCTTGATTTTCGGAGTCGGTCCAGATTAAATAAGTAGTATTTGAGTTGTCAATTTTTGAAAGAGAGAACTCGTTAGTCTGCTTACCGTGAATACTCAGGAATGCCCTTCCGAAATCTGTTAATATACGTCTGAAAGCACTTCCTGCAATTCCATTTTTTATGTGATTTAATAATGCATCATTAATGTGATATGATCTGCCTAGTTCCGAAATGCTTGTATCATTCTGTCTGGCCATTGCGAACATCGAATGGAAATCTATTGCATATCTTTTTTTTAATATTTTCAGAAATGCTTCCGTATAGTCTCCTAACGCAGTAATATCTGTTGTGCCCCTTTTTTGAGCCTCTTTTTCAAACAAAAACCTGATTGCGTCATCTGGCATTCCGTAAAATAAATCATAGTTCTTATAATAAGGAGAAGAAACAATCAGTTTTCCCAAAGAATGGGTGTTTGCTAATGAAACAAGATTTTTTTCACATTCTCGACTTCCATTTAAAATGATAATTGGTCCATGTACTCTTTCTCTGTAACTCTTTATTGCTTCCGCTAAAACCTCGTTTCTGTTATATTCATTACCACCTGTTATAAGTATATTTTGGTGGATTACCTCAGACCAATAACTGCTTAAACATAATGCAGAAGAATATTCGTTCACATTTCTGTTCCTTTTATTTCGAATATCACATTCTCTTTTTATACTGCCTAAAAAAGCCAACTTATTTCCCCCAGTTTCCATAACTATTGTTTATAAGCCTATAAGATAGTATGCGGCTGTTCAAATTCTGAAAAATCAAAGAAAAATGGGCTATATCCAACCAGATTTATGTAGGCTTGGCCAACTTGTAACCCGAGAATATCCCAATCCTCCACTACATGACCCGCTCTTTGAACAGATACTGGAAGTGAACGGGACTGATACGCCAGGTTTTCGTATTTTTCACCAAAACGTTCCATAACGAATTTTCGTGAGTCCAAATCAAAAGTCTGAAAGCAAAAACTATTCATAAATCCTGATGCAAGTACTTTTCCTCTATCAGCCCCGTATATGTCATATAATTGATTAATACTTTGCAGGCCTGCACATACCTTTACTCCGAGGCTGCGACCAAAGTTAAGCGCATCATCAATGTGCATCAAATTAGGTAATAATTTAAACTCATCAATAATAAGATATATATTGCCCCTATTACTTACTCGTCCGCCTAAAGCTTCTTTCAATGCAAGATCAAAAAGGATTCGGTACATTGGTCCCAGAGTTTCTCCTATACTGAGGTCATATTCTACAAAAACCATTTTGCGCCCTTTTTCTCTCACTATGTTTTTCATTGAAAAATTGCCGGCCCATCTTCGTTCGGCAAAAGCACCCACAAACAAGTCGTTTACCATTGAATTAATATAACCGAAAATCCCAAGTGCCTGAGCTGTCATTTTCTCACCAGGTTTACCAAAATATAATTGGGCACTAATAAAATCCTTATTATGTGGGTTATTAGTCATATCATAATACTTCTGTAAATCTGCAGTTTTTAAAAAATCCACAAATTTATCTGTGCTAAGCAGATTTTCTGTATGTGTTCTTGTTGCTTCTCTCATTAGATGAATCAATACCTTTGCAACCAAATCAGCTGCTGCCTGAGAAAAAAATGGTTGTGTTGAAGATTCCCTTCCAACAAACAATTGTTTGGCAATTTCTTTTGCGATTAGCTCGCTTTCTTTTCCAAAACATCCATTTTCCTCACGCATTTCATCAAAGATATTCCAGCTGCGCGATATATTCTTATATCGTACATCATTTCCAATCAACCAATGAGAAGGATTTCCTTGATTATAAAACCTATTCTTAAAATCACCTTTTGTGTCAAAAATTAACATAACGTCATTGTCTGTCATTCTTTTTTGTAAGGATTCAATCAAAAAATTAAATACATTAGTCTTACCACAACCAATGCCACCAAGAAGTAGCAAATGCTTTGATAATAACTTATCATCCATACCAAAAGAATCACCATTTTTTGCACGAAATGCGACCTGATAAGCACCAGACATAGTATCTGCTGGAACCTTCGTTTTCCTTAGATCTGTGCCATATAATACAGTTCTTTCAATGCCGGGCTTATCTCTTTCTATTATATCGGGTTTATTGCGTGTGTTAACAGGTGTATGAACAGAAAAATCATAGTCCATCATTCAGCCTCCTTGACTATTCGATGCCTCCATCATCATCAACACCACCATCGTCATCAGCACCGCCATCCTCTTCTATTCCACCATTATCCAGATCATTTACATTGGACACAGCACTATCTGTCACGGTTTCTCCTGCATTTTCTTCGGATATTTCGGCATTTATACTATCATTGTTAGACATAATTTCACCATTTTCATGCGCTGTATTTATTTCATCCATCGTATTAAGGTAATTTTCAGCCATTTGGCTTGTCTGAGCAATAGCCTCTTCCTGACTCATAGATGGGTCATTTAGTGCATGCTCATAAAATGCATTTACAGTTGCTCTCATGCTATTATCATAATCTTCTACAGTAACCGGGGTATACGATTTGTCCATGATATCTCCTTTATTCTCAATTGATGCTTTCATTTGCGCCTGATAGCTTGCTGCCATCTCTTTCTGAACTGCCGTTTCCATTTTTAAATCAACCGGTACATTAGTCCCATAATACTGATTCACAAGAACCTGGTTGATATCTTTATCAAAATTATTATTTCCAAATAGTTCTTGCCCTTTTTGAAAAGTTGCCTGATATCCGTTAATGATAACACCTTTTTGGTATGTCAAAAATGATTTTTCAGTACCATATTTTTCCTGTAAACTATTCATTATCTGTATTGTCTGACGCTCCGAATACAGATGCGCATCTCTTTCGGTAGACTGAAAATAATACATATAGTACCCTGTTTTCTCTGTCATTCCATTTAAGTAATGTGACCCTAACTGCATTTTACCATCTTCACCAGGGACCACAGAAACTGTAAAATTATTAGATTTATACTCCGACAACAAATCAGCGCTTGAACATTGAATAGTTCCGTCGATACATTGATTTTGCCACGCATGGATATCTTCATGAAGAACCGTTTCTAAAGCTCTCATATTAGAATCAAAAACAGGTTCTTCGATAAGATGTCCATTATAATTATGGGTGTAAACATCATTTACAAACACAGACCTATTCATTTCAATAGTATTCCCGTTTTGAACACCCAGGGTACTGCTGTCTAAATTAGAAAAACGCACTTCACAGGCTCCAAGTTCACCCTTTGCTGAGGCAGAACGGTTTACTGTTTCCTGTAGCAGCTGCTGTCTATTACCCTCTCCTAGAGACTTCCAAGAACTTTCTCTATATAAGGAATACAATTCATCGTTGGACAATTTTTCATATATCGTCGGATGGAAACCATATCCTTTATCAGATTCCATTATTGTTTTCCTCTCCAAATCAAATGAATGCCATCTGCTTCATTACAAAGATACGTATTCATAGCTTCAAGTGCCCCTAAAAAATCGGAGTCACCCCTGATTGACATTATTGCATTTACACAATATTTTCCAATCCAAATATCTGAAATCTTTTTCCCATCAATCCATTCTTTCAGATTGGGTATCAGCCTTTCATCCAAATTACCAATTAGTTTCTGCGCATAATCCTCTAATTGTTTATCATTCAGTCCAAGGTTTTTATTCTTTAAGGCTGTAATTAGGCATTGTTTATCTATACCCACAGTAACCTCCTCCGTTCGATTATCCTTCAGTTATTCATGAGTAACCATATTATTATGAAGTTTTGATTCGTGTTCATCCTCAGGAACATATTCAATAATATCTCCGAAATCCACATCTAATACATTGCATATCCTGCCTAGTACAGACAATGTAACTTCCTGCTCTTTTTTCATCCTCGTCATTGTGTTTGGCGCAATTTCAGCCTCTTTACGAAGCGTTGCTGCTGTCATCTTTCTGTCTATTAGAAGTTTCCATAATCTGTCATATGATACTTTCATTACCAATTCCTTTCTTTTTTATTCATTCTTACGAATGCAAAATAATACAATCCTGTAGATACTTTAAATTATAGCTTACGAGTATCTTTATGTCAATATTATCTCGCAACAAGTTGCGAGATAATATCATCCAAACGTTTTATATTGACGTTATCTTGATAATATGGTGAATATGTGATGTAACAACAAATATAGCGCAAGACGTTCTGATGGTTCAACCAAGTGCTTAGAACATCCTGCGCTGCCATGTGATTAGCAACTACTCCGTTCAGTATTATTTTTTTGATAAATGTTCTTTTTTCTTTTTCATTGTCAACCACAAAGCTCCGGTAATGCATATCGAGGAATATGCTCCGCATATAACGCCTGCCATGAGCGGCGCTGCAAATTCACGGATGGAGGATACACCGAAAATATATAACACTGCTACCATAATAAAAGTGGTAATGGAAGTATAAATACTTCTAGTCAGTGTCTGAGTAATACTTTCATTTACAATATCTTCCAGCTTTCCATGTTTCTTTTTCCGGTTCTCACGGATTCGGTCAAAAATAACAATGGTTGCATTGATAGGATAACCGACAATGGTAAGCATGCAGGCAATAAACGTTGTTCCTACGGAAATTCTGGATATGGCATAAAACGCCAGGACAACCAGCACGTCATGAGCCAGTGCCAATACTGCACTTCCGGCAAAGCAGATATCCTTGAAACGGAACCATATATATATCAACATACATATAGTTGCAACGATAACTGCCACTATTGCATCTTTCCGCATTTCCGAGCTGACTGTTGCAGAAATGCTCTCCGTGGAAATCAGGTTCTCATCCACACTGAATTTATCCACAAGTGTCTGATTCAGCTTCTCCCTTTCATTCTGCGACAGAGTACGGGTCTTAATGACAACCTGGTTTGTCCCAACTACTTTGGTAGGCTGTACATTTTTATCTCCGGTCACGTCTTCTACCACCGGCGTTACTTCCGAATCAATCTGTTTAATGTCCATATCTTCATTGAATGTAACCGTAGTTGCGGTACCGCCCGAAAAGTCAAGGGCATAGTTCAATGCTTTTCCTCCTCCTTGGTGATATGCAAACATAATGACAGGCCCTGCAATAATAAAAATAAGTGATAAAAGAAAGAACCTTTTCCTGTTTCCCACAAAATCAATGGCTTTTCTCTGTCTTGCCTACCCGTAAAATTTCGGATCCTTTACTCCGACTGTATATAATGCCTGCACAAGGAATCTGGAAAGAACCAGAGAGGTAAACATGGACACAAGAATGCCGATTGCCAGTGTATAGGCAAATCCTTTTACACTTCCGGAACCCAGCTGCATCAATACAAGTGATGCAATCAATGTGGTAATATTTCCGTCAAAAATGGCACTAAACGCTTTGGAGAAGCCGGATTTTATCGCTGATTCGACGGAATTGCCTGCTGTAATCTCTTCCTTTATACGGGCATATATGATTACATTTGCATCTACTGCCATTCCGATTCCAAGAATAATACCGGCAATACCCGGCAAAGTCAGAGTAATATCAAATGCATTTAAAGTAATCAGCACCAAGGCTGTATAATCAATCAGGGCAATGCCGGATACAATCCCCGGAATCCGGTATACTACTAGCATGAACAAAATAACGATGATCAAACCAATAAACCCAGCCATTATACTGGTCGATATGGCTTCTTCCCCAAGCTGTGCGGCAACCACACTGGAACGTAACTCTTCCAGCTCAAGACTCAAAGAACCAATACGGATGTAAGAAGCCAGGTTCTGGGCTTCCTCAATCCCGGACATCCCCGTAATCTGTGCCTGTCCTCCGGTAATAGCTTCATTGACAGTTGGAGCACTGATAATCTGGCTGTCATACACAATCGCAATCTGCTTTCCAACATTTTCTTTTGTAGCTTCCGCAAATTTGGAAGCTCCCTCATCGGTTAAAGTCAGACTTACTGCATACTGGGTACCATTCTGACTGTTCTGGTATGCAGTGCCTTTGGCATCGGCAACATCGGAGCCTTCCAGGACAATGGATCCGGATCTGCGGATTTCGTCCAGGCTTCTGGCTAATACATACCGCTCTTCTCCAATGGAAAAATTTTCATTGTCATCAGTATCGGACTGTGTGATGAAACATAAGGATCCTGGCTTTCCAAGGTCACTTAAAATTTTGTCAGCATCGGTGGCACCCGGGATTTCAACGGTAATACGGTTGTTTCCTTCCTTATACGCCTGTGCTTCTGTGCTGTACTGTTCCACTCTTCGCTGCATCTTATAAACAGTATCTGCCATATCTTCTGCACTTGGATTCTTTTCTTTAGTTTGGTAAGTAATACTTACTCCTCCGGCAAGATCCAACCCTGTTTGAATGTTTTTTGCCGATCCTGTTCCGGTCGGACCGATTCCGACTGCTGCCGTATAGCATAGAAACGCAGTCAGAATCAGTACCAGAAATAGTCCGAAAACTGCTTTGTTTTTCTTCATATTCCTTCTCCTTCTTTCCATATATTTTTTACATTCTTAATATGTTGGATTTTTGAAGGAATGTATTGTTTTTATAAGAAAATATGGTACCTCATATTCAGAGGTACCACATCTATTGAAAGGGTTTTAACTATAAGCATGACGCTTACACTATTAATATGTTATTTTTTTTAAGAAATAGCAATTTTCTAGGTCTCTTTCCGTATGGTTACACAGCTTCTGATTTCAGTTCTTTTTCCAACTCTTTTACTTCTGCTTCTGAGAGCTTTGTATACCGACAGATTTCTTCCATCTCCTTATGGTCTTTCAGCATGCTTTGAGCCATTGTTATTGCCATCTTTCGCTCACCGCTTGCTTCACCCTGAGCTATGCCTTCTGCAAAAGCTTTGTTCATTGCCTTATCACACTGCAGCTCCAAAACTTTTCCACCCATAACCGTATCCAGCTCCTTTCCTATAGATTCTTCTGCCTGCTGGTAACTGTACGCACAAGTTTCCACGCATCATCTTCCGTCATTCCAACATGAATAATTAATGCCAAAACGATATCTCCAGCCGGAGTTTTTCCTTCTGCAAGGTTCTTTAAGAGAATTTCCTTTAACTTCTCCTGGGTATCGGCAGATTCTTTGTTTTCTTTTTCCTGCATGGAAATTTTTTTGTATCTGTTTATGGTGTTTTCTTGGTATTTTGGATCAAATCCATATTTTTCCTGTATTTGGGCTACTGAAAGATCAGGTTTGCTTTTATCTTCTATAATGCTGAAAATGCCGCGCCAGGCATTTTTAATTCGCTCATGTTCCGAGAGAAGCCCTGGATGATCAGCAAATTTTGTAACCAGTTCCTCTGGAGAGATGATAATGCCCAACCATTCCTGGAAACCATCGGAGATATGCCGAGGACAGCAGCCTTCGTTCAGTTTCTGCAAGGCAACAGCAACGCTTCTTCCTGACTGTACTGACAAGGTTTTGGATACTTTGTTTTTTCTGAACTCATATTTTATTCTCCCTTTTTCTTTAATATGTCATATTTTTCTTCCCAAATTAGTTTTTATAAGAAAAAAGCAGGCTCACATGAACCCGCTTAAAATACTTATTTTGTTTCTTCCGTTGTCTGCAACTGCATCAGTTTATCGTCTGTTTCTGATTCAGTGTCCCAAGTCAGGTCATTCAGATCAGTTTCTTTTTCTAGGCCTCCGGTCAGGTCTTCCAGCCATCCTTCCGGCATACCTGCAATATCCAAGTTTTTCATGATGGTATCCATATCCATGAGAGCCGTATATTCCTGAATATCCTCTTCTTTTGAAAAATCGTAGACATCCTTGATAGATTCTTTGTCCGGAAGGTCAAGTTCTGCCTTGTCTTCGGAAGCAAAGTAAATGGTGCCAAGATAGGTATTTTGGATGGATAAGGAAGCATTTACATCCAGTTTGTTTTTAGTGCTGTAGGAGGTAAAGGACAACAGCATTTCATTTAAGTCTGTATCATCACCAATTCCAGATAAGTAAAAACTTCCTTTCAGATAACCGTCTTCTAATGCTTTTGTATCAAGACCCACGATATCTATCATGCAAGCTCCTCACTTCCGGAGAAAATCGTGTAGAACCCATTCAATGTTCCGGCTTCTTCCGTGCCAGAGCCTTCCAGTGTAAAGCCGTCAGTGTCATCCCCTACTGATAAAAGGAATCCCTTCTGTCCATCATATTCTGTCTGGAGATATTTGAAGAGTGACGTTTCTGTCCGGCTTTCTTTAGCAGATATTTCCCGACCTGCAATTTCGCCTTTTCCGTTAACGTAAGATCTCAGGATAAAGGTGTTTTCGCCTGCCAGTTCTGTCTGCACGCATCCACCTTCTGCAATTCCGGCAGGAGCCACGTCTTCTTCAATATCCATTTCCGTAGAAGTTTCTTCTTCCGGTTCTTCGGTATCTGTTTCCAGGTCATAATCTTCAGACAGTTCTGTTTCCATGTCCTCAAGGGACATAAGGAAATCTTCGTATGAGAAATCCTGGTCTGAAAGTTCCGCCAGTGTTTTTACGATGGATTCCAGGTCTTTGTCCTTTTTTGCGGTTTCCAGCATTTCCTGTACCATGCCCGCTGCTGTAGGCTGGTCTAATTCCGCTTCTAGGACGGTAAACTGTTCTTCTACCTCCCCTGCGCTGGCTTTTTGGGAAGCGCTGCCCTATTCTGCTACATGGTCAATCATAATGTCAGAATAACGTTCCAGTACGGCCTGTAAGGTGTCTGCATCAGGGAGGTTCTCCATTCCATTGAAGTAATTCTGCAGGAGATCCGCATACTGGATCTGTGCATGGAAAGAATTCCTATCATTGTTGTCTGTGGAATCTGCATCAACCAACTCTGCTTTGATATATCCTTCATTCAGTTCAGGAATATTGATATAGACTGCTGAATCTGGTACATCCACGTAACAGTTCAGAGTGCAGATCTTATTTCCGTTTATGTACAGGTCAAAGCTCTGTGCAGAGTAATCCTCTGAGAATCCGTTTTTCATGTCTAAGGTTACGGAATTTAGCCAGGACAAATCGGTTCCAGATGCCAGGTTCAGCATGGTACTTCCCTCTTCGGATAACATCAGCTGAATATTGGAAACATTTTGCACAGCCCCGGTATTTTTCTCCAGGTCTTTTGCATAGTGGGTGCAAAAAGTCTCGATTGCCTTTGTAACAGCTGATTTTTCTGCTTTCTTGTAGGAATCTGCTGCCAGTACGTTAAATGGGAGACATCCGATTCCCATAGTTGCTGCCATCATTATGGCAGTAATCTTTTTGATTTTCATAAGAGTCCTCCTTTAAATATTGATGATCTTAATATGTTATTTGGGTCAGAAGGAAGCAAAAAAGCCTGAAACACTTTATCTGTGTCACAGGCTTAAATAGTACAAATTATTCCAATACATTATGAAGAAAATTCAGAGAACCATATAGTGAAAGTTCATCCCCAATGGCACGTATCAGTCGGCAATCAATGATAATATTATCCACAGCTCCTTCGATTCGCTCAGCGATTAATTCAAGTTCATCTTTTGTAAAATAATCTCTGCTGACAATATCCATTGCCGGCCACAATTCCAGAGATATTGAAATTCCTGTTGCGTTTTCGACTGGATCATAATAAATGAAAGAGCTAATCCCCCAGCTATGCTGGGGCGAATAGTGTAGTAGTGACGTTGTAGAATGTATAATAAAGCCTCCTATGATACAATAGTAAAGGTGTCTCAAGCCAATACTAAAGAGAATAGGAGGCGGTCCAACGTGGACAGTAGTAGTTTATCACATACGA
>ADJT01002276.1_pt1 | contig 16103 bp, 8 predicted proteins | sample 268108 | NCBI WGS metagenome assembly ADJT01 (sample SAMN00007487, study PRJNA43253) | human gut metagenome | isolation source: feces sample TS29
CTTTGTAAAGATGGAAACGACTCTTTTCTCACTCGGTCAACCGTATCGTATTAAAGAAGGACGTATCGCATTCGTCAAGCAAGGCTCTGCCCGAATTCTCATTAATCTGATCGAATATACCATCCAACCGGGATACATCGCAGTGATCGCTCCTAACTCCATTATTCAAATCACAGAAGTGTCTCCTGATTTTGATATGCAAATGATAGCAGCCGACCACAATTTCCTTCCTATATCCGGAAAAGACGATTTTTTCTCTTACCTTCTCCATCATCAGAAAAACATCATATTGTTACTATCTCCACAAGAACAGCAACAAGTGGAACATTATTTCACCTTGACATGGGGAGTATTGCAGGAACCGCCATTCCGCAAAGAAGCTATACAACATCTTTTGGCCAGCCTCCTCTATTATTTAGAATATATCGCTCAAAACAGCATTGAGCAGAATCCTGCACAGTTGACAAGACAGGAAGAGATTTTCCAACGCTTCATCTCTCTTGTCAACACACACAGCAAGAAAGAGCGTAACGTGAACTTCTATGCGGATAAGCTATGTCTCACTCCGCGTTATCTGAATACAGTTATCCGGCAGGCCAGTCAACAAACAGTAATGGACTGGATAAACCAGTCCATTATACTAGAAGCAAAAGTATTGCTAAAACATAGCAATCTGCTCGTTTATCAAGTTTCTGATGAATTAAATTTCCCTAATCCTTCTTTTTTCTCGAAGTTCTTTAAACGAATGACAGGAATGACACCACACGAATATCAACAAACGAAATAATCTTTATTTCGAGAACTCTTTAATCCGTTGTTCCTCTTCCAGTTTACAAATCAGTAATGTATTATCTTTCTCTGCGATGATATATCCATCCAGTCCTTGAACAACAACTCGTTTTTCTTCGCTGGCATGCACAATACAGTTCTTACTATCATACAAACGTATATCGGTTCCTACCGTAGCATTTCCCGATTTATCCTGTGGTAAAAGACCGCGAAGTGCTCCCCATGTACCTAAGTCCGACCAGCCGAAAGAAGCCGGTAACACGTAAATTGCCTCCGCTTTTTCCATCACCGCATAGTCGATAGAAATACTTTCGCAAGTCGGGAACAACTTTTTGATTGTTTCATTTTCTTTTTCCGTATAGAAATCCGGGAAAATACGGTCAAAAATCTGTGCGATACCCGGAGCATATACACGCATCACGGAAGTGATAGTACGCACGTTCCACACAAAGATTCCCGCATTCCAGAAGAAATTACCTTCCGCCAAATACTTTTCAGCTGTCTCTTTATCGGGTTTTTCCTTGAATGCGTCTACTGTATAAATTTCTTTATCTGTTTGAAGCTGGTTGGCAGCAGCAATATATCCGTAGCCTGTCTCCGGACGAGTCGGTCGAATACCTATTGTGACAATAGCACTGCTATCATCCGTAAAACGAAGTGCTTTCTCCATCACTCTACGGAACTCGCCCGTATTGATGACTAATGCATCCGAAGGAGTTACTACAATGTTAGCACGGGGATGCTTCTTTTTGATTTTCCAGCAAGCAAACGCGATACAAGGCGCAGTATTTCGTGCACAGGGTTCCGCTAAAATATTACTTTCCGGAATTTCCGGCAACTGCTCCCGAACAATATCAATGTATTTTTCAGAAGTTACCACCCACATATTTTCCCTGGGGCAAACACCATCAAAACGGTCTGCCGTCAATTGAATCAGTGACCGGCCACATCCCATTACATCAATAAATTGTTTAGGACATTCCGGAGTGCTCATCGGCCAGAAACGGCTCCCTATGCCACCAGCCATTATTACAACATGATTATCCATACCTATCATCCTCCTGTAAAAAAATATTATTTAAATAAGCGCGCAAGTTACATTAAAATGTCCAAAACAGCAAATAAAGACCAAGAGTATTTAATTTTCCAACTGAATAATCGAATAATTGTATTTCTACAATAATAGACAAAGGCCGCTCTCGAATAATAAGAACGACCTTTGTCTTTTCATTTCAATAGAATATAATCATCTTATTTATATTCTGCCCAGCTCTTGATAGCTATATCATCCACACTCATCGTACAGAAGGCATTGATAAACGCACTAGCCAGACGAGCGTTCGTAATCAACGGAATATTTAAATCGATGGCGGCACGACGGATTTTATACCCATTACTTAATTCTCCGGCAGTCAAGTTCTTTGGTATATTGACTACCATATCTATTTCCTTACTATGAAGCATCTCCAACGCCTGCGGATGTCCCTCTTCACTCGGCCAATAAACATGAGTACTCTCAATACCGCTCTCGGCAAGCGCTTTATGTGTACCGCCCGTCGCAAAGAGTTTATATCCCTTATTCACCAACATACGGGCTGCATCCATCATATCCGCTTTTTGCTTCATCGTACCCGTAGAAAGCAAGATATTCTTCTTCGGAATACGATAACCTACAGAAAGCATTGCTTTCAGTACAGCACAAGAAGTATCCATACCAATACAACCTACTTCACCGGTGGAAGCCATATCTACCCCCAACACCGGGTCGGCTTTCTGCAAACGGTTGAAAGAGAACTGTGAAGCCTTGATTCCCACATAGTCCAGTTCGAAAAGATTCTTTTCCGGTTTTTCGACAGGCAGACCAAGCATAACTTTGGTTGCCAGTTCAATAAAGTTGATCTTCAGTACCTTGCTAACAAATGGGAAAGAACGACTGGCACGCAAGTTACATTCAATCACCTTGATATCATTGTCTTTCGCCAAATACTGAATATTAAACGGACCAGAGATATTCAAAGCCTTGGCAATCTCACGGCTGATACGCTTGATACGACGAACAGTTTCTACATATAGCTTTTGTGGCGGGAACTGAATAGTCGCGTCACCGGAGTGTACTCCTGCAAATTCGATATGCTCACTAATAGCGTATGCCACAATTTCGCCATTCTGCGCCACGGCATCCATTTCTACTTCCTTGGCATGTTCAATAAACTGACTTACTACTACCGGATGTTTTTTCGAGACATTGGCTGCCAGTTTCAGGAAACGTTCCAGTTCTTCCTGATTGGAACAAACATTCATTGCAGCTCCCGAAAGCACGTATGACGGACGGACAAGTACAGGAAAACCTACCTCTTCAACAAACTCCTGAATATCATCCATAGATGTTAATTCACGCCAACGGGGCTGATCCACACCGATACGGTCGAGCATGGCAGAGAATTTCTCACGGTCTTCAGCATTGTCAATGCTCTTGGCACTTGTGCCAAGGATATTGATATTCTGTGCATCCAGACGCAAAGCAAGATTATTTGGAATCTGACCACCGGTAGATACAATTACACCATGCGGATTCTCCAGTTCCAGAATATCCATCACGCGTTCGAAAGTCAATTCGTCGAAGTACAAGCGATCGCACATATCGTAGTCCGTAGATACAGTTTCAGGATTATAGTTAATCATCACGCTGCGCCATCCTTCTTTACGAATAGTATTTAAAGCCTGCACACCGCACCAGTCAAATTCTACGGAAGAACCGATACGATAAGCACCAGACCCTAATACGACAATGGATTTATGGTCGCCCAAGTAATGAACATCATTTGCCACACCGCTATAAGTAAGATACAGATAATTGGTTTGTGCCGGATATTCGGCTGCCAAAGTATCGATCTGCTTCACTACCGGAAGAATACCCGCCTCTTTACGATGTTTGCGGACATAAAGAATACCATCCTCCATATCACCTTCGTAGCCGATGGCACGTGCAACCTGGAAATCAGAGAAACCTTGAACCTTGGCTTTACGAAGCAGTTCGTTTGGCAGATCGGCAATCTGTTTGTGATTATTTCCCCAGCTATGCAGTTCTTCGGAAGTCTGCATGATATTCATCAATTTCTGAAGGAACCATTTATCAATCTTAGTCAGTTCGTGTACCTGATCGATGGTGTAGCCGGCACGAAAAGCCTTCGAGATAACAAAAATACGTTTATCAGTCGGTTCGCGCAAAGCCTTGTCGATGTCGGAAATAACCAGCTCCTTATTTTCTACAAATCCGTGCATTCCCTGCCCGATCATGCGGAGCCCTTTCTGGATAGCTTCTTCAAAAGTACGACCGATAGCCATCACCTCACCGACAGATTTCATAGAAGATCCCAATTCTTTATCTACACCGTGGAACTTACCCAAATCCCAACGTGGAATCTTACATACAACATAGTCCAGTGCCGGTTCGAAAAAAGCAGAAGTAGTCTTTGTTACAGAGTTCTTCAGATCGAAGAGTCCGTAACCCAGTCCCAATTTGGCCGCAACGAAAGCCAGCGGATAACCCGTTGCCTTAGATGCCAAAGCCGATGAACGGGAAAGACGGGCATTTACTTCAATCACCCGATAATCTTCGGATTCGGGGTCGAAAGCATATTGCACATTACATTCGCCCACAATACCGATGTGGCGGATGATACGTATTGCCAGTTCCCGGAGTTTATGATATTCTTTGTTCGTAAGCGTTTGTGACGGAGCAATAACGATAGATTCACCGGTATGAATACCCAGCGGGTCGAAGTTTTCCATATTACAAACAGTGATACAGTTGTCGAAACGGTCACGTACCACTTCATATTCCACTTCTTTCCAACCACGAAGTGATTTTTCCACTAATACCTGCGGAGAGAAAGAGAACGCTTTTTCTACAAGAATATCCAGTTGCTCTTCGTTATCACAGAAGCCGGAGCCCAAGCCACCCAATGCATACGCCGCCCGGACAATTACCGGATAACCCAGTTCTTTTGCTGCGCGACGGGCATCTTCCACATTTTCTACGGCTTCACTCTTAATGGTCTTTACATTGATTTCATTCAATTTCTGAACAAAAAGTTCACGATCCTCGGTATCCATAATGGCTTGTACCGGAGTACCGAGTACTTTTACATTATATTTTTCAAGAATACCTTCTTTGTACAATGCCACTCCACAGTTCAAGGCTGTCTGACCACCGAACGCCAGCATAATGCCTTCCGGTTTTCTTTCTGAATCACTTTCTCTACGAAATACGGAGTCACCGGAAGGAAGTAGATTTGATCCGCCACTCCTTCGGACGTCTGTACCGTAGCAATATTAGGATTGATAAGAATCGTTTCAATGCCTTCTTCTTTCAAGGCTTTGAGTGCCTGCGAACCGGAATAGTCAAACTCACCGGCCTCACCGATCTTCAGGGCACCGGAACCCAACAACAATACTTTCTTTATATTTTCTTTCATTGATTCTACTTTCTAGTTCACCACAGATTACACAGATTTTTTATAATCCGTGATGAATATGGGTTATAATAGTTTTACAAATTCGTCGAACAGGAATTCCGTATCCGTAGGTCCACTCGCTGCTTCCGGATGGAATTGTGCAGAAAACCAAGGGTTTCTTTTATGCTTGATTCCTTCGTTAGAGCCATCATTCATATTAATAAATAACGGTTCCCAATCTGCACTCAACGTATTATTGTCTACGGCATAACCGTGATTTTGCGAGGTGATGAAGCAACGTTCAGTGCCTACCATACGCACCGGTTGGTTGTGGCTACGGTGACCGTATTTCAATTTATAAATCTTGGCTCCTCCCGCTTTCGAAAGCAGTTGATTACCCATGCAGATTCCGAAAATAGGTAGTTTCTCGTTTGACATTGCCTTGCGGATATTCTGCACCGCAGCATCACAGGTATCCGGATCCCCCGGTCCGTTAGAAATAAACAGTCCGTCAAATTCGAATCCGTTATAATCATAATCCCAAGGTACACGAATCACCTCAACATTACGTTTCAGCAGACAACGAATGATATTAGTCTTCACACCGCAATCTACCAGGACAACTTTTTTTAATGAAGAATGAGGAATGAAGAATGAAGAATTAGCTGCGCTGTGGCTGCTTGTTCCACTAGGGAAATAATGAATAATTTCTTTACAGGAAACCTGGTCTACATAGTTTATATCGCTATAAGACGGAAATTCTTCATTCTTCATTCTTAATTCTTCATTTTCAAATACTATTTTCCCCATCATTACTCCATGTTCACGAAGAACTTTCGTCAACTCACGTGTGTCAATGCCCGTGATACCAGGAACCTTTTCGCGTTTCAACCAGTCACCGAGGCTCTCCACAGCGTTCCAATGGCTGTATTCATAAGAATAGTCACTTACGATAATCGCTTCCGCGTGGATCTTCTCACTTTCCATGAAAGTGGCAAGTCCATTCGGCTCGATAGTAAAAGGAGGAACACCGTAGTTACCTACCAAAGGATAGGTAAGCGTCATCAACTGTCCGGCGTATGAAGGGTCAGTGAGGCTCTCCGGGTATCCGGTCATGGCAGTATTAAACACTACTTCGCCCGCCACCGGCTTCTCGTAGCCAAACGACTTACCGGAAAACCGGCTCCCGTCGTCAAGGATTAATGTCACATTTCTCATTCTTATTATTGAATCGTTGTATGGTTGTTAGAATTGATACATTTGTTCTATATAGTCGATGAACGCCCGGTTCACCATTTTCACACCACCCGGTGTAGGGTAGTTACCGCTAAAATACCAGTCGCCTTTATGATGCGGACAAGCCTCGTGCAATCCCTCCAACGGTTGATAGACGATTTCCACTTTCGCCTTGGTTCCCTTGGGTGTCAGCAGTTCTACCATTTTGGCAGAGATTTCCTCATCAGTGAACGGAGCATAAATGTCTTTCACATAGTTTACCATCTGCTCTTTCGGCAGTCCTACCTGCTCTTTCGATTTACGGTAGGCGGCCGCAATCACATCTTTCATATCCCGTTCCTTTAAAAGTTCGACAGCAGCCCTGAAGGCGATAAACTCGCTCATCTTTGCCATATCAATACCGTAATAGTCAGGATAACGCACCTGCGGAGAAGAAGATACGATGACAATCTTCTTCGGACCGAGACGGTCGAGAATACCGATAATACTTTGTTTCAACGTAGTACCACGCACAATGCTGTCGTCAATAATCACCAGATTATCAACACCGGGTACCAGACTTCCGTATGTAATGTCATACACATGGGCTGCCAGATCATTACGACTGTTTCCTTCGGCAATAAACGTACGGAGTTTGATATCCTTGATCGCCACCTTTTCGCTACGGATGCGGCGGGAAAGAATGACTTCCAGTTCCTCCATATCCGGATGATGCCCTAATGCAGCAATTTGCTGCACTTTCTCCTCATTCAAGTAATCGTCCAGTCCCTGCAACATTCCGTAGAAAGCCACCTCCGCAGTATTGGGAATAAAAGAAAAAACCGTATGATCGATGTCATTATTGATAGCTTTCAATATTCTCGGAACCAACTTTTCACCCAACCGTTTCCTTTCCTTATAAATATCGACATCACTCCCACGGGAGAAATAGATACGTTCGAAAGAACAGGCATGATTTTCGCGCGGCTTGTTAATTTGCGAAGTACGGATTTTACCTTCTTTGCTGATTAACAATGCTTGCCCCGGTTGCAATTCTTTGATTTCCTCAAACGGAACATTCAAAGCAGTCTGGATCACCGGACGTTCGGAAGCAAGAACAGCTATCTCATCATCCTGATACCAGAATGCAGGCCGGATTCCCCACGGGTCGCGGATGGCGAAGGACTCGCCGCTTCCGGTCAATCCGCAGATCACGTATCCCCCATCCCATTCGCGGCTGGAAGTACGCAACACGTTTGACAAATCAATATATTCTTCTATATAATGAGTGATTCCCATGCCCGTAAGCCCCTCGGCTTCGGCAAGATTGAATACACGCTCCACTTCACGGTCAAGACGGTGTCCCACCTGCTCCAACATGATATATGTATCGGCATATTTACGCGGATGCTGACCAATGGCAGTGATACGGGCAAATATCTCGTCTACATTCGTCATATTGAAATTTCCGCAGAGAGCCAGATTCTTGGCGCGCCAGTTATTTCTTCTTAAAAATGGATGCACATAAGAGATTCCGGATTTTCCCGTCGTGGAATAACGAAGATGTCCCATATATACTTCACCGGCAAAAGGCAAAGTTCGTTTGGCATACGCTGCATCGTGCAACTGTTCGGGAGTGAGATCCTTAAAATTGTTTTGAACGTTTTCAAAGATTTCCGTAATGGCTCCGGAACCTAAAGTGCGTTCACGAAACATATATTCTTCACCCGGATTTGCTTCCAGTTTCACACATGCCAGTCCCGCACCTTCCTGTCCACGATTATGCTGCTTCTCCATCAACAGGTAGAGTTTATTAAGACCATACATCCATGTCCCGTACTTTTTCTCGTAATACTCTAACGGTTTGAGCAAGCGTATCATGGCAACGCCACATTCATGTTTCAATTGTTCCATCTCTCTATATACTAGTTACTACTTAAAGTTACTCTACTGTTACCGACTTCGCCAGATTTCTCGGCTGATCCACATCCATCCCTTTGCATACCGCAATGTGGTAAGCAAGAAGTTGCAGAGGTACCGTAGTAATTAACGGATCGAGACATTCGATTGTTTCAGGAAGTTCGATACTACAGTCAGCGATTTTGCTGATAACGGTATCTCCTTTCGTCACAAATGCAATCACTTTTCCTTTCCGTGCCTTAATCTCCTGAATATTACTTAATACTTTCTCATACAACCCATTCTGGGTAGCAATCACCACTACCGGCATTTCCGCATCGATCAGGGCAATCGGTCCATGCTTCATCTCCGCAGCCGGATAACCTTCGGCGTGAATATACGATATTTCTTTCAATTTCAATGCACCTTCCAGAGCAACGGGATAACTATATCCGCGTCCCAGGTAAATAAAATTATGCGCATAAGTGAAAGTTTTCGATAACTCCGCCAAAGTATCATTCAATTCCAACACCTCTTTCATTTTTTCCGGAATATGATTTAACTCCTGTACGATTGAAAGAAAATACTGTTCGTCAATGGTTCCTTTCGCTTTGGCAAGTGTCAATGCCAACATCGCCAATACAGTAACCTGTCCGGTAAATGCTTTGGTAGAAGCCACCCCGATTTCTGGACCCACATGAATATATGAACCGGTATGAGTGGCACGGGGAATAGAAGAGCCGATCGCATTGCAAATGCCATATATAAATGCCCCGCGGCTTTTCGCCAATTCCACAGCAGCCAATGTATCTGCCGTCTCGCCACTCTGGGAGATTGCTATCACCACATCCTGCCCGTCAATCACCGGATCACGGTAGCGGAATTCGGAAGCATACTCCACTTCCACCGGTATGCGGCAAAAACTCTCAATCAGATGCTTACCGATCAGTCCGGCATGCCAGGAAGTTCCGCAAGCAACAATAATAAACCGTTTGGCATTCAGCAGCTTTTCCCGGTGATCTATCACAGCAGAAAGCACCACATTATCAGCTTCCACATTGATACGTCCGCGCATGCAATCACGAATACAATCGGGCTGTTCGAAAATCTCTTTCAACATAAAGTGCGGATATCCCCCTTTTTCCAACTGACCGAGGTTGAGTTCCACCTTCTTTATTTCAGGTATCATTTCGACATTGTTCAAGTTGACTACCTTCAACTCCTTCCCCAGATTCAAAACAGCTATTTCCCCGTCTTCCAGATAAACCACTTTATCAGTATATTCTACAATCGGAGTAGCATCTGAAGCAAGAAAGAACTCATTCTCTCCAATCCCCACTACCAATGGACTGCTCTTACGGGCAGCAATAATCTCATCGGGATGCTCCTTATCAAGAATCGCAATCGCATAAGCACCAATTACCTCCCCTAACGCCAACTGAACAGCCGTCAACAGACTGACCTGATTAGTGACTTTCATGTATTCTATTAATTGAACGAGGACTTCGGTATCTGTACTACTTTTAAAAATATAGCCTTTGGCTTGAAGTTTTTCTTTGAGAACGGCGTAGTTTTCAATAATACCGTTATGAATGAGAGCGAGCTTTTCGGAAGAAGAGTAATGAGGGTGGGCGTTAGCAGAACAAGGTTCCCCGTGAGTAGCCCAACGGGTATGGGCAATTCCGATTGTACCGGAAATATCTTTCTGTGTGACGAAATTTTCAAGATCAGAGACTTTTCCTTTCGTCTTATACACATTTAACTGTTGGTCATCACTAATGATTGCTACCCCCGCGCTGTCATATCCACGATACTCCAGTCGCTTCAGCCCTTTGATAAGGATAGGGTAGGCTTTTCGTTTACCAATATAGCCTACTATTCCACACATATTATGATATTTTTATTTCGCCTGCAAATATACACATTACAAATAACATAAAGACAACAAAAAGCATATTTATTTGACAGAAACGCATAAAAAAGTTGCAAACACATCAAAAAGTTAAATAATATATTATTTTTAGCTCAAAAAGAAACAAATTACAATCAGCTTCAAATAAGGATAAATAAGCTAACAAATTAAAAGCAAATTTCCTGTTTTTAATAACAAATTAAAAGAATAAAGATTCCTATTCTCATTTCGCGTCACACAAAAGCTAAATTTCACTATCATTTTGAAATTAAAATATTAACTTTGCCAAACAATTTGATACATCAAACAGGTATTATCATACAATAAAGCTAGTAAGAATGAAGAAACAAGAACTTTTTAACAACGTAACAGAAGGATTCCCTTACCAACGACAGCCCCAACAGATGGGCTTGTACGATGCGGCATACGAACACGATGCCTGCGGTGTCGGTATGCTGGTTAACATTCATGGAGAAAAGTCACACGACATTGTTGAGTCGGCTTTAAAGGTATTAGAAAACATGCGCCATCGCGGTGCCGAGGGTGCGGATAACAAGACCGGTGACGGTGCAGGTATCATGCTTCAAATTCCGCATGAGTTTATTTTATTACAAGGTATTCCTGTCCCCGAAAAAGGACGGTACGGCACAGGATTATTGTTTTTACCGAAAAACGAAAAAGACCAGGCAGCTATTCTAAGTATTATTATTGAAGAAATTGAAAAAGAAGGACTCACATTGATGCATTTACGCAATGTGCCCACCTGCCCCGAAATCCTGGGAGAATCGGCTCTGGCAAACGAACCGGACATCAAACAAGTGTTCATCACCGGATTTACGGAAACGGAAACTGCCGACCGGAAGTTATATCTGATCCGGAAAAGAATCGAAAATAAAGTCAGATTGTCATCTATTCCGGCAAAAGACGATTTTTATGTCGTGTCACTCTCTACCAAAAGCATTATATATAAAGGTATGCTTTCATCATTACAGCTGCGCAACTATTATCCGGACCTGACAAATAGCTATTTTACCAGCGGACTGGCATTGGTACACTCTCGTTTCAGTACCAATACATTCCCTACATGGGGATTGGCACAGCCGTTCCGTCTGCTGGCACACAACGGTGAAATCAATACCATCCGTGGTAACCGAGGATGGATGGAAGCCCGTGAAAGTGTACTCTCCACTCCCACTTTAGGCGATATAAAAGAAATCCGCCCGATTATACAACCGGGCATGAGCGACAGTGCTTCTCTGGACAATGTACTGGAGTTCCTGGTGATGTCAGGATTGAGCCTGCCACATGCCATGGCTATGCTCGTGCCGGAATCTTTCAACGAGAAGAACCCGATCAGTGAGGATCTGAAATCATTCTACGAATACCACTCCATCCTGATGGAACCGTGGGACGGACCGGCCGCACTACTATTCAGCGACGGACGATTTGCCGGAGGTATGCTCGACCGCAATGGCCTGCGCCCTGCCCGTTATCTGATTACTAAAAACGATATGATGGTAGTGGCTTCGGAAGTCGGTGTTATGGATTTCGAACCGGGAGACATCAAAGAAAAGGGTCGCTTACAGCCCGGCAAAATCTTGCTGGTGGATACGGAAAAAGGCGAGATCTACTATGACGGCGAACTGAAAAAACAGTTGGCTGAAGCCAAGCCTTACCGCACCTGGCTATCTACCAACCGAATCGAACTGGATGAACTGAAAAGCGGGCGCAAAGTTCCTCATCACGTAGCAAACTACGACCGGATGCTTCGTACTTTCGGCTACTCCAAAGAGGACATCGAAAGGCTGATTATGCCGATGGCAAGCACCGGAGCAGAACCGATCAATTCAATGGGTAACGATACGCCACTCGCCGTACTTTCAGATAAACCACAGTTGCTTTACAACTATTTCCGTCAGCAATTTGCCCAGGTAACCAATCCGCCCATTGATCCACTTCGTGAAGAACTGGTGATGTCATTGACAGAATACATTGGAGCAGTCGGTATGAATATTCTGACGCCCAGTGAAAGTCATTGCAAAATGGTACGCCTGAATCATCCGATTTTAAGCAATACCCAACTGGATATTCTTTGTAATATCCGGTATAAAGGCTTCAAAACAGTCAAACTACCCATGTTGTTTGAGGTTGCCAAAGGGAAAGCCGGACTGCAGGAAGCACTGACCCATCTTTGTAAAATGGCGGAAGAATCCGTGACGGAAGGTGTAAACTACATTGTCCTGACCGACCGTGAGGTGGATATTACCCATGCTGCCATTCCATCATTGCTGGCAGTAAGCGCTGTTCATCACCACCTGATTTCAGTTGGTAAACGGGTGCAAACGGCATTGATCGTAGAAAGTGGTGAAATACGTGAAGTGATGCACGCCGCGTTATTGTTGGGTTTCGGAGCAAGTGCCCTGAATCCTTACATGGCATTCGCTGTCCTCGACCGACTGGTAAAAGACAAAGATATTCAGTTGGATTATACCACTGCTGAAAAGAACTATATCAAATCCATCTGTAAAGGCTTGTTTAAAATCATGAGTAAGATGGGTATCTCTACGATCCGCTCCTATCGTGGTGCTAAGATTTTCGAAGCTGTCGGTTTGAGTGAAGAATTGAGCAAGGCTTATTTTGGAGGACTCGGTTCACCGATCGAAGGTATCCGTCTGGAAGAAATAGCCAGAGATGCCATTGCTTTCCATAAAGAAGGATTTGAAAGTATTAAAAATGAAGAGTTATTAAAAAATAACGGTTTGTATGCTTTCCGTAAAGATGGAGAAAAGCACGCATGGAATCCGGAAACAATCAGCACTCTGCAATTGGCTACACGACTGGGGAGTTATAAAAAATTTAAAGAGTACACCCATCTGGTAGACGAAAAAGAGAAGCCTATTTTCCTTCGTGACTTTCTGGGATTCCGTCGTAATCCGATTTCAATCGATCAGGTAGAACCGGTGGAAAACATTCTGCATCGTTTCGTCACGGGGGCTATGTCTTTTGGTTCTATCAGCAAAGAGGCTCATGAGGCAATGGCTATTGCCATGAATAAAATTCACGGACGCAGTAATACCGGTGAAGGTGGCGAAGACGCTGCCCGTTTCCAACCGCTGCCCGATGGCAGTTCTTTACGAAGTGCAATCAAGCAGGTAGCTTCCGGTCGTTTCGGTGTAACGGCAGAATATCTGGTTAATGCGGACGAAATTCAAATCAAGATAGCACAGGGAGCCAAACCGGGTGAAGGCGGACAACTACCGGGATTTAAAGTGAACGATGTGATTGCGAAAACACGTCATTCCATTCCGGGAATTTCGCTGATTTCTCCTCCGCCTCATCATGATATTTATTCGATTGAGGATTTGGCACAATTAATCTTCGATTTGAAAAATGTAAATCCACAGGCCAAAATCAGTGTGAAACTGGTAGCAGAAAGCGGCGTCGGTACGATTGCTGCGGGTGTGGCAAAAGCAAAGGCGGACCTAATTGTCATCTCTGGTGCTGAAGGGGGAACAGGTGCTTCTCCGGCTTCTTCTATCCGCTATGCGGGTATCTCACCGGAATTGGGATTGAGCGAGACACAGCAAACATTGGTTTTGAACGGACTTCGTGGTCAAATAGTCCTGCAAGCCGACGGACAACTGAAAACCGGACGTGATGTCATTTTAATGGCCTTAATGGGTGCCGAAGAATATGGTTTCGCCACCTCGGCATTGATTGTATTAGGGTGTGTAATGATGCGCAAATGCCATCAGAATACTTGTCCGGTGGGAGTTGCCACACAGAATGAAGAGTTACGTAAACGCTTTCATGGACGCAGTGAATATTTAGTAAACTTTTTCACATTCCTGGCACAGGAAGTCCGCGAGCATTTGGCTGAAATGGGATTCACCCGGATGGATGACATCATCGGGCGTACAGACTTAATCGAGCGCAAGTCCGATGCCAATGACCCAAATCCGAAACATGCTTTAATCGACTTCACCAAATTGCTGGCACGTGTTGACAACAGTGCGGCTATCCGTCATGTCATCGACCAAGATCATGGAATTTCTGCTGTAAAGGATGTAACCATCATCGATGCCGCACAAGAAGCTATCGAACATGAGAAAGAGATTTCTTTAGAATATACGATTGCCAATACAGACCGTGCAATAGGTGCTATGCTTTCCGGAGTAATCGCCAAGAAATATGGTGCCAAAGGATTGCCGGAACATACGCTGAATGTAAAATTCAAAGGTTCGGCAGGTCAATCTTTCGGAGCTTTTCTCGTACCGGGAGTTAACTTTAAACTGGAAGGTGAAGCGAATGATTACCTGGGTAAAGGATTGAGCGGCGGGCGTATCTCCGTATTGCCTCCTATCCGCAGCAATTTCGAAGCCGAAAAAATACAATCGCCGGTAATACCTTGCTTTATGGCGCAACAAGCGGTGAAGTATATATCAACGGCCGTGTAGGAGAGCGTTTCGCTGTTCGTAACTCCGGCGCAGTTGCCGTCGTAGAAGGCGTGGGTGACCATTGTTGCGAATACATGACCGGAGGTCGTGTGGTAGTCCTCGGACAAACCGGACGTAACTTTGCAGCCGGTATGAGTGGCGGTGTAGCTTATGTATGGAACAAAGACGGCAACTTCGATTATTTCTGTAACATGGAAATGGTGGAACTGTCACTCATCGAAGAAGCCAGCTACCGGAAAGAGTTGCACGAACTAATCCGCCAGCATTACCTCTACACAGGCTCGAAACTGGCACGCATCCTGCTCGACAACTGGAATCATTACGTAGATCAATTCATCCAAGTAGTGCCCATCGAATACAAAAAAGTACTGCAGGAAGAACAAATGAGAAAGTTACAACAAAAAATTGCAGATATGCAAAGAGACTATTAGATTTACAATTTGACTATTTACAATTTACTATTTGAATGTATAGTATAGTCTGTAAATAGTCAAATAGCAAATGATAAGATAGTCTAGAAATAGTAAATAGTAAATCGTCAAATAGTAAATAACAAGATGGGAGATCCTAAAGCATTTCTAAATATACCTCGACAAGAGGCGGGATACCGCCCTGTAAACGAGCGAATCGCTGACTATAGTCAGGTAGAACAGACTTTGAATACAAACAGCCGTAAATTGCAGGCGTCACGCTGTATGGATTGCGGTGTACCTTTCTGTCATTGGGCATGCCCGATAGGAAATAAACAACCGGAATGGCAGGATGCATTATACAGGGGAAAATGGAAGGAGGCATACGAAGTATTGTCGTCTACTTGCGATTTTCCTGAATTTACAGGACGTATTTGTCCTGCTCTTTGCGAGAAATCGTGTGTGTTGAAACTTTCCTGCGATCAGCCGGTGACTATTCGCGAGAATGAAGCAGCTATCGTAGAAGCGGCTTTTCGTGAAGGATATATACAAGTAAAGACGCCGGAAAGAAACGGAAAGAAAGTGGCGATGATTGGTGCAGGTCCTGCTGGATTGGTGGTGGCTAATCAGCTGAATTTAAAAGGATATAGCGTTACTTTATTCGATAAGGATGAAGCGCCCGGAGGATTATTACGATTCGGTATTCCTAATTTCAAACTGGATAAAAATGTAATTGACCGACGGATGAAGATATTGGCTGCAGAAGGAATACAGTTTGAGATGGGAGTAGAAATAGACGTCAATCATTTACCGGAAGGATTCGATGCTTACTGCATCTGTACCGGAACCCCCACTGCACGTGACTTGAGTATTCCGGGACGTGAACTGAAAGGGATTCATTTCGCACTCGAAATGCTGGCACAACAGAATAGGATTCTGGCAGGACAGACTTTCCCGAAAGACA
>ADJT01011799.1_pt1 | contig 16088 bp, 11 predicted proteins | sample 268108 | NCBI WGS metagenome assembly ADJT01 (sample SAMN00007487, study PRJNA43253) | human gut metagenome | isolation source: feces sample TS29
AATAACAGCGGTTGTAAAAAACTTTGAGGAGCAGAAAAAAGAAATCGGAGAAGTAGATGAGGATGCGCTCAGAGAGCAGTACAGCCGTTTTAGGGAAGAGAAAACACAGCTTTCGGAAAAACGAAAAGCACTTTTTTCTGTTCAGAAGGGAAATGAGGAAATATATCATAAAGTGCAGGTACGTCAGACGGAAATGACTGCGGCGGAAAAAGAATATGTCTGGATGAAAAATCTTTCGGATACAGCCAATGGAAAACTGAACGGAAAGGCAAAGATCGAGCTGGAAACTTATATCCAGATGGCATATTTTGACCGGATCCTGCGAAGAGCCAATCTCCGTCTTATGACCATGAGTAGCGGTCAGTACGAACTGAAACGCCAGGAGCAGAGCAAAAATCAGAAAGAAAAAGCAGGTCTCGATCTGAATGTCATAGATCACTATAACGGAACAGAACGAAGTGTAAAGACATTGTCCGGTGGGGAATCCTTCCAGGCATCTCTGTCCCTTGCACTGGGCCTGTCTGATGAGATCCAGGCCTGCGCAGGGGGAATCCGGCTGGATTCCATGTTTGTAGATGAAGGATTCGGATCCTTGGATGAGGAATCCCTGGAACAGGCCCTGAAAGCCCTGACAAGTCTGGCCGACGGAAAACGTCTGGTAGGAATTATCTCACATGTGTCAGAATTGAAGGAACGGATCGAAAATAAGATCATCGTCACCAAAAAATGTGGTGGGGATGGTGTGGGAAGCAGTATAAAAATTCAGTGAAAACGGCAGGAAATCTTCCGATAATCATTGGGAGTCATACCAGTTTGCTGCTTGAAAATACGGCTGAAGTAACGAAAATTGGGATATCCTACCATGTGGGATATCTCATTTACGTGATAGGAAGAAGTTTTCAGCAATTCTTTAGCTTTCTGGATACGCAGATCGGTAAGAAGATCCGTAAAATTTTTGCCGGTTGTCTGTTTGATCAGTCTGCTGATATAAGGAGTACTTCGGTTAAATTCATCGGCGATACTGTATAGGCTCAGAGGTTTTTCATAATTTGCGCGGATATATTCAATCAGCTGACTGGTCAGGTAGTTGTTTTTATTAATTTTATCAGTATTCAGAAGGCCTGCAATCTGAAACATCCAGTCCTGAAATATTTCAGTCTTTTTTTCCGGAAGTGAGGAGGTTGAAAAAAGCTCTTTCTGTGTTTTGGTGATCTGACGTACCGAATCTGACAGTTCCGTGGAAGCTGACTGAAAAAAAGAAAGAAAAAGAGTCATAAAACTATACATAAAACTGTTGAACTCATCAGGAGTTTGCCGGGTGAAAAACTGGGAGATCTCATCAAAATGCCTTTGAATCATTGTTTTGTCACCGGAAGACAGGGAATTGAGAAGAACCTGAAAATAGTTGGATTTTTCATACATGACAGCAACGGGGTTGGTTTCCAGATCACGGTAGAGCATGACAAAATGACTGGAATTTTTCAGGGTATTAAAAATTTCTACAGTCTGGCTTCGAAGCAGGGGAATTTCAGACAGATTCTCAGAGTGACTGCTGATGGCTGCGGACATGAGAACGTGATTCTTTTTTAGTTCCCCATGTATGAAATTAGTTATTTTTGTAAGTTGTTTTTCATCAATGTCCGGACATAAGGAATACAAAGCGTTTCCATAAGAAAAAATAAGAGCTTCCGGAATCTGTTCCTGAAGATAATGTTCGGCGATATGCGTAAAGTAATATTCTTTTTCCAGATCTTTTGAAACTGTTGTAGAACATTTGCAGTATAAAAGGTAATAGCTTTTAATATGATCCAGGCGGAGCATGGTGACTTCTTCATGAAAAGAAGAAGAAAGGGAAGTGGTGTTCCTGAAAAGTAACCGTTCAAAAAAATCTTTTTGAAGATTTCTGATATTTTCTTTTAGATAGGATTCATATTTTTTGCGCATGATCGCCTGATTTTTCCGTTCGGTGATAGTATGTATAGCTTTCAATACGGATTCTTTCAGGACGTTTTCGTCTACTGGTTTTAGGATATAATCGAAAACATGGTTTTTAATCGCTGTCTGTGCATACTTGAAATCAGAAAAACCGGTAATCAGTATTACGATCTTATCTGGAAAATTATTATGCACGAAAGAAGAAATATACAGGCCGTCTTTTCCTGGCATACGGATATCCGTAAGAATGATATCTGGTTGCTGAGAGGATATGATCTCCAGTGCTTTTGCTGCATTGTCAGAAGTAAAAATATTCTCTTTTTCTGTAAAAATCTGTGAAATATACATTTTAAGTTTTTCCAGGATGATCTTTTCATCATCAACGATCAGAATTTTCATTTTGTCAGGTCCTCCCTTTGATGTATTTGTGGAATACGGATCGTAACACATACAGAAGTACGGTCTTCCATATTTTCAAGAAGCAGTCCATAGGAATTTCCGAATTGGGACCGTAGCCGCATCTGAATATTTATAAGCCCAATGCTTTTCTGGTCGGAAAAAGAAGTTTGTGATACAGAGTGAATCTTTTCAATTACCTGGTGAGAAAACAGGGGGCCGGTGTTATAGACTTTGATCAGTACATCGTCTTTAAAAGTAAATAATTGAATAGAAAGAAAGCCATTTTCCACAGATTCACTGATACCATGTATGATAGCGTTTTCAACGACCGGCTGTATGATCAGTTTTGGGATATACAGATCTTCCATGGGATCGTTACATTCGATCAGAAAAAGAAGCCGATCCTGGAAACGCATTTTCTGAATATCCAAATATTCTCTTACGTAATTAAGATCTTCTGAAATAGGAAGAAGATCAGGGCCTTTGATGCTCATTCGCATGATATCAGCCAGTTTTGGAACGATATCTGTGATTTGCGCTGTTTTTCCAAGAGATGCCAGGCTTGAGATACAGTCCAGGGTATTGTAAAGAAAATGTGGGTTGATCTGTGCCTGAAGCGTTTTCAGCTCTGCGTTTTTTAGAAGAATCTGTTGTTCCGTGATCTTCTTTCCGGATTCCTGAAGGCGCAGGAGCATATGGTTGTATTCCTTTGTCAGCTCAGAAAATTCGTTGCTGGAAACTGTGTGGATCAGGGCGGTTTCATCGGCAACAGAAGTTTGTTTTAACTTAGTGATAAAAACCTGAAATTCCTGGGATATGGTTCTTGAAATCTGAATAACAGCGAAAACCAGTATCAAGAGAAAAAATATGGAAATAACCAGTAGCTGACGCCATACACGATTGATCGAATGAAATGCGCCGGTTGTGTTGAGAAGCCCTCCGATTTGTAAGAAATCGTTTACAGAATAGCGGATGGCATAAAAATTACTATTCCCCCTGTGGGAGTGATAATTCATATTCATGCTGGCTGTGACGGATGGGGCATAGGGGGAAGTTGTATATACCAGGTCACTATTTTGAAAAAGGGAATAATAACTATATTCAGAATCCTGATGCTCCGTGATCATATCCTCCATAAACCGGATATTGATCTCAGTCAGTAAAATACCGATCTTCTTTTCCGGTTTCTGAATGTCAAAAATATTTTTGGCAGCAGTGATGGTATAAGGTTCCTTTGGAGAATAGTAATAACAGAGAGTTCCCTTTGGTTGTTTTAGATACTCACTGAGCTGCTCCAGTTTTTGCTCCTGTTGTTCCAGGGTGGAATTATAAATAGTCTGATTGGAAATGATCCCATTATCGGTCAGAACAATATAAACCCGTTGAATTTTAGACTGAGCACCTAAAAGATATGTGGAGAAAAGGGTGTTACACTGGGACTGAACTTCTTCCGGACTGAGCTTTTTATCTGCATAGGAATGGATCAGAGACTGAATTTCTGTTCCGTAAAGCAGCAGATCAATGTTGGAGTTCAGTGAGGAAAAATAACTGGCTGTATTTTTTGCGATAGACAGAGTATTCTCTTCATGTTCCAGAAGAATATTGTTACGGGATTCTTTTACATAAATCATATAAAAAGAAGATAATAAAATGATATAACTGAGAATCACAACTGGAAGAACGATGACAAGAATTCGAAATTTTATAGAGTGTTCTTTAAATTTTGCAGTAATAGAAAACAATTCTTACCCCTCCTTTCGGTATTATTATATAATGATGAGTAAAAAAAACCAATACATATTATGAAAAGTGACACATAATGTCAAGAAGTGTGCACTGTTTTGATATTAAAAATTATAATATAATGAGTTCATCAAAAAAGAACGGAGGGTTTACAAATGAAGAGAAGAAAGGTGACAGCGTGCGCAATGGCAGCGCTCATGGCAATGGGGCTTGTTGGAACAGTGATGCCGGTTTACGCAAAAAGTAATCTGAAAAATGTAGACGATGTAGTTGAGATCAAGATGGCAGTGTGGACTTCCGGAGCTGCGGATATTTACAATAAAGCAGCGGAAGGGTTTAATCAGACTCATGATAATATAAAATTATCTGTGGAGATGCAGTCCGGAGATTATAACCAGTATCTTGGAGCAAAGACAGCGGCAAAAGATCTGCCGGATCTTTTTGAAGTAAGTTCTTATTCTCAGGTATATGATTTTGCACAGAACGGGCTGCTGGCAGACGTAAGCGATCATGAGTTTGTGGACAAACTTTATGACAATGCAAAAGAAGCAGTTACTTATGATGGCAAAGTGTGGGGATTTCCACAGATGTATGAATGGTGGGGTGTACTTTATAATAAAGATCTTTTTAAAAAAGCAGGAATTGAAAAAGTGCCGGAAACTTTTGATGAGATGAAAGCAGTCTGTGAAAAACTTCAGGCTGCGAATATTACACCATTTACCGCTATTTATAAAGATAACTGGACAGTAAGTCAGGAATTCTGCTCCTTATTCGGAGGAGTACTTGGTGGAAAAGATAAGATCGACAGCTGGCTGGATTCCATGAATAAGGGAGAAGGGAGCTTTAAGGTGGATGGCGTAGACAGAGTCTTTGATTTTATGGATCTTATGAAAGAAAATTCCGGACAGAATTATATGGATTCGGATGCGGCCACAGGATTTTATGCATTTGCAAACCAGGAAGCAGCAATGATCTTTCTTTCAGATGCGGCAACGATTTCTGTAGGAAGTGTAACACAGGATCTTCCCATCGGATTTTTTGCAGTTCCAGTAAGTGATAACGCAGATGATGCAGAAGTTGTGGCATGTGCAACAGATGCGATCGTGGCCAACGCAAACGGGGAACACTTGGATGAAGCCCTGGAAGTGCTTGATTATATCGGAGATGGCGGGGACTGGCTGAAAACAGTGACCAACAGCTACGGCGGCTTTATGGCTTGCATGGACATTGAAGCAGATGATGAAATTGCAAGTAAGGATTATTATAAAGATCTGAAAGCGTATATGGATGCAGGAAAGGTCAGAAGTACTTTGTGGAATCAGCTTCCAAGCGGAGCAAGCGATGTTCTGGGCGATGATGTTCAGGGATATTTTGCAGGAATAACCGATGAAGATCAGACCCTGGATGCTCTTGATGAAGGATTTAAAAAGCTTGCAGAAGAATAAACACACAGGAAAACAGGCGGACTTTTAAAAGTCCGCCTGCTATATACGGGGGTAGGAAACATGTCGGACATTTTATACAGAAAACAGAAAAAATATTATTTCCTTCTTGTGCTGCCGGCACTGTGTATTTATACTTTTGCGCTGGCAGGACCGTTAATTTTTGGAACGATCCCGAATTCGTTTTTCAGTTGGAATCTGATCAAAGGAACGCATAACTGGATCGGAATAAAAAACTTTGTCGATTTGGTTCATGATAGAGATTTTATACAATCTATGTTTTTGACGTTTAAACTTGCAGTGGTTACGATTGTTCTGACCAATGTACTGGCTTTTTTTATAGCTCTGGCGTTGAATACACATATTTTCGGTAAGCCAGTGATCCGGGCGTTCTTTTTTATTCCGAATATTATCAGTGGAGTTATGATCGCCCTGGCGTGGACATTTATTTTTCAGAAAGTAACGCCAATAATTGGAGAACTTTTACATTCGGAAGCAGTAACAGGGTTTAGCTGGTTCGGGAGTTCAACGGCAGCATTTGCGGCGGTATCAGTGGTTACCGTGTGGCAGGGCCTGGGATTTTTGATGATCCTTTACATCACAGGTTTGCAGTCGATTCCTCTTGATGTGATGGAAGCGGCATGCATTGACGGATGTGTGGGACTGAATCGTATTATAAAAATCCAGCTTCCGCTTCTGATGCCAACGATTACGATCAATCTGTTTGTATCTATTGCAAATGCATTTAAAGCATTTGATATTAACTACGCTTTAACCGGCGGCGGACCTTCAAAAACAACACAGACGATCGCCATGAATATTTATGATGACGCATTTGGAACTTTTAATATGGGGTATGGCTGTGCGAAATCGGTGCTCCTGTTTTTGATCATAGCAGCAATTTCCTTGATTCAGCTTAATATTACTAGAAAAAGAGAGGTGCAGTCATAATGACATGGAAAAAGAAAATTGCAGGTACCGCAGCAATGTTTATATTAGGCTTTATTTTTATTTTACCGGTATTGTGGATCGTTATGAATTCAATTAAAACAAGTCCGGAAATTGCGGCTGATTTTCTGGCATTACCAAAGTCTTTATATCTTGATAATTTTAAAAATGCCATGGAAAGCATGAATTTTTTAGTTGCATTAAAAAAATTCTGTTGTGATTACATTGGGAGCTATGCTGGGAGGGCTGTTCGTATCGTTTGCCGGTGCTTTCGGAATCTCACATCTTCGTGGGAAAATCTCACAGAATCTGTATCTGTATTTTGTTTTCGGACAGATCGTGCCGTTTCATGCAGTTATGATTCCTATTTCTGTACTTGCTACAAATACCAATCTTACCAATTCCCTTGGAGGAATTATCATTCTTGATATTGGATTCTTCTGTGCGTTTGGAATTCTGACGTTTACGGGATTTTTGAAAAATGTACCTCGGGAGCTGGAAGAAGCAGCCGCAATAGATGGATGTGGAGTTTTTCGAATTATGACGCAGATCGTATTTCCACTTGTTAAACCAGCAACGGTTACCATTGGTGTATTGTTTTTTATGTGGTCCTGGAATGACTTTCTGCTTCCCAGTATTCTCATTGGAGACAGTGAACTGAGACCGCTGACGGTAAATCTTTTCATGTTCAGAAGTGCTACCAGCACACAGTGGAATCTGTTTATTGCAGGACTTACCTTGTGTATTATTCCCACAATTATCCTTTACATCTGTGCACAAAAATATATTACAAGCGGACTGACAATGGGAGCTGTAAAATAAAGGAGGAATGAAGATGCAGTTATTCAGGATCATTCCGTTGGAAAAAGATCTGTGGGCGATCAATGAAATAGATAAGACGGTTATGTATGTGATAAATGGAACAGAAAGAGCTCTTCTTCTGGATACGGGACTGGGACTTACCGATTTAAAAGAAGAAGTTTTGAAACTTTGTGGAGAAAAATCTCTGATTGTTGTAAATACTCATGCTCATGTGGATCATAATTCAGGAAATTATCAATTTGAAGAAGTATGTGTGGGAAGGTATGACGAACCTTTTTCCCATCAGATCGTAGACCAGGAGCTGAGAGAAATGTCTGAGCTCATGTTCTTTGAAATTCCTGAAAAAGAGGGATTTTCGTTTGAAATGTGGAATCCCGGACCGGCAAGAAAAATCTGTACAGTCAGGGATGGGGATATCTTTGATCTGGGAGATAAAAAACTTAAAGTTCTGGAAGTTCCCAGTCATACCCTGGGGTGTATTGCATTGTTTGAGGAGAAGAAAGGATGGCTTTTTACAGGAGATATCATGCTCACCTGGGAAGTGTGGGGACATTTGAATCCTGGAAAAAGTCCGCTTGCCCCATCTGCTTCTTTGCGTGTATACTATGAAAGCCTTTTAAAATTGAAGAAAATCAGAAAAAAAGTAAGCAGCGTTTTTCCTGCTCATGTCTGCGAAAAAGAAAAAGACTGTTATAAAAAGTATGCGTTATCTCCGGAAATTATAAATATATATTGTGACGGAATTGAGAAAATATTTTCAGGAGAACAGAAAGGTGAACCTTATTTTCATATGGTCGAAAACGGAAGTGTTGTGAAATTTACAACAGGTGGTATTGTCTATCAGAAAGATAGGATGAATTAAATAGGAAAATATCGGCAAGTTGATTGATTATAGATTCCCTCAAAAAAATCCCCTGTACGGTTCGGCGTTTGTACGTAGATCCGGCACAGGGGATTTTGGTGTTTATAAGATCAGACTTTCTGATATTCTTTCTTTTTCTCAGCCTTGGCTTCGCAGGTAAGCTCAACACCAAGCTTACGGAAGCTGATCACATCCACATCGGAAAGCATTACGGAAGTATGAGCCTGGCATCCACGGAGATTCGGGATCTGTTCCAGGGCAAGGCGTGCGGCATCGCTGGTTGCGGCACTCATGGAAAGGGCGATCAGGATCTCATCAATGTGAAGACGTGGATTTCTGCTTCCCAGATATTTGGTCTTCAGCTGCTGGATCGGATGGATGGCATCCGGGGAGATCACATGAAGCTCGTGATCGATTCCTGCCAGCTCTTTCAGGGCATTGAGAAGAAGAGCAGCGGATGCGCCGAGAAGATCGGAGGTTTTTCCGCATACGATCTTTCCGTCAGGAAGTTCCATAGCGGCGGCAGGGCCATTGGTTGCTTTTTCTTTTTCGAGGGCAGCCGGAACAACCTTACGGTCAGTGATCTCTGCATGAGCCTGCTGGAGAAGAAGCTCGATCTTACGTACCTCATTCTCTGTGCCGGAGCCGGAAACCAGAGCGTTCATGCTCTTATAATAACGGCGGATGATCTCCTGGCGGGAAGCCTCCTGGCATACTTCATCGTCAACGATGCAGTTACCTGCCATGTTGACCCCCATATCTGTCGGAGATTTATAAGGGCAGCTGCCCATGATCTTCTCAAACATGGCCTGTACAACAGGGAAAACTTCTACGTCACGGTTGTAGTTGACGGTAGTTTTGCCGTAAGCCTCCAGATGGAACGGGTCGATCATGTTGACATCGTTCAGATCTGCAGTGGCAGCTTCGTAGGCAAGGTTTACCGGATGTTTCAGAGGAAGGTTCCAGATTGGGAAGGTCTCAAATTTTGCATAGCCGGCTTTTACTCCTCGTTTGTATTCGTGGTAAAGCTGGGAAAGGCAGGTTGCCATCTTTCCACTTCCTGGTCCCGGTGCTGTGATCACGACTAGAGGTCTGGTAGTTTCAATATAATCATTCTTTCCATAACCCTCGTCACTTACAATAAAGGAAGTGTTGCTTGGATAGCCGGGGATCAGGTAAAGCTTGTAGACACGGATTCCCAGTTTCTCCAGACGTTTTTTGAAGAGATCGGCGCTTTCCTGACCGGAGTACTGTGTGATGCATACGCTTCCCACGTACAGGCCACGGCTTGTAAACTCATCCATAAGACGGAGAACATCTTCGTCATAGGTGATCCCAAGATCGCCACGTACTTTATTCTTGTCAATGTCATTGGCACTGATAACAATAACGATCTCCGCCTGATCAGAAAGCTGCATCAGCATACGGAGCTTGCTGTCCGGTTCAAAACCCGGAAGAACACGGGATGCATGGTAGTCGTCAAACAGTTTGCCGCCGAATTCAAGATAAAGTTTGTTGCCGAACTGACCGATTCTTTCACGGATGTGTTCTGACTGCATTTTCAGATATTTGTCATTATCAAAACCTATTTTCATTTGTCTGATTTCCTCTCCTCTTTAATTTTCCAAATCACTGGGAACAGTATACTACAACTTTACGTTCACTGGCAATATCCAATGCGGTGTTTTTTCGATGGTATTTTTGTAATCTCGCAGTTGATTTATATGGTTTTTCTCTTTATAATAAAGAAATGACAAGAGGAGGAAAAAAATGAATAATCAACTGAATAATGATCAGGACGGGAAGCGACCTGACAACAAAGATCCCAGGCAGGGATCAGGTAAAAATCATCAGTCGATTCTGGCTTTTCTGATATGCCTCCTGGTCACACTGGTGTGCTTCGCGTTGTTTACCAATATGCTGAAGGATAACAGCAGTGAGATCTCCTATGATAAATTTATCGATATGGTGGATAAGGACCAGGTTAAGGAAGTAACGATCCAGTCCAGTACATTGACGATCGTACCCAAGAAAAAGAATTCCAAGTACGAGGATATGAGCTATTACACCACGAAGACCGAAGACAGTACAGCACTTACCAAGAGACTGGAAGGAAAGGGAATCAAGTTTGAGACCGATCCGCCGGATGTTTTTGGTGAATTTGTTGCAATGATCCTGAGCGTGGTTCTGCCGACACTGCTTCTGTTCGGACTTCTGATGTTCTCCATGCGCCGCATGAACAAAGGCGGCGGGATCATGGGCATGGGCGTAGGCAAGAGCAAAGCCAAGGCATATGTGCAGCAGGAAACGGGCGTTTCCTTTAAGGATGTGGCAGGTCAGGATGAAGCCAAGGAATCTCTCCAGGAAGTTGTGGATTTTCTTCACAACCCCGGAAAATACACAGCCATCGGAGCCAAGCTGCCTAAGGGCGCACTTCTTGTAGGCCCTCCGGGAACCGGTAAGACATTACTTGCCAAGGCAGTTGCAGGTGAAGCGCAGGTACCGTTCTTCTCTCTTTCCGGCTCGGAATTTGTGGAGATGTTTGTGGGCGTGGGTGCCTCACGTGTCCGTGACCTTTTCGAGGAAGCCAAGAAGAATGCTCCGTGTATCGTATTTATCGATGAGATCGATGCCATTGGTAAAAGCCGTGATTCCCGCTATGGCGGCGGAAATGATGAGCGTGAGCAGACATTGAACCAGCTGCTTGCGGAGATGGATGGCTTTGATACATCCAAGGGACTTCTGATCCTTGCTGCGACCAACAGACCGGAGGTTCTTGATCCGGCTCTTCTCCGTCCGGGACGTTTTGACAGACGTGTGATCGTTGACAGACCGGATCTTAAAGGAAGGGTGGATATCTTGAAGGTACATGCCAAGAACGTACTTCTGGATGACACCGTTGATTTTGAAGCTATTGCACTTGCAACTTCCGGTGCGGTAGGCTCTGATCTTGCTAATATGATCAATGAGGCTGCGATCCTTGCAGTCAAGAAGGGACGTAAAGCTGTATCACAGAAGGACCTGGAAGAATCCGTAGAAGTAGTTCTGGTGGGAAAAGAGAAGAAGGACCGTATCTTAAGCAAACAGGAACGCCGGATCGTATCCTACCATGAAGTCGGACACGCACTGGTAAATGCACTCCAGAAGGATGCGGAGCCTGTACAGAAGATCACCATCGTACCCCGTACCATGGGAGCACTGGGTTACGTTATGCAGGTACCTGAGGAAGAAAAATATCTCAACACCAAGAAAGAACTGAAAGCTATGCTGGTAGGCTATCTTGGCGGACGTGCTGCTGAGGAGATCGTTTTTGACACAGTCACTACAGGTGCTGCCAATGATATTGAGCAGGCTACCAAGGTGGCCAGAGCCATGATCACACAGTATGGTATGTCTGAGAAGTTCGGACTGATGGGACTTGCTACACAGGAGAATCAGTATCTCAGCGGAAGAGCAGTTTTAAACTGTGGTGATGATACCGCAACAGAGATCGATCATGAGGTGATGAAGCTTCTCCACCATTCCTATGAGGAAGCCAAGAGGATCCTTGGAAGTCACAGAACAGAGATGGATAAGATCGCGGAATATCTGATCCGCAAGGAAACCATTACAGGTAAAGAGTTCATGAAGATCCTCCGTGCAGTTCAGCAGGGCCTGGATATCCCGGAGGATCTGGATGATCTGGTACTTTCCGAGGATGAAAAAGAAGTGTCCAATAAACAGGACATTGAAACGTTGTAGAAAATAACGAGACTGCAAAAAGTCGGAATCGGTTCAGTTCAGACCGGAGATATCCGGACAGGAACTGACAGAGGATATGCAGGCACCGGAGAAAACAGAAGAATCTGCTCAGACAACAGATGCTGATCATACAGAAACAGAAGAAAAGCCGGGATCACAGGCATAAAACAGATCATAAGAAAACCGGGAGAAATCCCGGTTTTCTTATTACTGTAATAGTAAAACAGGAGAATAAAGTATGTTCATAATCGAGGAAGAATTAAAGAAGCTTCCGGCAAAACCGGGAGTTTATATCATGCATGGCGAGAAAGACGAGATCATCTATGTGGGAAAAGCCATAAGCCTTAAGAATCGTGTGCGCCAGTATTTCCAGAGCAGTCGTAATAAAGGTGCCAAGATTGAACGGATGGTTACACATATTACGAGATTTGAGTACATTATTACGGATTCGGAGCTGGAAGCCCTTGTGCTGGAGTGTAATCTTATCAAGGAACATCGTCCGAAATATAATACCATGCTCAAAGATGACAAGAGCTATCCGTTTATTAAGGTGACAGTTCATGAGCCATACCCGAGAGTGCTTTTTGCCAGGAGAATGAAAAAGGACAAGGCAAAATATTTTGGTCCCTATACAAGCGGCGGAGCAGTAAAGGACGTGATCGAACTGGTGCGAAAGCTGTATCAGGTGCGCTCCTGCAACCGCAGTCTTCCGAGAGATACCGGAAAGGACCGGCCCTGTCTGTACTATCATATGAAACAGTGCAAGGCACCCTGCCAGGGATATATCAGCCAGGAAGAATACCGGAAGAATATCAATAAGGTGATCAAATTTCTGAATGGAGATTTTCAGGACGCCATTAGTGAGCTGATGGAAAAAATGCAGAAAGCTTCGGAGGAAATGCGCTACGAAGATGCTATGGAATACCGGGACCTGATCAGCAGTATCCGGAAGATCGGGGAACGGCAGAAGATCACCGGCTACGGGCAGGAGGACAGGGACATCATTGCAGTAGCCATGGATGACAGTGAAGACCTCAGGGATCAGGATGCGGTTGTCCAGGTGTTTTTTATCCGGGATGGCAGGCTGATCGGCAGAGATCATTTTTATCTCCGTGTGGCAAAGGGCGATACAAAGGCGCAGGTCCTTTCCAGCTTTCTGAAACAGTTTTATGCGGGAACGCCATTTATCCCATCTGAGATCATGCTGCAAAGTGAGATTGAAGATGCAGATATCATCGAGGAGTGGCTGTCAGGAAGGAGAAAGCAGAAGGTACACATTCGGGTCCCGAAGAAGGGAACCAAGGAAAAGCTGGTAGAACTTGCCCTGGAAAATGCCCGTATGGTACTTGCCAAGGACAGAGAACGGATCAGGCGGGAGGAAGGACGAACCATCGGAGCTGTTCACGAGGTGGAAGAATGGCTGGGCTTGAAAAATGTGGTGCGCATGGAAGCCTATGATATTTCAAATATCAGTGGCTTTGAGTCTGTGGGATCCATGGTAGTCTATGAAAAAGGACGTCCCAAACGCAGTGATTACCGTAAGTTCAAGATCAAATGGGTACAGGGACCCAACGATTATGCCAGCATGGAAGAGGTTCTGACCCGAAGGTTCACTCATGAGAGTAACGGAGAATTTGACAGCTTTGCAAGGCTTCCGGATCTGATCCTGATGGATGGTGGAAGAGGGCAGGTAAATATCGCTCTGAAGGTGTTGAATGAGCTTGGGATAAGCATCCCGGTCTGCGGTATGGTCAAGGATGATCATCATCGGACGAGAGGCCTGTATTTCAACAATGTGGAGATTCCTATTGACACATCCGGCGAAGGCTTCCGTCTGATCACCAGGATCCAGGATGAAGCCCATCGGTTTGCCATTGAATACCATCGTTCCCTCAGGAGCAGGGAACAGGTCCATTCTATCCTGGATGATATCCCGGGGATCGGTGATACCAGGAGGAAAGCCCTTCTGCGTAAATTTAAATCTGTGGAAAATATCCGGGATGCATCGGAGAAAGAACTGGCACAGACAGAGAGCATGAATGCCAGAAGCGCCCGTCAGGTCTATGAATTTTTTCATAAATCCTGATGCTGCATTGCAGTTTCAGCAGTGATTGTGTATAATTAAAAATAAGGTGTCTCACGCCTCGGTAAAACGGCAGTGAGAATGCAAACTTTCAGCGAAAAGGAGACAAAAGTATGAAGGGTGTACAGTTGACAAAGATGGTACAGGAACTGGAGCTTAATAATCTGACTCCGGAGATCGACCTGTCAGGCATCGTGATCAAGACTGCGGAGATCAACAGACCTGCGCTTCAGCTTACCGGATATCTGGAGCATTTTGCCAATGAACGAGTTCAGATCATCGGATATGTAGAGTATACGTATCTGATGCAGCTTAATGAGGAGGAGAGACGTTTTAAATATGAACGTTTCATTTCCAGCAAGATCCCATGTGTTATTTTCAGTACCATGACTCGTCCGTCTCAGGACATGATCGATCTGGCTGTTAAATATAATGTTCCGACATTCGTGACAGAAAGAACAACTTCCAGTTTTATGGCAGAGATCATCCGTTGGCTGGGCGTGCAGCTTGCACCATGTATTTCTATTCATGGTGTGCTGGTTGATGTTTACGGCGAGGGAATCCTGATCACAGGTGAGAGCGGTATTGGTAAGAGTGAGGCAGCCCTGGAGCTGATCAAGAGAGGTCATCGTCTTGTCAGTGATGATGTTGTTGAGATCCGTAAGGTCAGTGACGTAACACTGGTGGGATCTGCGCCGGATATCACACGTCACTTTATCGAACTTCGTGGTATCGGTATCATCGATGTAAAAACACTGTTCGGTGTTGAGAGCGTTAAGGATACCCAGTCTATCGATCTCGTGATCAAGCTTGAGGAGTGGGACAGAGACAAGGAATACGATCGTCTTGGACTGCATGAGGAGTATACAGAGTACCTTGGAAATAAGGTAGTATGCCATTCTCTTCCGATCCGTCCGGGCCGTAACCTGGCGATCATCGTTGAGGCAGCGGCTGTCAATCACAGACAGAAGAAGATGGGATACAATGCGGCAGAGGCTCTGTACAAGCGTGTACAGGCAAATCTTGCGAAAAAAAGAGAAAATCCGGATGACGAAGAATAAGAGAGGGTAAGAAATGGGAACATATTGTTTTGGAATCGATGTAGGTGGAACAACTGTAAAATGCGGACTTTTCCGTACGGATGGTACTCTTGTTGAGAAATGGGAGATTCCAACCCGTAAAGAAAACAATGGAGATCAGATCCTTCCTGATGTGGCAGCAGCAGTAAATGCCAAGATGGAAGAAAAGGGTATCTCCAAAGAGGAGGTGGAAGGCGTCGGGATCGGTGTTCCGGGACCGGTAAACTCCAAAGGCGAAGTATCACGTGCAGTAAATCTCTTCTGGGGATATAAGAACGTTGTGGGAGAGATGGAAGAACTTACAGGTCTTCATGCGGAAGCTGGAAATGACGCCAATGTAGCGGCATTGGGAGAGGCATGGAAGGGTGCTGCAGCAGGCTCCTCCGATGTGATCATGGTCACACTTGGAACAGGTGTAGGCGGTGGTATCATTGTTGATGGAAAGATCGTGACCGGACATCACGGAGCTGGCGGTGAGATCGGACATGCCAATGTGGATCATCATGAAACAGAATCCTGCAACTGCGGAAACAGGGGCTGTCTGGAACAGTATGCTTCTGCGACCGGAATTGTCCGCATGGCAAAAAAAGAGCTTGCAGCTTCCGGTGAGAACAGTGTTCTCAGAGATGCCGAAGAGATTTCAGCAAAAGCAGTTCTGGACGCATTTAAGGAGAATGATCCGGTAGCTGTAGCAACCATGGAAAAGGTCGGAGAGCAGCTGGGTGGTGCTCTTGCCATTATTTGCTGTGTGACAGATCCGGAGACCATTGTTATCGGCGGAGGAGTTTCCAAGGCCGGACAGCCGCTTATTGACTGTATCCGGAAATATTACAGAGAGTATGCTTTTGAATCCTGTAAGGATACTCCTATCGTGATCGCGACACTTGGCAATGATGCAGGAATCTACGGTGCAGCCAAGATGGTACTTTAACCGAACCAGGGAAGTACCCTGCTTCAATTGCGAAAAGTAATAAGCGGTGGGTGGGACTTGCCTGAACTGATAAACTGCGAGACAGTAAGAAGTTATTAAAAGT
>ADJT01002334.1_pt1 | contig 16040 bp, 19 predicted proteins | sample 268108 | NCBI WGS metagenome assembly ADJT01 (sample SAMN00007487, study PRJNA43253) | human gut metagenome | isolation source: feces sample TS29
GTGTGTTGTTTTTTGTGTGTTGGTTTTGGTGGGTTGTTTTGTTTTCTTTTTTTTGTGGTTGGTGGGTGTGTTGTTTTTTGTGGTGTGGTATGATGTGAGTATCAACTGATAAGGGAGGGAAAAAAATGATTAACAATAGCGTTATTAAGGATTATGCTGAGGATTATATCCTGAATAGCGGTCAGCAACTCGCCGATTTTGATATTGATGTGATTGTTGAGAATCTGCATCATGTGGCGGTGGTTAACGATATGACTATCGAAGATTATAATGATTGCGATTCGTTTCCGAATGATGATTTTATTGAAGCGTTCGAAGAAGCGTGATAGGAGGTAAGCAAATGTGGTATTTCATCATCATCAATAATGGTTTCCAGGTGTTTGAAATCCTGCCCGACTGCGTGAAGCCTAGTGGCATGTTTCATACGACGTCATTGAAAGCGTCGCTTGACGGCGTTCTATTCCATGTCCGAAACGCCTATGCGGGTGTGGAAGTAAGCGTGGATATTGATAATGCTACATTTGATATGGACGGTACTATGATTGGAATAGTTAAGGTGGTGTTGATATGATTGGAGGTCATGTCGTGAAATGGCATTATTTTAACGTCCTTGACGAATATATTGGAATATATCAGCAGTTTCGCTGGCGTAAAGCGCCGTGTGATTTTAGCGGTTCGAGTGGGGTTGATTACTCATTCCAGCTGTATTGCGGACTCTGTGGCAAGTATGACAAGATTGCGGATTTTATCGACTTGGACGACGGTATCGAGTACTGCCGCAATTATGATTTTAGGCATTTTTACAGAGATTTTCATGTGTTCTGAGGTGGCATAATGGTTGGTATGATTGTTGCCGTTTGCATACTTTCCGTACTGTTTCTTACGATGGCTGCTACGGTGTTTTGCGAACTGCCGCGTGACGCGCGTGATGTGTTGTGTTTTTTGGTCATACTTGCATCGAGCGTGACTGTGGTTCTGTTTTTTGTAGTGAAAGGTTTTTGAAATGGCTGATGATGATATGATGGTTGCCATATTTCCCTCGCTGTTCGTTGGGGGGAATGTGGGCTTATGGTACTGTCCTCATGGTCAACGATACGAATTGAGGTATACCGTCCGATTCCGCACTCCAGTCGGTTTTTGCGATGCACGGGCATTGTGCGCGTATGACGCGGGGGACGGCAGTCAAGTGGTTGACGTTATGCTCGATGCTATCGACATTGCCCGCACGCCGCTCTTAGATAGAGATTAGCATGTATTTTCGTGGTTGGATCCATTCGTGGACTTGCGGCGATTGCTCTGACGCTGACGTGTATTGGCGTCTGCGTGCGTTTCGGGCAGGTGTGAAGCGTAAGGGTGACTCTTTCACGCCGCCGAGACGGTGCCCGAGTAACGACTTGTGGTTTGATATGTGGTGGCATGGTGCCGAGTCTGGTAATGAGAAATTGGAGTTTTAGCTATGAAATCGAAGAATTTGAATTTTGATGAAAGCGACAAACGTACAAACTGGTTTGATGATGGCGTGCTGGATGATGACCGCGTGCGCCGTGTCATTCGTGGTCGTCTCCGTGAGCTGCACTTGCGAGAATACAATCGAGGTGAGGGCGATTGGGAAACATTATGCCGTAGCATAGCACTGCTCAAGGACTTTTATAAGCCTCAAGGGTCGCAGGTGGCGTTTGCTGACGGTGTGAAACATGCGGCAAACGTTTGTTTATCACTGTCCCCTCGCACGTCGCGCATCGGCGCGTTGGCACGAACTCAGGATGTCGAAATGTTGGGCGGCGTCGTTTATGTTCCGGCTATGGTGGCGTGGTGCGCCGTCTGTCATGTCAAGGGCGCGTCATGCTATGAAATGTGCAAAGTCTGGGATGGCAACGAATTTGCTCAGACTGTCGTTAAAATAGCGTGTCAATGTTTTGACAATCTGACAGATGTGCGGTATACTGATAAAGACATTGTAAGAATGTCGCAACAGCAGCAACGATAAGATAAGGCGGTATGATTATGGCATGCATTAAACGAGCCAAGCATTACAGTATTGTGCGCGGTATCACGCGCGGTGAAAACGGTGAACTTGTTGATACCGAGGTGGTCGTGAATGGCGCATGCCGTACGGCTGATATGGCTATGAAGAAAGCCCGCAAAATCAACAAGGACATGCTGCCCATGTCCGCCGAGTATCATGCGCAGGCAACGCGCATGGATGAAGCGATTTATTGGGCTAATTGCGATTTTGGAGATGATACCATTATCGATTATCCGGGGCCGGTTAACGGTAACGTGGTCGAAGATGATATTATCACCGAGGAAAATAATTAATAACCCCTGTAAGGAAGGCGACACTAATGGCTGACAACGAACTGACCGTACCGAACGGCAACAACTTTTCCGCAAACGGCGCTAACGCCGTATCCCACTTCTTCGACACCACTACTACGGACGGCAAGATGGCGCTGTACAATGCCATGCAAACCGCCGATAAGGTAGACGAACACCTTAACGAGCCGTTGCATGTCACCAACGTGCTGGCGCAGGCTATCGAAGTCGCCAATCAGGAGACCGGTGAAATCAATTCGTCTACCCGCGTCGTCATTCACGCAGAGGAGGGCGACTTTGCCGCCGCCTCCCCCACGTTGGCTCACGCATTCGGCAATCTGTTCGCCATTTTCGGTACGCCGGACACATGGAATCAGCCACTTGTCCTCAAGGTGGTGGAAAAGAAGAGTCGGCGCGGTTATAAGTTCTTCGACCTTGAATTGGTGTCAGAAAAGAAGCGCAAGTAATACTATTATCCACACCATATGATAACATGGCAATGTCCCCTATAGGGATGTTGCCGCCAGATTCACCCCTCGCCGTTTTTTCATCTTTTCACGGCGAGGGGTGTTTTATACTCACAAGGAGAGAGGCCGTGGCAAAACGTAAAAAAACAGCCGACGTGCTGACAATCTGAAACGCAACGCCGCAATCAGGTCGGCGCAGGTGCGCCGAGAGCGGGCGGTCAGGGATTATAGTACCGGGAGCCTCCCCAAGCGAATCACCGAAACGTTTTTAGGGAACCTCAGTGCCCAGCAGCTTGAGCAGGTTGCACGGCGTCTTGGACAGGAGTTTGGCGAACAACAGCAAGCTTTAAGGGCGCGGGATAATGAACCGTATCAGGTTGTCCCCGATGTCCGCGTCACGAAACTTGACCGTGAGATGGCCGCGCGTCCGCTGATTACCGACGCGGAAATTGCCGCCGCACCGTCGAAACGTCGGAAAACATTGCGCCAGCAGCAGTGCCGCCGAGTTGAGGCACGGCAGAAAATCAAGCGTGCTCAACAATTCGAAGCGTTGAGCATGGCTAGTTATACCGTGGGTGAGATGCGTGAAATGGAACGTGCAGGCGAATCACCGTTCGACGTGCTGGGCACTCACACGGTCGGAGGCTCGGCCCGCGACGAACTCATGCGAAGCCGTGCGAACGTGTTCGGCACAGAGCGTGGAATAAGCCATGCGCGTGCGATGATTCGAGACGGAAGCCGTAGGAGGCTTGAACGGGAGATGCTCGAATACGCCGGACTCGTAGGACGCGCTCCATTACGCACAAGAACTGGACGGATTCCAGAAAACGAGGGTGTTTCGGATTTTGATAAGGTCGGGCAACAGCTCGAAGCATTCGATTTCAGAGCGGCTCAAAGATTTGCCGCATTGTCGAATCGACAAAAACGATGGCTAATGAACAACACGAATTTTAGCATTGTAGTACGCGAGGCAACGTGGTATAATGATAAGGCACATAAATGGGAGACTAAAGCGGACGCGGGAGATGTAGAGACACGACTTGATGAATGGATGACCGGCGCAGCAAGACACTAAAAAAAGGATGGAATCATGCGAGAGCGTCGAGCGGCGGCAACAGACGGCGCAACGCTATTGACGGATGACGGCATAGCGCCATTGACGGCGAATGCCGTCATTCGGCTGACGATGCTTGACCATCATACGCGCGTATGGTGCGCTCACGGTTGGCAGGATATCAAGCCCATGGCAGCCGAACTATTGAAACGTCTCCCTCTGCAATCGAATCCGGCAAAGGATGGAGTCTGGGGCACTTTCAACATTCGTGGTCATTTCTACAGTTTTCGTGTGCGCATGGGTGGCATCACCGTGGATTTTCTGGACGTGCGCAACATCACACGTGACGACGGACTGAATGTTTCGCGCGAAACGTTTGGCGGTGCGGATGACCTGGAAACCACGTGGAACATCGCGCAGGAATGCGACGCCCTGAATCTCAAGGGCACAACCATAGCGTCCATGGCGATGGGCGATTACATTGGCGGAGATTACGGCGGATTCAAACGTCACTTCCCACCATTGGACAAGGACGACTATCACCGGATGCGTCCCGCCTACTATGGCGCGATAGTGTACAGCAGGCCGGGCGAATATCGGGATTGCAAAAGTTGGGATGTGAACAGTCTCTATCCGAGCATCATGCGCGACTTTGCCATGCCGGTAGGCTCACCTATACGGTATGACGGAAAATATCGTTATGACGCTGATTATCCGCTGCATATCGATGTTATCGCGTTCGATGCCTCATTGAAACCGGGAAAAACGGCGACGCTCACGAACATCCTACCAGTATGGGGGTACGAGGGCGAACGTCTGGACAGTACGCTAGGCGTTGTCACCATGCCGGTAACCGACGTGGATTGGCAAACATTGACGGAAAACTATGATGTCCATGTGTGGGAGCATGTGGGCGGCTGGAAATTTCGCAAATCGCATGGACTTTATTACGACTACGTTGATAGATGGTTTTACGCGAAACAAACCGAAACCGGCGAGCGTCGGCAAATGGCGAAACTATTGCTGAACTCGTTGGTCGGAAAATTCGGGGCCTCGCTCTACCGGCCCATGCTGCACCCGAAGGCATCTGAAAACGGGGGCGTGGATTTTACGGTGGACAAACCCGAGTCGGCCAACTCACTCGCATGGCTGCCGACCGCCGCCTATGTCAACGCCTACGGGAGGCAAACACTATCCCGAGCGATGAATGCGAACGCCGACCGAGTGCTTTACGCCGATACGGACGGCATGATATTGGACGGACTGGATGCGCCGGCAAACATCGAAACGGACGACAGGAAACTGGGCGCGTGGAAAAACGACCACACCTATGAAAAACTCCGCATTCTCGGCAATCGCAAATACTGCGGTGTGGAAACGGACGGCAGTACGGTGATGCGGTTGAGTGGCGTGCGTCGAGCGGCCCCCATCCCCTACGACGACTTCCTACCGAGGTCACGCCACCTTAATGACGATGGCCATATTTTCGTGCTATAATAGCCGATAGCGGGGTGTGCGTCCCAAGCCGATTCAATGGCCCGACCGGTAGGCGATCGGTAAGGCGATCCGGTCGGATGTAGACGTGCGTAGCCAACGCCCATCGACGGCGAGGGAACCCGCACAGCCTAGCAATTCCGGCACGGCAGCGTGATTGCCGCCGTGCCATCTACCTTAAGAGGTGATTATGGACGACACCGAAAACGACGATAAGCCGGACACTACGCCCGATACCGAACCGGACGCGAACGCCGACGACAATACGCCGAACCCGGAGCCAGAAGCGCAGGGCGATAACGAACCCGACGACGCGAGCGACGACAAGAACGCCGACATGGCCGATCGTATCAGCGCATTGGAGGCGACCGTGGCGGAATTGTCCAAAACCGTCGAAGCGATGCGCGACGCAGCAGCCGACCATGTGCTCAACGATGGCCCCGACGACAATACGTCACCGGAATCGGCCGAAATGACCGACGACGACTATAACGGCACTTACAGCACGTTTGATGACCTATATGAAGACTGACGATCAGGAAGGAACAAGCATCATGTCAACTACCCCCGTAGTGACGCCGAAGCAGCAGCTTCGTCCGCTCACCGAGATCAATAACGCACAGATCCTCAACATGATCCGCAACGAGGCGACGCCAGAGTACCAGAGGCGAATGCCCTCGGCCACTCAAATGAACATGGATAGGCAGATGGCTACGCTTATGTCGTCCACTCAGCTCAAGAATGAATTTTATTCGGCGTTGGTGAACCGTATCGGCGGCACCTACGTAAACACGTGGCGTTGGAATAATCCGCTGAGTGTTTTCCAGCGTGCGTCGCAGGCGTATGGCGACACGTGGCAGGAAATCGCCGTTGGTATGCCGCTTGCGCAGGTCTATGACCCTAATGCGGAATATCTCGGCGCAGACAATTTCCGCAAGTGGAAAATCGATGTGGATTCGCTTTATCACCGTCTGGACTTTGCCCATTGGTACCCGGCGACCACGGATGACAAGACGCTTCAGCGTGCTTTCACGTCCGAAAACGGTCTGGCCTCGCTTACTTCACAGATCCTCACATCCTGCTATAACGCGGCCGAAGTCGACCTCTTCGAAGCCCTATGCCACCAATTCGTCGAATATGCGAAACTCGGCGGATATTGGCGAGTCCATATGAACAACGACCTGAACGACATGGGCAGTTCGGAGACGGACGCCCGTGACATGCTGCGCCGGATTCGCGCATGGGCGGACACGCTTAAATTCGTCTCCACCAAGTACAACGCCCGCCACATGCCGACCTTTGCCCGTCCGGACGAACTCGTACTGTTCTGCTCCCCCGAAGTCAAGTCGGCGCTTGACGTGCAGGGCCTTGCCACGGTATTCCAGCGCACCGACGCCGAGCCGACCATAGACCGGATCATCGTCATTCCGCAGGACCGGTTCGGCATGGATGGCGTGCAGGCCATCCTTACGACCGACAAGTTCCTGATCGACATTCCCGTCATCAACGAAATGACCCAGCAGACCAACCCGGTCAACATCAATTCGGTCAACCATTATCTGCATGTCCAGCACATCATCTCGGTGTCCGGCTTCGCTCCGGCTGTGATGTTCTGGACCGGAGCCGGTTCCGCTGAAAACGTGGTGGCTCCCACAGGTACGCAAGCTCAGACGCCGACGTTCCAGCTCAAGCTTGCCATGTATGGCGGTGGATCGGAAACCCCGAGCGACGTGGCGCGTGGTGGCGCGGTGCAGGTCACTGCCGATACGACCATCACTAATGACGGTACCGCCACGTTCCGCTCCGACGCGATTGAGTATCGCATTGGCGACACCGTTAAGCCGAAGAGCGATTACACGTATATTTCGCCCACCGGCGTAATGGTGGTCGGACTTGACGAACCGAACGCCACCATCCCGATTACCGCAACCGCCTTGTATACGAATCCGAAGACGCCGGAAGTACCGGCAACCGTGTCTGCAACGCTGGACGTGCCGGTGGTCGGTGACGGTGTTATCGGATTCAATCCGTCCATCATCGCGTCCATTGCCGTAACCGTCCCGAGCGTGACCACTGGTCATACGGCACAGGCGACCGCCGTGGCGACCATGATTGACGGACGAACCGCCGACGTGACCGCACAGGCCGCTTGGACATCCGGAACTCCGGCGAACGTCACCGTGTCCGAATCGGGCGTAGTGACTGGCGTCAAGTCGGGCAGCTCCGATATCACCGCCACGCTATTCGGCGTGTCCGGTAAGAAGAGCGTGACCGTGACCGCGTGATATAATGGGAGGGTAGCCGGTTGGCTACTCTCTCTCACGGTGTGATGCAGGACAAGGCCCGGAGCGTAATCCACGTGATTGCTCCGGGCCTTGTCATACCGGAGGACAATGATGATTGATGACGCGAACCCTTATGTGGAATCTAATTTTTCATGGGCGGAATGGACGCCAAACACGACATTGAAACTCTGCCGTGTGCCGTGGGATGCTTCATACCGTGATATCGTACGGTTTGTGTCACGTGGAACACAGCAGGAATGGTTTGACAAACTGGGTGGAGTGGAATGCCGTCCGGCTACCATGCATGTTTTCAACGCGCCCGCCCGCGTCGAACTGCCGTTTAGCGAGGCGTCGGACTGGAATTATCTCGTAGCCTATAACGATTACTCCGGTTTGGAGGGGCCACGCGCATGGTATTACTTTATCCAGCGCGTCGAATATGTCAACGCTCATTGTACGCAATTGGTTTTGATGCTGGACGTATGGCAGAGTTTCCAACATGATGTCACATTCGGCAGCTGCTATGTGACGCGCGGGCATATCGGAATCGCCAATGAGCGACAGTGGGACGATTACGGACGCACCTATCTGGCGCTCCCGGAGGGGTTGGATACCGGCAGTGAGATGGTCACTACGGCGCAGGAATATCAAAGTATCATCGAAGGCCGGCATTATGACATGGACGGCGGCGGCGTCGATTGGGTCGATTACGGCCTGATCGTGGTCAGCACCACGAATCTCACCGACGACCCCGGCAACGTTTCCGAACCGAAGCTCACCACCGCGACCGGGGCCATCTTCGAACAGGAGACGGACGGCTGCTCGGTCTATTATTGCGAGAACAGAATGGCGTATGTCGCCAACATCATGGCTCTTGGCACGCTGTTTCCCTGGATAACGCAAGGCATTTGCGCCGTGTACATGGTGCCGAAGATCCCACGGGATTACGTGAGCCGATATGGCCGCAGGGTTACGGAAATCTACGGACAGTCGGTGTCCGAAGAATATGGCAACATTTATTCTTTCAATTCCTCTCTGGATTCTGATTTGCGCTACGAAGACGTTATGGCCATTGCGAATTTTCGCGATAGATTCAACATCCCCGCCCGATACCGGAATCTGCGCAAGCTCTATTGTTATCCGTACTGCGTTGTCGAATGCGGCTGCCTGAACGGCACGGTCATTACCTACCGACCCGAAGACATTCAATCCGACACGCTCACCGTCCGTGAGACCTACACTTACGCACCGTCCGGCGCAAGAATAAATTTCTATATCCCCGGATACAATGAGGCCGGAGCGAATACCGCAATCCCGCTGCGCATCAACGGCAAGGATATGGGTCTGCCGATCGACGGCGGCGAAATGCTTCACGCAAGTTTCGGCATCACCAATCTGCCACATTTTTCCGTGGTCAACAACGGTGGCGCGCTGGCCATGGCGAACAGCGCGTACACCCGCGCCTACGCGCAGGAATCGGCCCAATGGACCAGAGAGAAAGCTTTGACTTCGGCAAACGTAGCCAACTCCAATGCCGCATTGCAACGCGAATACGCCACACGGCAAACCAACTGGGCAAATGAGAACAGGACGGCAACCAATGCGATCACGGCAAACTCGCTGAACCAGTCCCTTGCCATCGGACAGAATCAGACCAGTCAGATGGCCAACCTCCAAGTGCAGCAGAATATCAAGAGCAACAACCTCAACGGTATGGCCGGCATCATTGGTGGAGGACTGAACGCCGTCGCATCCCGCAGTCCATTGGGTGCGGTGAACGCGGTTGGCGGCGCGTTCCTCGGCTCCGCGCAGACGGATATAGCCAATTACGGCATCAATTCGTCTGCCGCCGTCTCCAATTCCACGGCGGCGGCGAGTACGGCCAATCAGCTTGCCACCAATGCGGCGACGACATCGCAGGCCAACGCCTACGCAAGCGGAGCAACCGGATTAGGCAATCAGCTCAACGCCATTGTCTCGCAAGCCAATTACGGACTGGCTTCGTACGCGGCGCAAGGCGACTACCAGAACGCCATCGCCGGAATCAACGCTCAAGTGCAGCAGATGCAGTTGACCCCGCCGACCGCTTCGGGAGCGCTCGGAGGCGATATGTTCAATTTGTCGAACGGCATCATGGGCGTGCTGGTACGGTTCAAGACGTGTGCGCCGAGCGCGTTGAGGGCGGCAGGTGAATACATGCTACGCTATGGGTATTTCGTCCAGCGTTTCGTCACCCCTCCCGCTTCGCTGGAATGCATGGAGAAATTCACGTTCTGGCAGATGCAGGAGGCGTATGTGCGAGGCACGTTGCCCGAAGAATACCGTCTGACCATCAAGGGCATGTTCGAGCGTGGCGTGACGGTCTGGAACAAGCCTGAGTATATCGGCGTGACCGACTGGGCTGACAATGAGCCACTTCCGGGCATTCGTTACGAGTGATATGATGACAATATGAGTAGGTCTAAAAAGAATCGGGTCGGCGGCGCATTGCACCCCCGCGGCAATTACGCGAAGACACGCGCCGCCACGCTTGATGACATGTATCTTCATTTGTTGATGGAGCTTGCGTTAAACCGTTTCAGTTGGCGCGGATTGCCGCCAACCGTAGACGAACGTTGGCTGGAAATATGTCTATGCGAATATGGTTGCGCGTTGTTTTTCGAAGACAGGCGTATCGGCAGGTTCCTTGTGACACAGGCCGGATATCAGGGTAGACTGAACGTATATAATAATCCGACATGCTTCGAACCGGTAGGCGTCAACTACCGCTATAGGCAGCTCAAGGCCGGTTCGGAATGCATCCCCATTTGGGATAATCGAATGCGCGTCGGATTCAAGCCGACATTATGGCAGTACGCGCGGCGACTCGCTGATATCGACAAAGCGTATGATGTGAATTTGGAGAGCCTGAAGCTGCCGACCATCATTACCGCTGACCCCCGCACAAAACTCACCGTGCAAAACATGCTTCAGCAACGACAGGATGGTCAGGACTATATCATCGGATACGACTCGCTTGACCCCGGCAGCATGTTTCAACCGTGGCCCAACACCACGCCTTATTTGTTGGACAAGTTCATCCAGCAGAAGGCGCAGGTCACTAACGAGGTGCTGGGATATCTCGGCATTCAATCGTCCGGTACGGAGAAAAAGGAACGGCTGATATCGGATGAAGTGGCGCAAGCCAATGAGAAAGTGGACGTGTTCCGCCTGAGTTTCCTCAAGGCGCGGCAGACTGCGGCGACTGAGATCAACCGATTGTGGCCGCAACTGAACGTGTGGGTGGAGTATGCGGATGCGCAAAGCTCCGGCGTGCCCAACGCGCTTGACTCCAGCGCTTCGGGCACGACGGACATTGACATGCCCGCATCATACGACGCGGGTATCGGAGGTGTATTGTGACACAGGATTTTAGCGCCTACGCCATGGAGACGCCCGGCGAGTACACCGAAACTCTCGGCAATCTCATTGCATTCGGATATGACACCGACGACAAGCTGCATCTGTCCGCCGACTATTACCCGATTTACCGAGAAGAACATAGAGAGGAGCTGAACGAAAAAATCGTCCGCCATTACGCACTGCGGGAAATCGGACAGGAAACCGCACAGCAATTCATTTTCTATCTGGGCATGACAATGGCGGAAATCATGCCCTATTTCAACGAACGATACCGAACGCTGGACATGGAATATAATCCGCTGGACTCCATGGACATGACGACGGATAGCGAGAGCGGCAGTGAATCCCAGTCGTCCGGCAAGGCGTCCAGTTCGCAGGATTCGACCAGCAGCAGCAGCAGCGAGTCGGATAATTCCAGCACCACCACGTCAAGGAGTTTTGACAGTGACGTGCCACAGACCGGCGTCGTGGGCGACTTTGCCCGCTACGCCTCCCACGCGAATGAATCACAGGCGGATAGTTCCGGTACCGCGTCCAGTTCGCAGGATTCGACCAGTCACACCACGGCGCAAAGCGCCACCGACTACCAGCATGGTTCGAGCAATGCCCAGGGCAAAAGTCATGTGACCGGGCGCAGTCAGAGCGCCATGAGCTTGATTCAGGAATATCGACGGGCGATTATCAACGTGGACATGGAAATCGTACGTAGCCTCGAACCCTGCTTTATGCAGACCTGGGGAACTTATGATACAATTTTCGGTAACTGCCATAGCTACGGAGAACGGGAGTAATCATGGTCACCATTAACGCTTTGAGTCCACGGCAACGCTTGTTCGACGGGATCCCTACGTCCATTCCGTTCACCTATCGGGACGGGCTGACGACACTGCAGTTGATCGAATGCCTGCGCCATAATCTCGATGATTTGCAATCCGATTTCAATGCACTGGTTGGGTCGGTGAACAATGCGATTGACGCCAATAATCAGGACATCAAGGATATGGCTGATGATCTGCTCAAGCGGATGGCCGTCTTGCGTGAGGAACTGATCGGACTTATCGGGCAGTCGCAGGTCACAGGAATTGCGTGGTCACCGGTATATGGCAAACAGGACGCCCTACAGACCGTGCTTGACGGGATGTATGATAACGCTCGCAATCATGGACTGTTTTGGGCAGATTATGACAATATGCAGCTCGAATCGTCCATATATGACGCTCTGGAGTTGTCGGCACGTGAATATGATTTACGCGCCACCGCCGTGGACAATTGCGTACCGGGCGATTTTCCGGGACGTTCGCAATTCCCGTACGGCAAGAGCATCCCCGAGGGCGACCCCGCCGATGTTTACCTTACCCAGGACAGCGCGGACGCCAAATATGTCCGGCGCAACCCGACGGTAGCCAACTTTGAGACCACGGGGGGGCAAGCATGACCGCTACCAACCACACCGAACATTATGAATTAAGCCAGTATACGGAGGCTGACCACCCCACGTATACCGGTGATTACAATAGCGACATGTCCAAAATCGATGCGGCGGTCCACGCGGCGGCGCAATCCGGCGGATTAAGCAAGGTTGCCCATGATGCCACGTTGACGGGCGACGGTACGCAAAACGCTCCGCTGGGGGTTGGGTCGGGGACGGCCATCAACCCGATTGACAATAAGTGGAATGCCATCGATTTCAATGACTTTTACAATGATGGCATGTACACGTTTAACGGCGTCGGGACCAACGCGCCTAACAATGCATGGATAACCGGTGGTCTCATTGTGTTGCGTAGTTACCAGCTGATAATGCAATTATGCTTTTTTAACCCCCGTGTTGAAGGCAAGAATGTTGCATACAGACAGGCGCCAACCCCCAACAACAAGCTTGTACCGTCTGATGACTCATGGTCGGCATGGAACCTTATCGTATAAATAATATTCCAACGATGATAGTATCGAAACTATCGGATGAAATCATTGTCAAGGAGGTATCATAATGTCCAGTATCAACAAAACCCCGCACTATAATCTTTCGCAGTTTGGCGACAGTCCGGACGACAAGCCGTCGTGGCGTGGCGATTATACCGGCGATATGAGTAAAATCGACTCGCAGATGTATCGCAATGAAACGGACGCCACCACCGCAACGTCTACCGCCAATACGGCCAAGACCACGGCGGATGGTGCGCTCTCGTTGGCGCAAACCAATAAAGCGGACATAACCGAGCAGGAATCGTATTTCAACGCGCTCGGCGTCACGTCCACGCCGACGGCGCAAGCGCTCATGTCCACTATTAATGGTAAGGCGGAAAACACGGCGTTGACGGCATTGCAGTCCACGGTGTCCACGCTGTCCGACACTGTGGACGGCAAGGCCGACGCCACGAGTGTGTATACCAAGGCGCAAGCCGACACGACGTTCACCAAGCAGGGCGGATATTCTGGCACCGCGCAGCAGTTGAGCCAACGCATTCGGGCGTTGGAAACAATGCCGCAAGACCAACTGCCTATCTGCCTATGCATCGGTGATAGCTACGCCAATTCGTCCGGGAGCGTCAATCCGGACGGTACGGACGCAACCAAGTGGCCGACGCAGCTCCGCAACATCATCGGCGGCGAGTATCAGGTGAAAAACTATTCCGTCACCGGCGCGGGGTTCAACGTCTCGGGTAGGACGTTCACCGACCAGATTGACAACGCTTACGGCGCTTCGACCATCGACAATGATAATGTGGCGATTATTATCATTGGAGGCGGTCGAAACGATATCGGCACAACGCCGCAGATGGAATCATATGCGGATGCGACGTTCTCTAACGCGCGAGCCAAGTTCCCTAAGGCTCGTATTATTTCCGTGCCTATGCTCTGGCATAATGCCGGTATGGACATGTACGGTCGGCAGAAGGCTGCGGGTGTTGCGCAGGCGGCTGCAAAAAACGGCGTGGAAAACGTTGATTGGGCTTGGACGTGGAATATCGGCAACGATTCTAATTTCCCCAGCGGAGATATTCACCCGAACGCGAACGGTGCGAAGGTTATCGCGTCTTATATGGCGTCCGCCGTCCGAGGCACATACACCGGACGCTACGAAGCGGCCACCCTCTCTTCATCCAACGGCCACGTGCGTAGCAATATCGTAGCATCTGGCGGCATGGTTTTCGCCACGCTTTGGGGCGATGATGAGTCCACCAATGCCGAACTGAAAAATGGCCTTACGTTCCCTGCTTGGGCCAGAGTCGCCTCCGGTTCGACTCCAAACCTGTTCAGGACGTGGGGTGCGGGCCTCACTAACTCCGGCTCTGCCATAAGCGGCTGGCTGTTGTCCGATACCCCGAACTCGGACACGTCCGGCGCACCGAGAATTACCTACTTCGGAGATACGGCCGGGGGGAACAATGGCTGTTTCGCATGCTACCCGTGGTAAGCGTTCTTGCTTGAAAATCTAATCCATACCCCGCTCGGTACGCCGGGCGGGGTATACTGGTATCATGCCGACATTGGACGAATGGTTTACACGGACTGAAAACCGCTATTGGGATATGGACGGTGCATATGGTGCGCAGTGCTGGGATTTATGGGCCAAATACTCGATGGACATGTACGGGTTGAGTGTTCAGGATTGCATCACGCCGACCGGCTATGCGGAGGGGTGCTATACGCGGTTCCCCTACACCGCCGCGCTTGGCGACGTGTACGAGAGAATGGACGCCAATTATATGCCGGTCAAGGGCGACGTGGTTTTTTGGACGTTTGGGGGCCGGATTTACACCGGCTCCCATGTCGCAATCGTATGGGGTGGCGTCACTGGCGATAATATCGATGTCTTGACGCAAAACCCTACTCCGGCTGTCCATCAAACCTTGCCACTGCTAAAAGGTTCGCAGTTGCTCGGCTACCTGCATCCCAAAGTTTTGCAGCCGGGCGGTACGACGCCGGATAATCCGAACGGAGGCAATCCCACGGGTGGGGATAATCAAGGTTCGGGCGTGTCGGGCGGTTCGTCCGCATGGATACAGCAGCAGGGCGATAATTTGATATATCATTACGGTTCGCGTAGTGGCGGCATGTCGGCGTTGTTCGTCAAGACGACCGCGCAGAATTGGATATATCGCGGCGCGTCTGGTACGGGTGCGCCGGATGGGGACGGCGGGCAATCGTCTCCCAGTGTAGGTGACGGCGAGTCAAGTTATGCGCTTTATGTGGTGGGCACGGTTGAATCATCGTTGCAATGGGATGCGGTGGAGCCTAATCGCCAAGGCATTGGCATTGCGCAATGGAGTTTCGGACGCCGCCTGCAAGTGCTGAACGCGATGAAAACGGCTGACGCTGACGGATATGGGACGTTCGCTACCGCCGCGCCGGACATTGCCGCGCTTATGGAGTCGGGCGGCACGTTGACAGGGCGATGACCGGCAGCGAGGTTGCTGCGTTCAGACGTGGGCGCGACGCACTCAATCTCATGCGGGGCAACGCGCTCAGTTCGCCACGGATTACGAGGGGTATCCGCAAAAATATGACGACGCGAAGATGCAAATACTGTGGACTTGCGCGTACCATCAATCTCCCGCAGGCGCGTGGAACGTGCCGACCGCGACCACGCTTGCGGGATTGCGTGACAACATTCTGGCCACGTCGCCGTTCGGGCCATATGGCACGCGATATCAGACCGCCTATAGCCTGCTGAACGTCTGGGATGGGAAGAGTGCACCGCCAAACTTTTAATAAGCGTGCTATACTGGACTCATGAGCGACATCAACGTGCTTAATGAGAATGATTATTATGACTATGGTAGGGTATTGTCCTATCATAGTCCTTGGATGTTCGTAATCGGAGCACGCGGCCTCGGTAAAACCTATGGCGCTAAAAAATTGGTTATCGGTGACTGGATTAAGAAACGATGGCAATTCATCTATTTGCGGCGTACCGCCGAGGAACAGAAGAATAAGGGCACGTGGTTTGCGGACATTGCGGAGCAATACCCGGAATTAGAGTTTCGCGTATCGGGGAATCAGGCCGAATGTCACTGG
>ADJT01007371.1_pt1 | contig 15910 bp, 9 predicted proteins | sample 268108 | NCBI WGS metagenome assembly ADJT01 (sample SAMN00007487, study PRJNA43253) | human gut metagenome | isolation source: feces sample TS29
CCAAACCCGGTAAACTGCTCGATCATTTCCACATTGCTCATCTTTTTGATGGTTTTGTAGTAACAGTCCCGCAAAAAGTACATGACAGGGTTTTCCTGGCTGGTGGTCTTTTTGCCGATTACAATTTTGTAGCCTTTTTCCCATTCAGCCACAAACTTTGGAATCATCTCCACCGGGTCCTGGAAGTCCGCGCAGATGGTAATGGTGCAGTCCCCTGTGGTATGGATCATACCGTAATAGGGGCTGTTGAACTGACCAAAGTTCTTGCTGTTAAAAATGGCTTTGACCTTGGGGTCCTGCGCGCAGATGTCCGTAATGATCCGGCGGGTACGATCCTGGCTTTTATTATCAATAAAAAGGATCTCATAGTCATAATCCGGGCAGTCCTTCCGAATCTCATCCCGCACCGCCTCATAGATGGGGCGGGCGTTCTCCTCCTCGTTATAGGTAGGGATCATAACAGAGATGACTTTTTTCTTCTCGCTCATGCAGGTTTCATTCCTTTAAGTTTAGTCTTTGGCCCACTGCCGCAATAGCCGGGCAGACCCTTATCACTATACACTATTTTGCAAAATAGGTAAAGAACAATTTATTTTCGCAGTTTTGCGTTTCAAAGTTCAGGCTTACAGGGCGGTCCGCCAGGGTGTAGGGCTCCTCGTTTTCCAGGCAGAAAGTTCCCTCTTTGGCAATGTGGCAGATGCCGCGGTAAATTTCCATGGCCGGGGTGCAGGCACCGATCAGCAGCGTTGCCGCCAGCAGAATGGTCACGGCATGCTGTGCAAGCGTACCGTCCCGCCATTTGGTGCCCACCAAGGCGATAAAGTACCGGGCACAGAGGGTCATCAGGATAAAGATAGCCGGGATGGACACCCGCATGCAGAAATCGCACCCCTGTCCCACCTTAAAGAACGGAATGATGAAGAGCGACACGGCGCAGGTATAAAACAGCCAGCTGCAGCGGTTCTGCCGCCAGAGCATCAGCAGATAGATGCCGGCATCCAGCAGGTAAAATACCAGCATGCCTTTTTGCAGGCTGGTCAGAACGTTTTGGCCAAAAGTCTGCTGCGCTGCCTGGTTCCCGGCGACAGTTTCGCCCAGAACGCTGTAGCCAAAGGCGTTATTGGCCAAAAAATAACTGGCCGTAATGCTGAGCACCACAACCAGCACCAGCACATTGGCCGGGGAGAACGCCGATTGCAGCACGCCTTTTTGACGCTGTGCCAGCAGAACAATGCCGCGCACCACCATAAAAATAACCAGCCCCACAAATGGGAAGGGGCCGCACATCAGGCAGGCCGTGCCCAGCAGCAGGTAGTTGCGGCAGTCTTTCTCCTGCAAAAAGCAGACGGTTGCCAGCCATGCCCCCACTGTCTGGTTGAACACCCAGAACAGGCAGGTCGTCAAGGAGCTGAACTGGAAATCATTCGTCCACCATTCCAGGTGCATAGCGTCATAGGCCAGCAGGTCCGGCAGTCGGCTGCTGTACAGCGCGCCCAGAATATCCATGCCGCTGAAGAAAATCAAAAACAGCAGGCCGATCCCCTGCTTTTTGCCGGTATCGGCACGCAGGTAGACCAACAAATTCAGCGCCGCCAGATAGGTGCCCAGCGCCGTCCACCCCCAAAGGGCCATACGGGCGAACATCCAGGCGGCATCCAGCCCAAACAGGGCGTATACCGGTTTGGTCAGCGCCGCCGGGACCAGCCAGTGCCCGATATAATACACCAGCGCCGTATCCTTTTGCGGGTAATACACCGGCCAGCTGTTTGTGATCAGATCCCGGTAAATGGCGTTGCGGTAGCCCCAGTCCGAGTTCTGGTAAAAAAAGCCCGTCTGACCGCCCAGGTAGCCCCACAACAGCATCAGGGCAAACAGCAGCACCAGCTTTGGCACCGAAAGCGTAATGCCCTGCTCTTCTTGCCCCACTTGCTTAACCTGCGGCGTTTTGCACACGGCATACCACCAGGCAAAGGCCAGCACGGCCAGGCCAGCAACGGCAAACGGCGCGCGGAGATACCCCGCAAAAAACACCGCCAGCGGCGCGGTGAGATAGGATAAGGCAAACGGCTTTAACTTTTGGTAGGTCAACTGCATAAATACTGTCTGGCTCCTGTTCGTCCATGCGGGTCCTGCCCGCACGGACGGGGTTATTCCTTAGGCAACACCGCACAATTCCCGCCTTGCGGCGAATTATGCGGTATTGCCCTTATTGGCTTAATTGGTTTGCTTTTGCGTTTTTGCCCACGCAATGGTGGCGCGGATGCCATCGGCAAAGGCGGTGCGCGGCGCAAAGCCGGTATCCGCCGCAAGCTGGGTGATATCCGCCTGCAAAAACATGACCTGCTGCGGCCCGTAAGGGATTTTGCCCAGGCCAAGCGGCAGGGCCAGGTCGATGGCATCACGCAGGGTCTCAATATATTCCCGCAGGGGGCGGGCGGTGCCGCTGCCCACCGGGTACACGGCACCGCTGCGGCCATGGCAGGCCATGCGGTACAGTGCATCCGCAGCATCGGCAGAGTAAAGATAATCCCACTTCTGCTCCCCTGCCGTCAGGTCCGGGCACTGCCCGGCCAACAGTTTTTGGATGGTGGCGGAGATCATCGTGTTGGGGCCGTCATGCGGGCCGTAAACCGAAAGGATACGCGCCCACACATGATCCATGCCCAGGGCGGCGGCCTCGGTACGGCTCATCTGGCCTGCACACAGCTTGGCCATGCCGTACCCGTTTTCGGGGTTTGTGGGGGTATCGGCCCGCAGAACACCGTCCACACGGCCATACTCTGCCTGGCTGCCGGTACCAACAAACACACGGCAGCCCATTGCCGCCGCGGTGCGCACGGCATCAATGGTATAGCGGATATTCTCAATCTGAGCCGGCATATCATTGCGGCCCGCGCCAATGGTGTGCGCCCACGCCAGGTGGAAAAAGGCATCCGCCTGCATGGGCAGCCCGGCTGCGGCCATGCACTGCGGCAAATCCGCCAGGTTGGCGGCATCGCAGGCAACTACATACAGGTTTGCATCCTTGGGCAGCGCTACGGCCCGCGGGCTGCCGGGGCGGCAGACCGCCACCACGGTGCAGCCAGCCTGCAACAACCGGCTGCACAATGCTGTGCCCACGGCCCCGGTGGGGCCGGTTACGATTACGGTTTGTATCTGCCTTTCGATTTTTTCCATTTTCAACACCTTATTTGTTTTTCGCAATGATCTCTGTGCAAAAAGCATGCCAGCTTTTTTTCATTTGCCTGTCTATAATTTTCCCTACATAATAGACAATTCCTGCCGCTATTGCACAGCAGGCAAAAGAAAGAACCAGCCTTTGCAGTTCGGTCACTTCTACGCTGTACATTGCCAGTATATTCGGCAAAAATTGTACGCAATACAAATGACTCAAGAAAACTGGCATGGTTGCTTTCCCCAAAAATCTGACAAAGCCGTTGTCAAATTTTCCGTAGAAAAGCGATTTTCCGCTTGCCGTAATGGTAAATGCCGCACCCAACGCCAAAACCACAATGCCATCCAGCATAGCACGTGTCTCATTCATTGACCATATATGGTAAAGTACCCACGCATACCCAGCCAATTCCACGGCTGTCATCATCGCGGCCATCTTTTTCCCTACATCAATTTTTTTCAGAGTTGATGCAGCCCTGTTTGCTACTACCCCTCCCAGAATTCCTGCAAAGGCACGCAGCATTCCGGTATTAACCCAGCCAAACAGAAGTGTACATGGGGCATCCAGTGAACCACAGTTCTGCAGGATCACGCCCAGTATCAGCAGGATTGCTGCCGGGGTCGCCTGCACAGTCAAGCCATAATGCCTGCGCAGCAGCGGATACAGCACCCAGACCGCAAAAGTCATTGCGGAAAGATACCATAGCACCCCTGTTGTGGAGGCTACAGAAAACCCAAAGTTCTGTAAATACAGGAAATCTGCCGGAATCAGCTGTAAATTCAACAGAATTGTAGCGCTGTCCCACTGTTGTGCATAGGCACGCACTATAAACCCCAAAACGGTTGCCACAAGAAAGTATGGAAATATCAAACGATAACGCTTGAGCACATCCCATGTCGCTTCTTTCATGGCATTTTCTAGCGAAGGGCAGGTTGTTTCTCTTGCGTTTAACCGGCATATCTTTTCGGCAAGAAAATACCCTGTTACGATAAAAAAGAATTCAACGCCGATATATCCCCTGCGCACGTACCACGCATGGAACAATACCACCCCCACGCAAAATACAAACCGCAGCAATTCAATATTGCCATTCCGCGCTTTTTTCATTTTTTATTTTCTTACCCTTCCGGCACCAAGGGGATAAACATCTGCTTTTCCAGCTCTTCCCGCGGCAGGAACGGTGCCAGGTCCTCCAGCGGCGGGCTGACCAGTGTGCCGTCCGGCAGGCGCTTGGTGGCGCTCTTCGGCTCCCAGACCTGCTGGGTATCGGTAAAGATCTCGCAGAAAGTCGGGCCTTCTGCGGCAAGGGCGGCATCCACCACCTGTTTCATCTCAGCGTTGGAATGTGCGCAGGAATACGGGTAGCCGAACGCTTCGGCAATTTTGCGGAACTCCGGGAAGGACAGATCCCCGCTCTCCGGCCCAATGCCGATCTTGCAATGGTCTTTGAACAGGTTGTTCTGGGTCAGGCGGATGGAGTGGTAGCCGTTATTGTTGATGAGGAAAATCTTGATCGGCAGCTTATTTGTCAGGATGGTCTGCAATTCCTGCAGGTTCATCATGATAGAGCCATCGCCTTCCAGGCAGATGGTGGTACGGCGGCCGCCTGCAATGCAAGTGCCAATGGCGGCGGGCAGGCCGTAACCCATGCTGGCAATGGCGCTGTTGTTGGCCATGCGGCTGCCTTTTTGGATGACATACGCCTGATTGCCCACCACGCAGCAGGCGCCGTTGGAAACTGCGGTCAGGCTGTTTTCCGGCAGGCGGGAACTGAGGTAGCGCACAAAGGCGTACACATTGGCGGTGGTGCCGTTTTCTTCCCACTGGCGCGGCAGCACGGCGGGGTAATCTTTTTTCCATCGCTGGCAGGTTGCCAGCCAGTCCGCTGCCTGGCTGACAGGGGTCAGCGGCGCTGCGGCGGCATCCAGCTTTTGCAGAAAGTCCTTGGCATCCGCCCACACGGGGTGCTCCACATGCAGGGTGTGCTTTTTCATCTCGGCGCGGTCAATATCCACCATGATGACTTCCGCCGCGCGGGCCCAGGTTTTCCAGTTATAGCCCACCTGGCGGATGGAAATGCGGGTGCCCACAGCCAGAATCAGGTCTGCGTTCTGGATGGCCCAGTTGCCGGGGCGGTCGCCCATATTGCCGGCACGACCGCAGTAAAGCGGGTTTTCGTCCTCGATCAGGTCCACGGCGTTCCAGTAGGTCACAATGGGGATGTTCAGCTTTTCCGCCACGGCGCGGAACGCTGCGTACCCGCCGGAAAGCCGGATGCCGTACCCGGCGTGGAACACCGGGCGCTTGGCATTGCGGATCTTTTCCAGCACCATCTGCACGGTGGCATCGTCCACCGGGGGCGGCAGCCGGGCATCGTCCTGCGCCGGGTCATAGCCGGGCAGGCTGTCGGTTTCAATGTAGCCGCCCTGATAGTTGACCGGGATATCGATCCACACCGGGCCGGGGCGGCCGGTGGTTGCCAGGTGCCAGGCTTTTTCCAGCACATAGCGGATCTGGTTCGGGTCTTCCAGCATGGTGGCGTATTTGGTCATGGGGGCAACAGATTTGGTGATATCGTATTCCTGGTCGCCCACCGCGCGCAGGGGCAGGCCATCGGTAAACTGCGCGGCATAGCGGGCCGTGGTATCGTACCGAACCTGGCCGGAGATTACAAACATAGGGATAGAATCCAGCCAGCCGCCCACCACACCGGTCAGGGCGTTGGTGCCGCCGGGGCCGGTGGTAACGCACAGGGCGGCAATTTTGTTATCAATGCGGGCGTATGCTTCCGCCGCAATGGCGCTTGCCTGCTCGTGATGGTTATAGGTAACATGCAGCGCCGGGTGGTGGCCCAGTGCATCATTCAGATGCATGGCGCCGCCGCCCACCACGCTGAACACATCCGTAACGCCATGCGCCGCAAGAAAATCGGCCACATAATCGGCCAGACGCTGTTTCATTGAGGGGCCTCCTTTTATTTAATCCGTTCAAGCTGCGGCTGAACCATTACAAAATACAAAGTTCTGGAATCCTGCGGGGCATCGACCCGCTTGCCGCTGTAGCTAATATCGATTGTACTTTCACCAAAAGGAATATCCACGGTATAGCGGATTTTCATGTTTTCCTGGCTGACCACAAAGGTCTGGCTACTGTCACCGAAGGTAATGGTAATGCTGGGGCGGTCAGAAATATCAAAGAAATAATCCCCCACTGTAAAGGTAAAGGTGTACCTTTCCGTATTCAGCTGCGGGTTTACCAGTTTGATCTCCGCACTTTTCTTGCACCAGTAAAACGGCAGCTCTTTGTTGGAGTTTTCAGGAGTATAATATTCTGTGTTATAAATGCCATTCCCCAGCTGCATGGTAATAGACGGCGCATTATACAGCACCCACACGCCATAGAAAACGGCAAGGGAAACTGCCAATGCCCCCAGTGAAGCGCCGAAAGTAACCAGCATGCTGCGTGCAGCTTTTTTATCTAGTTTTGATTGTTCAGGCTTTTTGGTTTTCAGCGCTGCCAACACACAATTTACTGCCTGTACAACGCCCCAGATGATAGCTGTCAGTATTGCCAACTGTACAATGGTGTTGCGAATATAAGAGTTACGCTCTTCAAAGATTGGAAGCGGCAGATTAAATACCATCAAAACCGCAAAAGGCAATATATTTTGACGTGTCATCACCTTTTCCTGTGCAAGAAAATACGCCAGCGGAATCAGCGCCATGCAGTAAATATAGTTGCCCTGGCTTTGGTACATCATAGCCACGGTAATCAGCAGCAACGCCTGCCATTCCTGGCGGCAGAGCAGAGCACACACAACCAGTACCGCCGCCACAGCAAAGGCTGCTGCAAAAAAAGATGCCGTTGCATTGCTGGTTCCGGCAATCAGGTCCACCAGATGCGCCCCATGTGCGAACATGCTGTTGATGCCATTGCCTGCCCAAGGTGTTTTACTTTTACTTCCAAAAGAGAACAAAATCTTCAGCCAAAGCTGCAAGCCGTACACGCCCTCCTGGAAGGCAAACACCGGGAGCACCAACGCTGCAATGCCATAAAACACCGTGCGGATTGCTGCTTTGAAATCCCGGTTTCTTAAAAGCATAACACCTAAGAATGCGGGATAAATTTTAAGTCCGGCTGCTACTGCCAGTGCAACCAATGCCAGTTCCCGCACCCATGCGCGCTTTGAACGGTGATACATGACGAAAAAAAGCGAAAGCCCCGCCGCCAGCAAAATAATATTGCCGCGGTCTACCGCATTAAGCACACCAAAGCTGAACAAGGCAAAAAACGTACTGGCCCTGGCCCACTGGGCATTTTGCATCACGTCACGGAGCAAAACCGCCAGCACCACAAAAAAGACGTATAGCAAAAAGCACGACTGTGTTGTACGTAAATCAGTTTCTGTGCCGCGCATGGCAACTGACGCCTCAAAGTCATAGGTCCAGTTATCAGATACCGAAGCAGGCACCAGTAAAAACAGGGCATAAAAGAACAAATTTGCCAAGGGCGGATACAGTGTGTCAAACACCGCATACGGCTGGCGTCCACGAACATATTCAATGCTATGGAAAAAATCCATGCCGGCATCCAGTGTATCATGGTATAAAAAGTACGAAAGAAAATCGCCATGGGTAACATACAGCGTTACCATAACCACAATGGCACACACTGCGCTGAGTACACAGTACAGCTTGGCCGTTTTTTTCCAGAACGGATTGTTCCCTCTTCCTTTTTTACCAAAAAGGCCTTTTCCCCGTTTCGTGTTATTCTCTTTCAGCACGCGCTGGCTGTTGCATTCATTCTGGCCATAATTCAGTTCCAGCTGCACCGATTTGTTATCTTCCAGCAACAGCTGATCTAATCCAATGCTGATACCAGATTTATTCTCGCTATTTGTTGTCATGTTGTCCATACACAGCCTTGCCCTATTTCTGTTCCCGGTTATGTATCAGATATTCCCTGGTTTCCCATATTTTTTACCGATATATTTTGCAGTCTTATTTTCAACAATAAAGCACCGCCAACCAACCTCGTTGAGTCGGATGATGGTTAGGGATCCCGATACCGCACTTTTCCGTGCCGGATAAGCTCCACATCGTTGACGGGAAACATTTTGTCGTTTATCTTTCCTTAAATGTCCACAACTTGTTGATGATAAAATTCAGCGGAATCGTGACCAGCAAATTTACAATCGGCGCAATCGTTTTGCTGACGCTGAAGAACGTAACCTCTATCCAAAGCAAAACATTAGAAAGGATCGACGTGCCGCCGTAGCTGACATATGTTTTTCCAAGGCGTTTCAGTTTACTGCGCCAATCGTTTGCATTCCCGGTAAACACAAACTTATCGTTCCAAAAAAAGGCATTGGCAATGCTCAGAATTGTTCCCAGAACGCTGCCTACCATATACAGGTCCGGGCTGATCCACAAAAAGATATAATACACCGCCATCGATACCGCCGTGTTGCTTACGCCAACAAGGCCAAACTTGATAAACTGTGCAAGCAGCGCAACAAATTCCTCTTTGCTTTTTGCTCCCAACAGTGCCAACATTTTTTGCATGGATCCCGTTCCTTTATTATTCTTTATAAGCAATCAAAAAGCAAAGCCTGTATTGATAATTTACCGCAGTGCAGCAGCCATTTTTTCTTATCAGCACGGCTTTGCTTTTTCTTATTGATTCATCTTATCAGCGCTTTTTACTGGTTCACCGCTTCAATAATGATCTTTGCCATATAGTCGATCATCTCATCGGTCATGCCGGGGTACACGCCGACCCAGAAGGTGTTGTTCATGATAAAGTCGGTGTTGGTCAGCTCCCCTGCCACGCGGTAGGCGTCGGTGCCGCGGATCTGGTCAAAGCAGGGGTGCTTGATCAGGTTGCCGCTGAACAACAGGCGGGTCTGGACATTGTGGTCCTCAATATAGCGGGTCACGGCGTTGCGGTCCAGGCCGGATTCCGGCTTGACCGAAATCAGGAAGCCGAACCAGGACGGGCGGCTGTTGGCGGCCGGTTCCGGCAGGATCAGCTTATCGGCGGCCGGTTCCAGGGCTGCGCACAGGCGGTCCCAGTTATGGCGGCGGCGCTCGATAAAGCTGGGGAACTTTTTCAGCTGTTCGCAGCCGATGGCGGCCTGCATATCGGTCACTTTCAGGTTATAGCCAAAGTGGCTGTAAACGTACTTGTGGTCATAGCCTGCGGGCAGTTCGCCATACTGACCGTCAAAGCGGTGGCCGCAGAAGTTATCATGGCCGGACGGGCAGATGCAGTCGCGGCCCCAGTCGCGGTAGCTCTTGATCAGGCGGTTCAGCAGCGGGCTGTTTGTATACACGCAGCCGCCCTCGCCCATCGTCATGTGGTGCGGCGGGTAGAAGCTGGAGGTGCCGATATCGCCCCAGGTTCCGGTAAAGCGGGTTTCGCCGTTGATGGTGTACTGGGTGCCCAGGGCATCGCAGTTATCCTCCACCAGCCAGAGGTTATGGGCATCGCAGAAGGCTTTGACGGCGGACAGATCAAACGGGTTGCCCAGGGTATGGGCGATCATGACCGCCTTGGTCTTGGGGGAAAGAGCGGCTTCCAGCTTGGTCACATCAATGTTGTACTGCGGCACGGTCACATCCACAAACACCGGCACAGCGCCATACTGCAGCGCCGGGGTGACAGTGGTGGGGAACCCGCATGCCACAGTGATGACCTCATCGCCCTTTTTGATCTGGCGGTCGCCCAGTTCCGGGGCGGTGAGCGCCATAAAGGCAATCAGGTTGGCGGAGGAGCCGGAGTTGACCAGGTTGGCGAACTTTACGCCGATCCACTTGGCAAACTCTTTTTCAAATTCATCCGCAAAGCGGCCGGTGGTCAGCCAGAAATCCAGCGTTGCATCGGTCAGGGCGCACATTTCTTTTTCATCAAACACGCGGGATGCATAAGTAACGCGGTCGCCGGGCTTGAAATCCGTCTTTTTCTCCTTAAAGTCATGGTAATATTCTGCCACCAGCGCCTTGATCTGCTCGCGGGCTTCGGCCTCATTGCTCCAATTTGCCATCGTCTGCTCCCTTACTCACTCAAAAATTCCTTGATCTCTTTGTCCATCTCCGCCGGGATATCCCCGCCGGAAAGCCATACCTTGCTGAACGCAACGGTCTTTTGCATACATTCCGCCATATGCCAGCGCGGTTTCCAGCCGAAGGTGGATTTCAATTTGCTGCAATCCAGCTTCAAAAAGTTTGCTTCATGCGGGGCGTTTGCCTCAGCGCGGTTTTCCCATGCAGCACCATCGCCCCACGCCTGGCAGAACAGGTCTACCAGGGTGCCGGTCGTCACACAGTCGCAGTCATCCGGGCCGACATTATAATAGCCGGCGTACCGGTTATCCTCATACTGGCGCTGGGCGATCAGCAGGTACACCGCCAGCGGTTCCAGCACATGCTGGTATGGGCGGGTGGAATACGGGTTGCGCACACCGATGCTCTCCCCTTTTGCCATCGCGCGCACGCAGTCTGGGATGATGCGGTCATTGGCAAAATCGCCGCCGCCAATCACATTACCTGCGCGGGCAGTGGAGATGGCCACGCTGCCATCCGCAAAAAAGCTGTTTTTATAGCTGTGGGTCACCAGCTCCGAGCAGCTTTTGCTGTTGGAGTAGGGGTCGAAGCCGTCCAACGGTTCGTTTTCGCGGTAGCCCCAGCACCATTCATTATTCTGGTACACCTTATCCGTTGTTACGTTCAGCACAGAGCGCGGTGGGGTTTGGGCGGTACGCACACATTCCAACAGGTTCACGGTGCCCATCACATTGGTTTCATAGGTATAGCGCGGGTCCTTGTAGCTGTCCCGCACAATGGGCTGGGCCGCCAGGTGCAGCACAATTTCCGGCCGAGCGGCATCAAAGGCCGCTTTCAGGCTGGCAAAATCGCGGATGTCGCCGATCACGCTGGTCATTTTGCCTTCCAACCCAGCCAGGGTGAACAGATTGGGGGTTGTGGGCGGCTGCAAACTGTAGCCCGTTACCACTGCACCGGCACCCACCAGCATGCGGCAGATCCAGCTGCCTTTAAAACCGGTATGCCCGGTTACAAACACGCGTTTGCCGCGGTAAAATTCCAAGTTCATTGTTGGTTCCACACTTCCCAGGGCGCACAGCCGGACGCCCACATTTTTTCCAGCATACTTTTTTCGCGCTCGGTATCCATGCACTGCCAGAATCCGCGGTGCACATAGCTCATCAGCTGGCCTTTGGCTGCCAGCTCGCGCAGCGGGGCCTGCTCAAAAATGGTATCATCACCGCTGATGGTATCAAACACTTCCGGTTCCAGCACCATATAGCCCGCGTTGATGATAGCCCCATCGTTGACGCTTTTTTCACGGAACGCCTGAACCGAATTGTCCTGGCCGATATCCAGCACACCTTTCTGCTGTTCCTGCACCACGGCGGTCAGGGTGGCCAGCTTGCCATGCTGCTTATGGAACTTGACCAGTTCGGCAATGTTCACATCGCAGACGCCATCACCATAGGTCATCATAAAGGTTTCGTTGCCGATATATTTCTGCACCCGCTTGATGCGGCCACCCGTCATCGTGTTCAGGCCGGTATCCACCACCGTCACGCGCCACGGCTCGGCGTGCTGGTCATGCACGATCATCTCGTTGCCCTGGGTGAAGTCAAAGGTCACATCGCTGGTATGCAGGAAATAATCCGCAAACCACTCCTTGATCATATGCTGCTTGTACCCGGCGCAGATCACAAAATCATTGAAGCCATAATAAGAATACTCTTTCATGATATGCCACAAAATAGGCATACCGCCGATTTCGATCATCGGTTTCGGCTTGAACTTACTTTCTTCCGAAATGCGCGTGTCATAGCCGCCGGCAAGAATTACAACTTTCATATTTTTCACTCCCGTAAGCCTGCAGCGGAACCCTGCTTGCAGTCCCGCAAAAACTGTCCGTCCCACCAGCATTTCAACCGCCGGACAGTTTGGTACACACCCAGCCTATTTTTTATTACTATGATAGTATATCATTTTCACGTATTCAGTGCAACCGTTCCAGGAAACTTATCACACCTAGTAGGCTTGCTTTTTATTCCGCATTTTGCTCTTTGTTATCACATTTTAATGCCGCTTTTGTTGCCGCTGTGCAAACAGTATTCTTTACGTTTTTTCGTGCGTATTTTGTCCCTGCCAGGCGGCCCACTTTACATTAGTAGGCAAAACAGGTATAATAGTTTAGTTAATCTGTGATATTGTGCCATTTTGCCATATTGCGGGTGCAGGCGGTCTTATTTTATCCTTGCTGCCTGTGGATTTTTTGCGGCACGCCGCGCGTTGTGCGGTACCGCTCCTATTAGGTCTGGAGGTTGCGCTCATGGGGCTGCAAAGCCTGCAATACTGTGCATTTTTGGTGGTTGTGGCTGCCGTTTACCTGCATTTGCCGGTGCGCATGCAGCCGGTGTTTCTGCTGGGAGCTTCGTGGGTGTTTTATGCGCTGGCCATGCCGGCCATGCTGCCGGTCACCATTGCACTGGCGGTGTTCACCTACCTGTGCGGCCGCGGCCTTGCCTGGCGGGACGGCGCACACAAAACCGCTTTTTTGCGCCTTGGCGTGATCGGTATGCTGGGCATTCTGGCCTTTTTTAAGTATAACGGCCTGTTGGGCGGGGTGCTGCACGGCTGGCGCGCGGTAGCCATGCCGCTGGGCATCAGCTTTACCAGTTTTGCCGCAATCGCCTACCTGATCGACGCCACCCGCGGCGACTGCGAGGTGGAAACCAGCTTTATCCGGCTGGCGCTGTTCCTCAACTTTTTTGCCACCGTCACCCAGGGGCCCATCTGCCGTGCCGGTGCGCTACTGCCACAGTTGAGCGCCGAGCACCGCTTTGATGCCGCCCGCACGGTGCGCGCTTTGCGGCTATATGCGCTGGGGCTGTTCAAATACATTGCCGTGGCGGATGTGCTGAACATGGTGGTGGATACGGTTTTCCCCCACTATGCGGATTACAGCGCCCCCATGCTGATTTTGACCGCGGTGATGTACACTTTTTATCTGTATTTCAGCTTTTCCGGCTATTCCGAGATTTCCCGTGCCACCGGCCTTGTGCTGGGGCTGGACCTGCCGGAAAACTTTAAGACCCCGTTTTACGCCACCAACTTTTCCGGCTTCTGGAGCCGCTGGCACATCTCGTTTTCTTCCTGGCTGCAGGATTATCTCTTTATGCCGCTGGCCTGGGCAGATCTTGGCTGCTTTGGCCGCCTGCCCACCGAGCTGTGCGTGTTCTGCGTGTTCTTTGCTTCCGGCTTCTGGCACGGCAGCACCGCGCCATTCATCATCTGGGGTTTGCTGCAGGCGGTTTACCGCGTGGGCGAAGAGCTGCTGCACCGCCGCTTTGGCAAACCCAAAAAGCGCGGCACCCCGGCCCGTGTGCTGTGGGGCAAGCGGGTTGTGGTGTTTGTTTTGTGGACCATCAGCATGGTGTTCTTCCGCGTGGGGTCCGGCAACCTTTCCGGCATGGCCGAAAACCTGGGCGTTGGCGATGCTTTCGTCTACCTGGGCCGCTGCCTGATGAACAGCTGGTCCCCCGCCCGCTTTGCCGGGGAGCTGTACAGTACAGCGTATACCGGCTTTTACGCCAATACCATTATGGTAGCGGCTTATTGGGCGTTCGCTGCGCTGGCGCTGGCGCTTGGCATCTGGCTGGATCACCGGCGCAATTTTGCCTGCAAAAACAAACCGGCTGAGGTTGCCCTGGCAAGCGCCAAGCACCGCAATGCGCTGTATGTTGTTTTGATCGTTTTTATCCTGGTGGGGTACATCATGCAGAGCGGCGGCTTTAATGCCAACGCGTTCGGCCCCTATGCAGGGTTTTAATCTTATGGAAAAAAGGAGATTTCCGGCGTGAAGCATATCATCAAAAAATTGGCGCTGCTGTTCGTGCCGGTCTATCTGTGGTTTGCCTTTTTTGTGGCGTTTGAGCCAAACAATTATTTTGGCATCAAAAAAGCAGCCTCTTCCAGCCAGCCGGTGGCCCGTGTGCGCGCCTATGAGCAGAGCCCCGGCACCAACCTGATCATTGGGGACAGCCGCCTGGCCCACTTTGATATGGACCTTGTGGATTCCCTGACCGGGCAAAGCTGGCAGAACCTGGCCTTTGGCGGTGCTTCCCTGAAGGAATGTGTGGACCTTGCCAACTATGTGCTGGATTCCGGCAACCAGGTGGACCGCATTCTGTTCGAGCTTTCGTTCTACACCTTAAACAGCAGCTATAACACCGACCGTTTTTCGGCGCTGGAAGCTACCCTGCGCAACCCGCTGGCCTACTGTCTGAACCTGGAATACAACGTGAACGCCCTGACCGTGTTTATGGACACCGTAAAGGGCACGCCGGATACCATTGAATCCGGCGACTGGACCGCGGCGGATTACCTGGATGATGCCGGGAACACGATTCCGCTGCACAAAAAGCTGTATGAGTACCCGGCGCTGATCACCACCCGCTGCCAGAACTGGACACTGAACGAAACCGAGCTGGCGGAGTTTTTGGCTATGGCCCAGCGCTGCGCAGACCGCGGCGTGGAGCTGACCATTGTGCTGCCCCCCATGGCCGCCAATGTGCGCACCGAGGTATGCGATGCCTTTGGCATTACCGCCGTGATGCAGGACGAAGTTCTGCCGCTGTTGGAAAAGCAGAATTTTACCGTGCTGAATTACGAATGGGGCACCAGCTGCATCACCGATGATGACACCCAGTTTTTTGACGGGTTCCACCTGGACGAAAAATACGGCCTGCCGGACTGGACAGCCGAACTGTTTGATGATATGCAGCGCTGATGCTGCCCCACCCCAAAAAGGAGGTTCCCTGTGGCACTGGACTTTTTGATTTTGTACGAACACACCGTTCGGGAATATGAGAGCGATCTTTTGCTCAAATTGGAGCTGGAGCGCCGCGGCTACACCGTGCGCATCCGCCAGCTGCTGGATGCCAAAGATCTGCGCCTGTTTGGCAAAGACAAGCCGGAAGTTCTGGTTGCCAGCTGCATGTATGACAACGAAGCCATCAACAGCCATGTGTACAACAACATTGGCAGATGCAACAAGATCGTCAACCTGCACTGGGAGCAGATGCTCTCCGACACGCAGGAGGAGGGCGATTGGTTCAACATGAACGGCAACGCCAAGCGCTGCGTGCAGACTTGCTGGGGCCAGCGCACTGCCCAGCGGTTACAGGCCCATGGCATGGATGCCAAGAACACCCCCGTGACCGGCGCTGTGATGATGGACTTTCTGCGGCCGGAGTTCAAGGGCTACTTTAAGGATAAGGAAACCCTGTGCAAGGAATTCGGCCTTGACCCCGCCAAACAGCTGCACCTGTACATTTCCAGCTTTGGCTATGCCAGCATGACCGACCAGGAAGTGGCCGAGCTTTCCAAAATGGCGGGAACGGATTTTTCCGGCTTTGCCCGCACCAACCGCGTTTCGATGGAAAAAACGCTGGCCTGGTTTGACCGCTACCTGGGTGACCACCCGGAGGTGGAACTGGTATACCGCCGCCACCCCAGCGAATGGAAATGCAAAGCCCTGGACGAGCTGGCCGCCAAACGCCCCAACTTCCATGTGATTTTTGCGGATTCCGTCAAGCAGTGGATTGTGGCTGCGGATTCCATCTCCATCTGGATGAGCACCGCTGTGGCCGAAGTATACATGGCGGGCAAAAGCTGCCATATCCTGCGCCCGGTG
>ADJT01007668.1_pt1 | contig 14796 bp, 14 predicted proteins | sample 268108 | NCBI WGS metagenome assembly ADJT01 (sample SAMN00007487, study PRJNA43253) | human gut metagenome | isolation source: feces sample TS29
AAATGGCACGCCACTCCGGGTCGTCGGTGTTCTCGGGCTCGTAGTTGGCGGTGTCCATGTAGTTCACGCCGCAGGCCAGGCAGGCATCCATGATGGTCAGATCCTGATAGGGCAGGGCGATGTTCATCACCAGATCGGGCTGGTAGCGCTTGATGAGGGCGATGACCTCATCCACATGGTCGGCATCCACCTGTGCGGTGGTGATCTTGGTGGTGGTCTTGGGGGCCAGCTCGGCGGCCAGCTTGTCGCACTTTGCCTTGGTGCGGCTGGCGATGCAGATCTCGGTGAACACCTCGGGGACCTGGCAGCACTTGTGGATGGCAACGGAGGCCACGCCGCCGCAGCCGATGATCAGAACTTTGCTCATATCGGTTACTCCTTTATCTGTAAAGTTGTCTTTTTACGGTCTGTCCTTATACTTGAAAGCCCGGCCAGCCCTTGTCCAGTGCGATCAGCAGCTCCCGCAGGACCTTGCAGGCTGTGGCCGTGGAAACGCCGGTGGTGTCCAGCGTGGGGGCCAGTTCGTTGAGGTCCGCACCCACGATGTTGGCCTTGGTCACGGTGCGGATGGCTTCCAGCAGCTGCAAAAAGCTCACGCCGCCGGCCTCCGGGGTGCCGGTGCCGGGGAAGCAGGAGGGGTCCAGGCAGTCGAGGTCAATGGTCAGGTAAACGGGTACCTTGCTGGCACAGAGCTGTTCAGTGAGCTGGGCAAGGCCCGTGAAATCGAACTTGTGCATCTCGGTGTGGGCAGCCGCGAACTCGAATTCGGTGCGGTCGCCGCTGCGGATGCAGAACTGGTGGATGCGCCCGTCGCCGATGAGGTCATGGCAGCGGCGCAGAACACAGGCGTGGCTGAGCTTTGCCCCCAGATAGTCGTCCCGCAGGTCGGCATGGGCATCAAAGTGGACGATGTGGAGGTCGGGGTACTTTTCCACCATGGCCCGCACGGCACCCAGCGTGACCAGATGCTCGCCGCCCAGCAGGAGCGGGAACTTGCCGTCGTGCAGGATCTCTGCCGCGCGGCTCTGGATGTCGGCCAGTGCGCTCTCGCTGGAGCCGAAGCAGAGCTCCAGATCGCCGCTGTCGAAGATGTCAAAATCGGTCAGGTCGGCGTTCTGGTAGGGGCTGTAAGTCTCCAGACCGTAGCTTTCGTGCCGGATGGCAGCCGGGCCGAACCGGGCCCCCGGGCGGTAGCTGGTGGTGGAATCGTAGGGGGCACCGTACAGCACGATGCTGGCGGCACGGTAGCTGCTGTCGCAGCCGATAAAGGTTTCAACGTTGGGGTAAAGCATCAGTGTTCCTCCACTTCCCGCAGCATCTCCTCCAGAAAAGCCGGCAGGTAGAATGCTCCGATATGCAGTTTGGTGGTGTAGTACCGGGTGCGCATGTTCAGGGCCTTCCAGGCGGTTGCATCCAGATCATCAATGGGGTGGTACTTCTTGCTGGCAAAGCCGAACAGCCAGTAGCCCGCTGCAAAAGTGGGGATGTGGGCCTGATACACCCGGCTGATGGGGAAGGTGGAAGCAATGCGTTGTGGCTGCGCTGCATGGCGTTGGCATCCTCGGCGTAGAAGGGGCTGCCCTGCTGATTGACCATGATGCCGTCCTCTTTCAGGGCGTTGAAGCAGCTGCCGTAGAACTCACGGGTGAACAGACCCTCGCTGGGGCCGAAGGGGTCAGAGGAGTCCACGATGATGAGGTCGTACTCCTCCTCGCACTGGCGGATGAACTTGAGGGCGTTCTCAAAATAGATGTGCACCCGGCGGTCATCCATCCGGCAGGCGTTGCCGGGCAGGTAGGCGCGGCAGGCCTCCACCACCTGGGGATCCATCTCCACCAGGTCGATGCGCTCCACCCGGTCGTAGCGGGTCAGCTCCCGCACCACGCCGCCGTCGCCTGCGCCGATGACAAGGATATCCTTTGCCTCCCGGTGCACGGCCATGGGTACATGGACGATCATCTCGTCGTAGATGAACTCGTCCCGCTCGGTCAGCATCACATTGCCGTCCAGTGTGAGCACCCGGCCAAACTCGGGCGTTTCAAAAATATCAATGCGCTGATAATCACTCTGCTTGGAGTAGAGCTGCTTGTTCACCCGGATGCTGTGCTTCACATCGGGGGTGTGAAATTCCGAAAACCAAAACTCCATCTGTTTTCCCTCCTTATGCCAGAACGTTCAGGTGCAAAATATCAGGGTCCTCGGGGCCGGTCATGCTGCAGCCCTTGGCCTTGGCGTACTCGATATAGTTCAGGATCTCCTTGGTGATGCGCTCGCCGGGGGCCAGAATGGGGATGCCCGGCGGGTAGCACATGACGAACTCGCTGCAGACCATGCCCTCGGTCTCCCGCAGGGGCAGGCTCTTTTTGGGGGCATAGAAGGCCTCCTGCGGGCTGGCAGCCACCACGGGGTCGATGTATTCCTGGCTCAGCAGGCCGGTGCCGTCGGTATGGTAGCGGCGCTTGATCTCGGCCAGAGCGCTGACCAGCCGCTCAATCTCCTGGGGGCGGTCGCCGATGGAGAGGTAGGCCAGGATGTTGCCGATATCGCCGAACTCGATCTGGATGTCGTACTCGTCCCGCAGGATGTCGTAGACCTCGATGCCGGCAAGGCCGATGTCCAGCGTGTGGACGCTGAGCTTGGTGGTGTCAAAGTCAAAGACAGAGTTGCCGTTGCACAGTTCCTTGCCAAAGGCGTAGTAGCCGCCCACGGCGTTGATCTCTTCCCGGGCGTACTCGGCCATATCCGCCACCTGATGGAACACCTGCCGCCCCCGCAGGGCGAGGTTGCGGCGGGAGATGTCCAGACTGGACATGAGCAGATAGCTGCCGGAGGTGGTCTGGGTCAGGTTGATGATCTGCCGCACATAGCCCTGATGCACATTGGGCCCGATGAGCAGCAGGCTGCTCTGGGTCAGGCTGCCGCCGCTCTTGTGCATGGAGACCGAGGCCATATCGGCCCCCGCTGCCATAGCGGAAACGGGCAGGCCGTTGCCAAAGTAGAAGTGGGTGCCGTGGGCCTCGTCGGCCAGGCAGAGCATCCCGGCCTCGTGGGCCATCTTCACGATGGCGCGCAGGTCGGAACAGATGCCGTAGTAGGTGGGGTTGTTCACCAGAACGGCCACGGCGTTGGGGTGCTCCTTGATGGCCTTGGCCACCTGCTCCCGCTTCATGCCCAGCGAGATGCCCAGCCGCTTGTCCACCTCGGGATTCACATAGACCGGGACCGCGCCGCAGAGCACCAGCGCGTTCAGCACACTGCGGTGCACGTTGCGGGGCAGGATGATCTCATCGCCCCGCTTGCAGGCTGTCAGCACCATGCTCTGCACAGAGCTGGTGGTGCCGCCCACCATTAAAAAGGCGTGGGCTGCGCCAAAGGCATCGGCGGCCAGCTCCTCGGCCTCCCGGATGACCGATACCGGGTGGCAGAGATTATCCAGCGGCTTCATGCTGTTCACGTCCACACCCACGCACTGCTGGCCCAGAAAGGCCGTCAGTTCCGGGTTGCCGCGGCCCCGCTTGTGGCCGGGTACATCAAAAGGTACCACACGCATCTGCCGGAACTGCTCCAGCGCCTCATAAATGGGCGCGCGGCGCTGATCCAGCCGGAACCGTGTACGGTTCTCACTCATCTTTTCTCCTCCGTCCCTGGTTCCGGCGCAGCAAAAAAGCGCAGGCCCACCACACTGGTGCAGACCTGCGCTTGAAAAAGCGTTCTGAACATGCAGACAAAGCCCCCGGTGACACTGGGGAAAACCTCCGCATGGTTCAAAAAGACGGGATGACGAGAGTCTATATAGCAATTACACTTTTACTACTCTTATTGACCGTTTCACAAGTCTGCGCACGTTCTGCGCAATTTCATGGCTGTAAAGGAACCAACTTATAAAATTTGAGCTTTCAACTCAATCAATAATGGCAGCTTGCGCCGCCGGTCGGCAGTGGACCCGGCTGTCCGTATGGCCTTAGCCCCGATGGGCGGTCCCAGGTAATTTGCTTTGAAAAGACTCTGACACGCTTTGTCTCTCAAAATCGATGATATCTTATCATGCTATGAGGGTGGTGTCAATACTTTTTGGGAAAATAAAGCGGAAAATGGGCAAGCGGTTCGCATTATGACAAGGACACTGTAAAGACATGGTAAAAGTGTGGCAAAACACTTTGCACAGACATGGCAAAACGCTTTTGCTTGACAAATGAAAGAAATTCTACTATACTGATTCTTACCGGTGCGCCATCGCCAAGCGGTAAGGCAGGGGACTTTGACTCCCCCATCGTAGGTTCGACTCCTGCTGGCGCAACTGAAAAAGAACCCGCAGGGGGCCTGGGGACAGGTTCCCTGCGGGTTTTATTTTTGTGAAAAGAGGGTGTTTGTGTGAACGAAGAGAATTCTCTGCTGACCGGGGCAGTGCGGCCCGCGCTGCTGCGGTACGCGCTGCCCATTATCCTGAGCATGGTGGCAACACAGTTTTACGCCGTGGCCGATACCATGATCATCGGCCTGCGGCTGGATGCCGATGCGCTGGCGGCAGTGTCCAACGCTTCCACGGTGCTGATGATCTTTTCTTATTCGTCTCCGGCGGCATGGAGCTGGGCGGCGGCCTGCTGGTGGCGGCGGGCAAGCCCACTGCCACAAAGCATGAGATGACAGAGCTGCTGTACAACCTGCTGTTTGTGGATGAGGTCATCGCCCTGTTGACCACGGCAGTGGGCTTTGTGACCCTGCCGGCCCTGCTGCGGCTGATCAACACGCCTGCGGAGATCCTGGATACCGCTGTGCTCTACGGGCGCATCTATCTGATGGGGCTGCCATTTCTGATGCCCTATGATCTGAGCAAGGAGTGTGTCATGGGCTGCGGCGATTCCAAAACGCCGCTCAAGGTCATTGTGGCGACCAGCGTGATGAACATTGTGCTTGACCTTGTTCTGGTGGGACCCTTCGGGGTGGCCGGTGCGGCGGCTGCCACAGCGGCGGCGCAGGTGGCAGGTGCGGTCTACATGGTGGCGTTTCTGCGCCGCACCCAGATGGACGCGGCCTTCTCGCCCCGGATGCTCAAGGCGCGCTATGCCAGGGATATCTTCCGGCTGTCGGCCCCCAACAGTGTCCAGCAGGCCAGCGGCACCATCATCACCACGGTCAAACAGGGGCTGCTGGGCGGCCTGGGTGTGGAAGCCATTGCAGGCTTCTCCTGCGCAGGCAAGCTGTCCAGCCTGCTGATGATGCCGGTGTTCGGCTTTGTGCAGTCCACAGTGTTCTTTATTGCGCAAAACACAGCCGCCCTTCAGCCGGGCCGTGTAAAAGAGGGCCTGCGGGAAGGGCGGCGGATCTTGTTGGTGTATTCGCTTGGGGTGGTGGCGGTCTGCATCGGCCTGCGGGGGCCGCTGCTCCGGCTCTTTACCACCGACCCGGCAGCGGCCAGCTACGGCTGCACCATGCTGGCCTTTGAGTCGGTGACCTACCTGTTTGTGGCACAGAAGCATCTGTTCGAGGCCCGCCTGCGCGGTGCCCAGAAGATGGGGCTGTATCTGGCCTCCAGCCTGGGGCAGATCGCCCTGAACCTGCTGGCCTGCGTGATCCTGGTGCCCCGCATCGGTTTTGCAGGCTTCTGGATGTCCAGCTGGATCAGCGCACCCATCGGAATGCTGCTGGCGGCGGCACTGGCGAACCTCTCAGGCACTTCGCACCAGCTCCCCTAATAGGGGGGGCTTGCCTCTCCTACCAGGAGAGGCGGCATCCCGCAGGGATGACGGAGAGGTTCAGCCGATCACCTCATACTGAAAATACTCGCACTTGACCTTGCTGCCCACCTCGATCTCGGGCGGCAGCAGGGCCAGCGCAACGGGATTCAGCTCGTCGCTTTCAATGTCGGTGCGGCGCAGGTTGACATAATCGCCGTCAAAGCTGACGACCTCGTAATACCAGGGGCCCATAGGATACCTTCTTTCATTTGAGCTTTTCTTTGAGCTGTCGCTTTTTGGAGCGGCGGCTTTTTTAATGCTTCCGTCTTTTCTTTTCGTCCCAGGCAAAGTACCCTGTGTAGAGCAGGAACACGGGCAGGGCGGCAAGGGTGACAGTCCGGCTCAGGCGGATGCCGTCCGGCTGATAGACAAAGTCGATGGTGACCGTTCCGGCGGGGCAGAGAACGGCCATCAGGCCCTCGTCCACCCGCAGGATCTCGGTCTCCTGCCCATCCACATAGGCCGTGAAGCCGTCATCGTAGGGCACGGAGAAGAACATCAGGTTGGTCCTGTCCAGCGTGGCTTCAGCGTGGAAGCCTGCGCTGGTCATCTCAAAGGCGGTGCAGGCAGAGGCCCGGCGGTCGGCGCAATCCTGAGTGTAGCGGGTATAGGTCAGGTCGTTGAGCTCTGCCGTGGGCAGGGGCGTGAGGTACTGCCCGTAGGCCACCGCATCCTCCTCAGTGAGCACCAGTGCCCGCATGAGCAGGTTGGAGCGGGTGGGGGTCACGGTGTCCTCGTACTGGGCCTCGGTGAGGTAGTAATCGTAGGTGAAGCCCATGGGAACGTAGTTCTGGTTCTCGTAGAGAACATAGCCGTCCAGGGTATCGTAATACGCCCAGCCCTGATCGGCCTCAGCGTGGAACTGCTTCTGATGCGCAAGCGTGGTCAGCAGGTATCTGACGCTGAGCAGGCCGCGCAGGGCGTAGTTGGAGAGCTCGGGCTGACTGCGCACATCCCGCTTGACCCCCAGTGCCGGATAGAAGCTGAGGATGCTGGGAGCGGCGGTGCTGCCGAAATACTGCAGGCAGCTCTTGTCCAGCCACAGGCCCAGATTGTCGTGGGTCTTGTAGGTGTCAATGCGCCAGTCCGCCCTCGGGCAGATCCTCCTTCAGGGCCAGCGCGTTGATGTACTGCTCCACAAGGTCACTGTCGGTGTTCCACTGGCCGAACTTGCCAATGCCGATGTGGACGATGCCGAACAGGCAGCTGAACGCCAGCACACCGGCCAGCAGGCGGCGGGCAAAGACCCTGCGCTGCTGCCAGCGCCTGCAGATGCAATGGTAGACGGCCAGCCCGCCCAGACCAAAGGCGAGCACTGCGCAGTACTGGCCCGGATTCTGCAGCACGCCCAGGCTCCACTCTTTGGTGGTGGCATCCTGCACGGGCACCAGTGCAAAGGCCAGCGTAGCGATCATCACAAAGGCAATGCTCCGGGCGGGGCGGGTGAGGTCGAGGCTGGGGTCCTCCCACGCGCTCACCGTCATGGCCGCAAGGATGAGCACCGGCATATAGAACCACCGGGCATAGTAGCTGGAATTGAGGGCATAGAACGCGCTGTTCAGGATGGGCACCAGCGCAAATACCATGCAGACGGCAATGATCCGCTTTTTGCTGTCGCCCTGCCGGGCACGCCAGTAGGCCACCACACCGGCCAGACTGCACAGGGGCAGATAGGCTGTCATGCTGGTCCATTTGATGATGCCCTCAGACCAGATGGAGGTCATATAGGGGGAATCCGGGGGCAGCACCCAGCTCAGCAGGATGGCCAGATACTGCTGGGGCTTGGAATAGGTCAGAAAGCCCCAGCCGGAGGAAAGGTCGATGGTGCGCGGGTTCTGCAGTACGCTGAGGACAGTGGGCCAGAGCACCACAAAGCCCAGTGCCACGCCCAGCAGGCTCTCAAAGGCCAGCTGACCGAAGAGGCGGGGCGTGAGCCGGAACTCCCCGGCGGAGAGCTTGCAGACGAAGTAGATGACAAGGAAGAGCACCTGCCCCACAAAGAAAAAGTAGTTGTTGAGCAGGTTCACCGCCACCCAGAAGGCGAACCATCCGTGGCGGCGCTCGTAGATGGTCTCATCCAGTGCCCAGAGCATCCAGGGGAAGAGGGCCAGCACATCAATGAAGTGGTTGAAGAAGATGTTGTACAGCCCCCAGCCCGAAAAGGCGTAGAGGGCCGCACCCAGCACCGCAAAGTTCGGGTCTTTGACGTAGCGGCGCAGGTACAGATACGCGCCGCCGCCCGCCACCGCGAACTTGAGCACCAGCAGCGGTACCATGAGGTAGGGGAGCCAGTTCTGCGGGAAGAGCAGGGAAAACCAGAAGAAGGGGGAGCCGTACAGGTAGAACGAATAGGCGTTCATGGTTCCGCTGCCCAGGTCAGTTGCCCAGGAAAAGGTGTTCTTCACGCCTCCGTATCCGGCGGGGTAGCCTGCCCCCTTGAGAAAGCCGTTCATGTAGCGGTAAAAGCTGATCTGCTGGCTGTTGAAATCGCCTGCATAGTGGAAAAAGCCGCCTCCAGCAGATAGAACGGCAGGAAGATGAGGGCGGCTGTCAGGGCGCAGAGCCCCACGGTGAGCCAGAACTTGTCCTGCTTCTGCCCCAGCATCCGGGGCGAAGAATGAAATGCAGTCATGCGTCAGTCCTCTTTTCAGTATCGGAAATTTCCCGCTTACGGGAACGGCACCTCGCGGGTGTCATCGGGGTCCTGCGCGGCCCTGCGCTGCTGCTCGAACACCGCGTCGATGAGGGTGTCGAGGTCAGAAAGGCGGCTCAGCTCACAGCAGTAGCGCCGCAGGCTGGCGGCCCCCTTCAGGCCCTTCATGTAGTGCATGGTCTGGGCCCGGGCCTGGGGCATGGCAACGAACTCGCCCTTCTGCTCCACCATCTCCTCCACCTGCCGGCGCAGGGCGTTCATCCGGGCCTGCAGGTTCGGCTCCTTGGGGGCGGGCAGGCCCTCCAGCGCGGCGTTCACCCGCTCAAAGAGCCAGGGGTCGCCCAGAGCAGCCCGGGCAATCATCACGCCGTCGCAGCCGGTCTCCTCCACCATCCGCACAGCATCCTCGGCGGTGCGGATATCGCCGTTCCCAGCACGGGAACGTGGACGGCGTCCTTCACCGCCGCAATGATGGACGGGTCGATGCCCGGGGTGTACATCTGTCCCGGGTGCGGGCGTGGACGGCGATGAGCACCGCGCCCGCCTGCTCACAGGCCTTGGCGCATTCCACGGCCGTGACGTGCTCCGCGTCCCAGCCCTTGCGCATCTTCACGGTGACGGGGCGGGAGGTGTTTCTGACCACTTCCTCCACAATACGGCCGCAGCGGTCGGGGTCAAGCATCAGCTTGCTGCCCGCCCCGCCCGAGACGATCTTGGGGGCAGGACAGCCCATGTTGATGTCCAGAAAATCGAACGCGTACTGCTCCACGGCGGCAGCGGCCTGCCCCATGATCTCGGGCTACTTCGCCGAAGATCTGCACGCCGTAGGGGGCACCGTTGGGTTCGGCCTTGAGCAGGCTGACGGTTTTGTGGTCGCCATATACCAGCGCCCGGCTGGACACCATCTCACTGACGGTAAAACCGGCTCCGTGCTGGGCCATCAGCCGCCGGGCCGGGGCATCGGTAAAGCCCGCCATGGGGCCGAACACTGCCCGGTGGGGCAGGGAGATCTCCCTGATCTTCAAAGGGGTGTTGAAAGGTTCCATGATACTCCTTAGCGCTATCTGATTTAGTTGATAACATGATAAAATTTGGATTATAAGTATACCATATTTCCGGCAGCAGAACAAGAAGCGGAACATCTTTCTTGTCAGCGCGGGATTTTTCCGGTATACTGGGGGCAAAAGGAGGAGCGGCTGGAACACGGCAGCCAGCTGCACAAAAGAGATGGAATACAGAACATGGAAAAAGCAGAACGGCGCAGGGGAGAGCATCCGCACCTCCCTGCTGGGCTATGGCTGTATGCGGTTCCCCACCACACCGGAGGGAGCCATTGACGAGCCCCGGGCCGAAGCGCTGCTGAACGCCGCGCGGGATGCAGGCGTGAACTATTTTGACACCGCCTACCCCTACCACGGCGGCCAGAGCGAGCCCTTTGTGGGCAGGGTCATTGCAAAGTGGCCCCGGGAGAGCTTTTATCTGGCCACCAAGATGCCGCTGTGGCAGTGCGGGAGCCTGGAGGAGGCCCAGCATATCTTTGAAGAGCAGCTCCGGCGGCTGGGCGTGGAGTACATCGACTTCTACCTGCTGCACTCCCTGCACGCCGCCCGGTACGACCGGGCCAAGGAAATGGGCATCGTGGACTGGCTATGGGAGCAGAAAAAGCTGGGCCGCATCCGCAGCTTCGGCTTCTCCTGCCACGACAACGCGGCGGGCCTTGAGCACATCCTGCGGGATCAGCCCTGGGATTTCTGCCAGCTGCAGTATAACTATCTGGACACCGATGACCGTGCCGAGGAGATCTCGGGTGACCGCGGCTATCAGCTGACCGAAGAGCTGAACATCCCCCTCATCATCATGGAGCCCATCAAGGGCGGCACGCTGGCCAACCTGCCCCCGGAGGCCGAAGCGCCCCTCAAGGCCCTGCGGCCCGAAGCCTCGGATGCCTCCTGGGCCCTGCGCTGGGTGGGCAGCCACCGGAACGTCCATGTCATCCTCTCGGGCATGAGCGCCGAGGAGCAGCTCACGGATAACCTGGCCACCTTTGCCCGCTTTGAGCCATTGACCGCTGCAGAGACCGCCGCGGTGGAGCAGACCGCCGCCTTCCTGCACAGCCGCATCAAGATCGGCTGCACCGGTTGCCGGTACTGTATGCCCTGCCCCATGGGGGTGGACATCCCAGACAACTTCAGCATCTGGAACAAGCTGGGGATGTTCGGCCAGCCCGAGGCCATCAAGCACCAGTGGGAAGCTCACTTCCCCGATGCCGAAAAGGCCAGCCACTGCGTCCGCTGCGGCAAGTGCGAGACGGCCTGCCCCCAGCATCTGCCCATCCGCAATGCGCTGGCCCAGCTGCAGCAGGAGCTGGATCAGCTGTAATCTGCATCAGAAAAGCCACCGGCAAAAACCGGTGGCTCTTTTCTCTTATTCGCTCCACTCCATCCCGATCTTATCCAGCATTGCGCGGCGCTCAGGGGTGAGCTTGGGGTCGTGGGTGGTATCCCACTCCCGCATCCGGCGGAGCCAGTCGCCCAGGCAGAAGCCGGTTTCGTCGGATTTGTAGTTGGCGGCGGCGTGGAGGTTGCCGTGGGCCTTGTAGTAGGCCTTGGCCTGCTGATAGGCGGTTCCCCACTTGGCATCCCGGGCATCCCACACCATGCCGATGCTGTTCAGCTTTTTGATGTGGGCGGGCGTGACCTGATAGGAATCCGGGCGGTTCTTGCGGGCTGCACGCAGATTGGAGATCCACACGCCCAGCCGGACACCATCGCTGTCCACGTAGCTGGCGGGGACCAGCAGGTGCTTGTATTTGCGGGCGTAGCGGGCGGCACTGCGGAAGTTCCGCTCCCAGTTGGCCTCGCGCACGGTGCCGTGGTCAGCAGCGGGATCACTGGGGCGGCGCTCGCCCTTGAACAGGGTGCGCAGCAGCTTGCGGCGCTCACTGTTCAGGGCACTGCTGCCGGAGTTCAGGGCCTGCCGCTGGCGGCTGACCCAGCTGCCCAGCCAAACACCGTCCTCAGTCTTGTAGACAGAGGGAATCTCCAGATCGCCGTGCTCTGTCTTGTAGGCCAGAGCCAGATCATAGCGCTCCTGCCAGGGGTCATACTTTTCCCACACCATGCCAAGCTTGTCCAGCAGGGCCTTGCGTTCAGGGGTGACCCGGGCGCTGGAGCGATCCGGGTTCAGGTAGGCATAGCGCTGGCGCACTACCCACTTGCCCAGCAGCACTCCATCCGGCGTGACATACTCCGAGGGGACGTTCAGGTTGCCGTGCTCATGGTAGTAGGCGGCGGCAACATCGTACAGGGACATCCACTTGCGGTCGTTGCGGTTGGTCCAGTCCATGCCCAGAGCGTCCAGCCGCTCCACCTGCTCCTGCGGCAGCTCGCCTGCCTTGTGAGCGGCGCGCTGGGCCCCCAGCCAGACCCCCAGACCGAAGCCGGAGGGCGTTTCGTACTTGATGGGTACTTCCAGATCGCCGTGTTCCAGATAATACTGGGTGGCGGCGGCATAGTTCTGCTCCCACAGATCGTTGGAGGTGCTCCACACCATGCCGATGGCTTCCAGCCGCTCGATGCGGTTCTGGGTCAGGTTGCCGCCCAGATAGCGCTGGCGGTTGTAGACGATCCATTCGCCCAGTGCAAAATCATTTTTATCGCGGTAGCGCACCGGCACCAGCAGGTCGCCGTGCTCGGTGCGGTATTTCTGCGCGGAGGCAAAGCCTTTTTCCCAGGCGGCCTCCAGCCGGTGGTTCCAGCGGATGCCCAGTTTTTCCAGCTTGGCGGCCTGCTCCGCTGTCAGGCGGCCCGGGCGCTGCCCGGCCTGTACCTGCCGCTGGAGTTCGAGCCACTTGCCCACGGGCACGCCGCTGTGGATGGTATAGCTCCGGGGCAGCTCCAGGTGCCCTCTTTGGCAGCGGCATCGGCGGCAGCCTGACACAGCACCTCCCAGCGGGCCTCCATCTCCCGGCGCAGCTTGCCTACAGGCGGTAGGTCTGCTGCATGGGGCGCTCCTGCCGGAAGCCCGGCGTTTTGCTGCCGGCTTTGGTCATGGCCTCGGTGCAGTCACGCTGCAGGGTGCGGCCGTTGCCCAGCCCCTCGAACTGCGCCACAAGGTCGAACACCGGCACGCTGCGGCTGCCTGCAGCCACCAAAGCGCGGCAGAGCATCTGCTTGAAGGTGGACATCAGGCTGGACTGGCGCACCAGAATGACCCCGGCCAGCCCCTCCAGCGGCTGCTGGACTCCCGGCGCGTTGACGCAGAGCAGGACCTTGGGGCCGGGGGCTGTATCGGAGAGGAAGGTCTCCACGGCAGCAGAATCCGCAAAGCAGGCGTGATCTGCAGCGTAAAAGCGGACGGCAGGGTCCACAGTGCGCAGCAGCTGTTCCAGCTCCGTGCTCAGCTTTTCCTGATAGGCGGCGGATTCAAACAGAACCAGATAATGGCCGCTGGTATCGCTGAGCAGGCGGGGCAGCAGAACGGTCAGGTTCTCCACCTGACGCAGAGACCAGCTCAGCTCTTCATATTGAACGCGCAGGGAGGTGTCGCCCTTGGGCATACACAGGTTTTTGATCCGGGCGCGCAGGGTGGTCAGCTCATCCTCCTGCGGCCAGAGCAGGGCTGCATAGGCCGAGGGCACCGGCATGGTCCCGGCGGCCATGGCCTCGGCCACAGTCATGTGGGAGACGATGCAGTCGGCAAACAGCTCCTGCGCGGCGGCGCAGACGGGGGCACCGTTGGGTACACCCAGCCCCAGCACCTTTGCCTGGGGGCACATCCGCAGCAGCTTCTGCACCGACTGTGCCCAACACACGGCGCTCAACTCATGGTAGCAGTCCAGCACGATGCAGCCGGGCTTCTGCTCCCCCAGCCGCACCCACTGCTCCGGGGTGGCGGCGGCCAGCTTTTCGCAATCACAGAAGCGGACATTGCCGGGCAGGGTGCCGCCGTTGTAGCGTGTCAGCTCTGCCTGCCGCAGGGCCAGACGCTGTGCACCGGCCACCAGCCAGAAAAAGGTGGTCTGGGGGTGAGCCTCCACCACCTTCCAGGCAATACAGCTTTTGCCGGTGCCGGTGGGGTGGAACACGGCGGCCCGGTTCAGGGTCTCCAGAGACTGTACAGCTTTCTGAAAAGCGGCTTCGTTGACGGGATTCAGGGTCATCGACATGGTGGTAGTGTCCTCTCCGAGTTGCATGTTTGACATCGTTGGATACAACGAAAATATTTCATAGAATTAGTTTATCGCAAAAAACATTTTTCTGTCAAGCCCTTTGAAGAGAATTTAGAGCAAAACTCGGGAAAAGAATAAAAATAGTGTGGAATCTGTGGCAGAAACTGCGAACTTTGTGCGCAGCAACGGGGATACTGAAAGTGGAAATGCGTCCCGGAGCGGAGAGAAAGTGTGACCTATGGCAGGAAGAAGGCTTCTTTTGCCCCGGCAGAACTGCCCGGGCCGCACCGGGGAGATTTGGGCAGGAGGGCTGCTGCGGAACATCCAAGAAGCATTTCATCTTTGCGGCCGAAAAAATGAAAAATTCCCTCTTGACTTTATGAAAATAAAGCGTATAATGCAATCAACAAACCGATGAGGCGGAAGAGAACCTGCAAGCGCACTTACAGTGAGCCCGAATGGTGAAAACGGGCAGAGAGCGGGGCAGAGTTCGTGGGCCGCCGAGGGCCGGGCGAACAGGGCAGTGCCTTTAGTAGCTTGGGACGGAAGCCTCCGTTACAGGGCAGGGGAGTGTTGGCTCTCCGTTGAGGGGCTCCTGCAGTTTTCCATGGTGGGAAGACGAGCGGAGCAAGCAAGGTGGCACCGCAGATTCGAATTTCTCGACTCTGTCCTTGTGGATGAACACACAGGGACGGGGCCGTTTTTATTTTACCCGTTCCGCAGGTGGAGCGGGTTTTATTTTTGGGCCGCCCGCTCCGGGAAAGGAGCAACCGCTATGAAAACCATGAACATGATCTCCCGCCGCAGCTTCCTGAAGGCTACCGCCGCAGCCGCTGTCGTATCCGCACTGGGCCTGACCGGCTGCGGCTCCTCCGGCTCTTCTGCCGCAGCATCCAGCACCGCTTCCAGCGCTGCCGGTTCCGCTGCCGCCGCTTCTGAAGCAGGCCAGACCTTTAAGGTGGGCATCGTCAACTATGTGGATCATGCTTCCCTGAACCAGATCGTGGCCTCTGTTGAGAGCCGTTTGGATGAGGTGGGCGCGGAGAAGGGCGTGACCTTCGACTATGCCGATTACTACGCCAACGCCCAGGCTGACCAGTCCAACCTGAACCAGATCGGTGCAGACCTCGTGGCCGACCAGGTAGATGTCATGTGGCCGTGGCCACCCCCACCGCCGCCACCATGCTGGCCGCTGTGGAGGATACCGGCATCCCTGTGGTCTACTCTGCCGTCACCGA